>JAEEGL014659410.1_pt1 | contig 13299 bp, 10 predicted proteins | sample 9134231 | NCBI WGS metagenome assembly JAEEGL01 (sample SAMN16246548, study PRJNA631951) | gut metagenome | biome: gut microbiome; feature: rumen; material: fiber-attached | host: Bos | place: Iran: Karaj | collected 2018-10 | reverse complement strand
GGATCGCGCATATTGATGTTCGGGCTCGCCATGTCGATCTTCGCGCGAAGCGTCTTGGAGCCGTCGGGGAACTCGCCGTTCTTCATGCGCTCGAACAGGTCCAGGTTCTCCTCGACGGAGCGGTCGCGCCACGGGCTGTTCGTGCCGGGCTCGGTCAGCGTACCGCGGTATTCGCGCATCTCGTCCGTCGAAAGATCGTCGACGTACGCCTTGCCGTCCTTGATGAGCTTCACGGCAAGCTCGTAGCACTGATCGAAATACGACGAGCCGAAGCGCAGCTGATCCCATTCGAAGCCGAGCCAGCGGATGTCTTCCTTGATCGCCTCGACGTATTCGACGTCCTCCTTGGTGGGATTCGTGTCGTCAAAGCGCAGGTTGCACGTTCCGCCGTACTCCTCGGCGATGCCGAAGTCCACGGTCAGCGCCTTTGCGTGGCCGATGTGCAGATAGCCGTTCGGCTCGGGCGGGAACCGCGTCTTGACCGGACGCCCCAGCGTCTTCAGATCCTCTTCAACGAATTCCTCAATGAAGTTTTTGCTGCGTTCTTCCATGTTTTTATCCTTTCCCCGGAGACGCGCTCCGATCGGGCATTCCGAAATAATATCTTATTATAACGCGTACGCGCGCGGTACACAAGACGCGATTTTCGTTTTTTTTCGTCTTTCTTTGCATAATCGAACGCGTTCCGGGCACGATAACGACGCCGGTCAACCGGTAATTCGAAAACGGAGGAACGAGAAATGACGTTTTTCAACGAAACGAAACGCGGCGAAAAGGACCGCGACCGCGAGCGCAGGAAGGACGCCGACGCCCGCAGACGCTATACGGACTCGAATCGCGACGGAGACAGCCAGCGTAACCGTTCGGACGACGATCTGTTCGGCGAAGAGGAGTTCTGAGTGCGGCGCGGAAAGACGCGGGAGCCTTTGTACGCGCCGCGTGAACCGGCGGAGATCCCGTCGGACGTGAACGGGAGCTATACCGGCGTACCGGGAAACGGCTCGCGCCCCGTACAGGATGCGGATGACCTGTAAAAAGGAGAGTGCCGATTATCGGCGCTCTCCTTTTTTGCGCGCGACCACAAGGGGTAGCGGGTAATGATTGACATGATACTATATTTCGTATATAATACTTCTGTTATGGAGCATAACGCAGTAAAACGGCTTCTTCATGGAGGAGGGTTGGAGGACCGTCAGCGCCAGGCCCTTCGGGGCGACGAGGACCGGCAGTTTATCGAACGATTCGGCGGATGCTGCCGCGGCCTGCGACGGGTCGAAAAGGGAACGACAAAAAACGGAATCAACACCGCAACAGAGCGATCCCGAACGTCGGCAAGATCGGACGGATTTCGCATAGAATGAACTGCGGACCGAACGAACCAAGCAATAAGGAGAAACGATATGAGAGTTGTCATCCAGGACAATTACGAAAAAATGAGCCTTTGGGCGGCGCGCTACATCGCCGCGAAGATCAACGCGCATCAGGGGAGCCGTCCCTTCGTGCTGGGTCTTCCGACGGGCTCGAGCCCCATCGGCGTTTACCGGGAGCTTGCGCGCATGAACCGCGCGGGCGAGGTGTCGTTTGCAAACGTCGTCACCTTCAACATGGACGAATACCTCGGCCTGCCGCACGAGCACGATCAGAGCTACTGGTACTTCATGCACGAGAATTTCTTCGATCATCTGGTCGATATGAAGCCGGAGAACATCAACATTCTGAACGGCATGACGGATGATCCCGAGGGCGAATGCGCCCGCTATGAGGAGAAGATCCGCTCGTACGGCGGCATCGACCTGTTCATGGGCGGCATCGGCGTGGACGGACACATCGCGTTCAACGAGCCGTACACTTCGCTGAACTCCCGCACCGGCGTGCGGAACCTCACCACGGACACGCGCATCGTGAATTCGCGCTTCTTCGGAAACGATCCGGAAAAGGTCCCCGCACAGGCGCTTTCCGTCGGCGTCGGCACCGTTACGGACAGCAAAGAAGTGCTGATCCTGATCAACGGACACAACAAGGCGCGCGCGCTTGCGGCGACCGTCGAAGGCGGCGTCAGCCATAAGTGGACCTGCTCCGCGCTGCAGCTGCACAACGCCGCGATCATCGCGTGCGACGAGGCGGCGTGCGGCGAGCTGACCGTCGATACGTACAAGTATTTCCTCGACATCGAGAGAAACGAGAGGCTTTGAGCATGATGACGATCAAAGACCTGTATGATCTCGATCATACGCTTGCAAAGGACTATCTTCTGCAGTTCACTTATCCGTGGGAGGCGCTGAAGGGCCTGAAGGACTTCATCCTCGCGCTCGGGCCGACGCTCGGCGCGGACTACGAGGAGGTTTCGGAGCACGTCTGGGTGCATAAGACGGCGAAGGCCTTCCCGTCGGCGTATCTCGGCGCGCCCTGCATTATCGGACCCGAAACGGAGGTGCGCCACTGTGCGTTCATCCGCGGCAGCGCGCTTGTCGGCGCGAACTGCGTCGTCGGCAACTCCGTGGAACTCAAGAACGTGATCCTGTTCGATCACGTGCAGACCCCGCATTACAACTATGTCGGCGACTCGATCCTCGGCTATTACAGCCACATGGGCGCGGGCAGCATCACCTCGAACGTCAAGAGCGACAAAAAACTCGTCGTGGTGCACGACGCCGATGAAGAGATCGAGACCGGCATCAAGAAGTTCGGCGCGATGCTCGGCGATTACGTCGAGGTCGGCTGCAACGCGGTCTGCAATCCCGGCACGGTCATCGGGCCGCACAGCAACGTCTATCCGACGTCCTGCGTGCGCGGGGTCGTACCGCCGTACAGCATCTGGAAGGACAACGGAACGGTCGCATCAAAGGAGGAACGGTGATGGGCAAATATTTCGGAACGGACGGTTTTCGCGGCGAGGCGAACAAGAACCTGACCTTTGAGCACGCCGTGCAGATCGGCCGGTATCTCGGCTGGTATTACGGCGCGCGGCAGAACAAGAAGGCCAAGGTCGTGATCGGCAAGGATACCCGCCGGTCGAGCTATATGTTCGAGTACGCGCTCTGCACGGGGCTGATGGCGTCCGGCGCGGACGCGTACATCATGCACGTCACGACCACGCCGTCGGTCGCGTATATCACGCGCGTCGACGACTTCGACTGCGGCATCATGATCTCCGCCTCGCACAATCCGTACTATGACAACGGCATCAAGCTTCTGAACGGACACGGCGAGAAAATGGACGAAGAAACGATCCTGAAGGTGGAGGATTATCTCGACGGCAAGTGCGAGGTCCCCGTCGCCGAGGGTCACGAGATCGGCCGCACCGTCGACTACGTCGCGGGCAGAAACCGCTACATCGGCTTTTTGATCTCGATGAGCAAGTACAGCTTCAAGGGCGTCAAGGTCGGACTGGACGTTGCGAACGGCGCGGCCTGGATGATCGCGCGCGGCGTATTTGAAGCGCTCGGCGCGAAGGTCTACGTCATGAACGACCAGCCGGACGGCTACAACATCAATACCGACTGCGGCTCGACGCACATCGGGCATCTGCAGAAATTCGTCGTCGAGAACGGTCTCGACGTGGGCTTCGCCTACGACGGCGACGCGGACCGCTGCCTCTGCGTGGACGAAAAGGGCAACGTCGTCACCGGCGATCATACGCTCTATATCTACGGCCTGTATATGAAGGAGCGCGGCAAGCTCCTGAACAACAAGGTCGTCACGACCGTCATGTCGAACTTCGGTCTCTACAAGGCGCTCGACAAGGTCGGCATCGAATACGAAAAGACCAAGGTCGGCGACAAGTACGTCTACGAAAACATGGTAAAGACCGGCAACCGCATCGGCGGCGAGCAGAGCGGTCACACCATCTTCCTGAAGTATGAAACGACGGGCGACGGCATTCTGACCTCGCTGAAGCTGATGGAGGTCATGCTCGCAAAGGGCAAGCCGATGAGCGAGCTCGCGGCGCCGGTCGTATTCTATCCGCAGGTGCTGAAGAACGTCCGCGTCAAGTCCAAGCCCGACGCGCAGAACGATCCGGACGTGCAGGCGGCGGTAAAACGGGTCGCCGACGAGCTCGGCGACACCGGCCGCATCCTCGTGCGCGAGAGCGGCACGGAGCCGGTCATCCGCGTCATGGTCGAGGCGGATACGGACGAGATCTGCGAAAAATACGTCGATTCCGTGATCGACGTCATCAAGGCGAAGGGGCATCTGGCGTAAAAACGCCGGGCGGCATCCGGCCGGATAATCGGTATTTCAAGGCGTTCCCGCACGGAACGTCTTTTTTCGTTCGTTTCGCAAAGGCGACACAAAATCGAAACAGTTTCGGGGAAAACTGTTCACAAAGATATCGCAGTTTGTTCAAAAGAGAATGTTATGATCAATACGATGGATAAGAATATCATGGTCGATCGGAAAGAAATAACGGAAGGATCGACGCAAGATATTGCGAAAAAACGGCATCGAAGGCCCTAAATAGGGCGCCGAAAACCGGCGGCTCCGTCTTTCGGGCGAAACGCCGCGAAAAAATGCGGTAAAATTTTTCTGCCAAAAGATGCGCGCGCCGACGCACAAAAACGACTTGATCCGCGCGATCGGAAAATTTCGAACGGAAAGAGACCCACGCTTCCGAACGCGCTTGCGGGACCGCGGCAATCTGCACGCGGGGGAGTATATCCGGAGGAATCATGACAACGCAACATAAGAAAAAAAGAAGAAGGAAGGTGCAGCCGCGCTTTTACGTGATCGTCTCGATCTTCATCGTTCTGATCCTGACGCTGATCGTCCTGCTTGCAGTGCTGATCAGAGAAAGCATGAAGAAGTGCGACTACGATGCCGCAAGACGGCAGGCGGAGGAATCCTTCGCATCCGCGAAGGCGCAGAATCCGGACAAATACGACGGCGTCGATTACGTGGTGCCGTCCTGGGAGGACTACAAGAACGGCGCGACGATCCCGCCGCATCCGACCGAGGTCCCCACGCCGGAACCGACCCCTGTTCCGACGCCCGTTCCGACTCCGTACATGATCGCCGAATCCGATCCGAAGCAGTACATGTTCGTGCCGCATCTGGAGATCAACGGCGAGCGGAGGGACGACAGCGACGCGCTGAACTACCTCCGCGACGAGGAGATCGTGTTCCCGCGCGCGGACGAATACAATGCGGAAAATGTCAAGGGCATCCTGACCTTCCGCGGCAACAACTGGAGAAACACGTCGAGCGTCGGAACCGTCAGTCTGACCGAGTATCAGTTCACCAAGATCTGGGAGGTCAAGATCGGTTCGCTCACGAAGGGCGGCGGCAGCGGAAGCTGGTCCGGCTGCGGCTGGACGGGACAGCCCCTGATCGTGCAGTGGCCCGCGGAAACGCGACGGATCATGAACATGAAGGAGTGGGCACAGAACAAGGACGGCCTCGTTGAGGTCATCTATCCGACCGAGGACGGCAACATCTACTTCATCGATCTCGAAACGGGCGAGCAGACGCGCGACCCGATCCGCATGAACGTCCCGTTCAAGGGGACCGGCAGCATCGATCCGCGCGGCTATCCGCTGCTGTATCTCGGCTCCGGCGACCAGTACGAGAACGACAGCCAGAAATCGCGCGCGTTCATCATCTCGCTGATCGACGGCCGCGTGTTGTATGAATTCGGCAAGCAGGGGACCGACAACTTTGCAAGAAGAGAGTGGTACGCGTACGACTCCGCGCCGCTGATCGACGCGAAGACCGACACGCTGATCTATCCGGGCGAGAACGGCATCATCTACACGATGAAGCTCAACACGATCTACGATCCTTCGACACGCTCGATCTCGGTCAACCCGACGAATATCGTCAAGTTCCGCTACGACTGCAGCAACATTTACGACAAGATCGACAAGGCGGACTCTGCGCACAAGTGGCAGGGCTACGAGGGCAGCGCCGCCGCGTGGAACGGTTTCCTGTATCTCTCGAGCAACGACGGCATGTTCCAGTGCATCGACCTCAACACGATGCGCTGCGTCTGGATCGCCGACACGCAGGACGATACGAACGCGAGCCCCGTGCTCGACGTGATCTCCGACGATGAGGCGTATCTGTACGTCGGAACGTCCCTGCACTTCACGGCGGTCAACGGCGAAGGCCGCGCGCCGTTCTTCAAGATCAACGCCATGACGGGCAAGATCGAAAACGTCCCCTACGGGCTGACGGTCAAGACGGTCTCCGGCGTATCGGGCGGCATTCAGGCGACCGCGGGCATCGGCAGACAGGGCAGCAACATCTCGGACCTCGTGTTCGTGACGATTGCCCGCTACAGGAACAAGGATGCCGGCATCCTCGTCGCGCTGGACAAGAACACGTTCGAGGTCCGCTGGGAGCAGACGATGGACGCGTATTCGTGGTCCAGTCCCGCCGTCGTCTACGACACGAACGGCAAGGGCTACGTGATCCAGGCGGATTCCAAGGGCCGCATCACGCTGTACGACGGCGCGACCGGCAGCGTTCTCCGCACGATTGGTTCGCTCACCGACAGCAACTTTGAGGCGTCGCCCGCCGTGTTCGGCAACATCATCGTCGTCGGCTGCCGCGGCGATCAGACGATCTTCGGCATCCGGCTTTCGTGATCCCGACGAAAAAAACCGATCCCCTTCCGCGCTTTGCGGAAGGGGATTTTCTTTTACGGAAAAGTCGAAAATAGTTTGCATTTACGCGTTGCGCATCCGCGCGCGATACGGTATAATACCCTCATGGCAAGAAGAAACGAACGGACGGTCAGTCCGAAGTTCATACTGTTCTGCGCGTCGGTGTTCATCCTGGTGATCGCCGTCGCTTTGCTGATCTTTGCGGCGGGTCTCTGCAGCAATACGTCCGGCAGCCGCCGGTCGCGCTGCGGCGGAGCCGAGGATGCGCTTTCGCTCGCGCAGGAGATCGATCCGGGCACGGAAACGAGCGCGCCGGGCGCCGCCGCCACGGCCCCCGCACAGAACGAATTGTCGGTGATCCCGGATCCGCCCGCGCTTCCGAAGGACAGAACGTACCGCGCGGAGGCGGCGGAGGAGTCGAAGCCCTCGAATTTCGGCTTTACCTACGAGATCCGCAAGAACAACCGCGACGAGAGCTATTCCTCGAATCCGAACGAAAACGATTTTTCCTTCGGTCCGGGATCCGAATACTCGGCGGTGAAAGGCGTCACGACCTTTGCGGGCAACAATTACCGCAGCGGATTCGCGTACGGATACGCGACGGTCACGATGCAGACGATGAAGCAGGACTGGGCGTTCGCCATCGGTTCCGCAAACGGCTTTGCCGGCGCGTCGTGGACCGGTCAGCCGCTGATCGTCACGTGGGAAGGGCAGACGCTGAAGACGCTCGGCGTGCGCGACGAATTCAAGAACAAGGACGAGCTTCACGAGGTCATCCTCTGCGCATCGGACGGCAATATCTATTTCTACGAACTGGAAACGGGAACCCGCACGCGTGAGACGATCCCGATCGGCGCGCCGATGTTCGGCACGCCCACGCTCGATCCCACCGGCATTCCGATGCTCTATATCGGGCAGGGCACCGCTTCCGAAAACGGCACCAACAAATCCGCGACCTATGCGGTCAATCTCTGCAGCAACACGCGCGAGACCGTCGTCAGCGGCAAGGACTACACCGCGCGCCGCACCGACTGGGGCGCGTTCGATTCGAGCCCGCTCATCATCAACGACACGCTGATCTGGCCGGGCGAGAACGGCGTCCTGTATCTCGTCGAGCTGCACACGTCCTACGACGCGGAGACCGGTTCGCTCTCGATCCGTCCGGGCGACCGCATCAAGTACCGTTACAGCGGCACCGGCTATTCCGGCACCGAGTTTCCGGGCAAGCGCTCTTACGGCTTCGAATCCTCGGTCGCCGCGTTCCGCAATTATCTGTACCTGACCGACAACGGCGGCAGGCTCCAGTGCATCGATCTGAACACGCTGAAGCTTCAGTTCGTCGCCGACGTCGGAGGAGATTCCGACGCGACGCCGGTCATCGAGGAGGACGGCGACGCCGGAACGATCTACGTGTACACCTGCTCGCAGACGAACGTGCAGGACGAGACCCTGTCGAACGGCTACGGATATGCCTACGTCCGCAAATTCGACGGTCTCACCGGCAAAATGCTCTGGGAGCAGAAGCAGATCGTACAGATCCTCGACCCGACCACCGCGAACGCCATGAAGGGCGGCGCAAAGGCCACGCCGCACATCGGTCACGGCACGATCGGCGATCTTCTCATCGTCTCGTTTTACGGGCTTACGGTCGACACCGTCGACGCGGAAGGCAACGTGGTTTACGGGTACGGCGGTAAGATCGTCGCCTATGAGCGCGACACCGGAAAGGTGCGCTGGGAGATCAAACAGACCGACGGCGCGGACTACGTTTCTTCGCCGCTCGTCGTCTACAACAAGCGCGGCGATGCGTACCTGATCGCGTGCGACCGCAGCGGCGCCGTCCGTCTGTACGACGCGGCGCGTCCCGGCGACAACGCTCTATCCGCATTGAAGCTCGGCGCCCGCATCGACGCGACGCCGGTCGCCTTCAACAACTACGTCGTCGTCGCCACCACCGGCACGACGGAGCAGACCCGCATCTTCTGCCTCGAATTGAATTGATCACGGTTTTACCGTTCGGACGCTTTCGGGCGTCCGTTTTTCATGCGCCGAAGTCCTTGCGAAACGGGGACGGGTTTGGTATAATGCAGACAGAACAAAATGGGGGAATATGGAATGAAGATCCTTCTGGTCAACGACGACGGCATCGACGCGGCGGGCATCCGCGCGCTGATGCACGGACTTTCGGAAAAACACACGGTCTGGACGGTCGCGCCGGACCGCGAGCGCAGCGCGGTCAGCAAAGGCATGACGCTGAATCTGCCGCTTCGCGCCGTTCCGCGCGAGATCGAAGGCGTCGCGCTTGCGTATGCGGTCGACGGCCTGCCGGTGGACTGCGTGCGGCTCGGCCTCGGGAATCTCGTGCCCGAGCAGCCGGATATCGTCGTTTCCGGCATCAATCACGGCCCGAACCTCGGCACCGACACGCTCTATTCCGGCACGTGCGCGGCGGCGCAGGAGGCGGCGCTCTCCGGCGTGCAGGCGATCGCGATGTCGGTCGACCGCAGGCATCCCGTGCATTTCGGGACCGCGGTCGCCGTCACGAAGCGGATGCTGGAGATCGTCCGGCGTCATCCGCTGCCGTCCGGCATGTTTTACAACGTCAACGTGCCCGATCTGCCGACGGAGGAGATCCGCGGCTACCGGCTTGCGAACCTTGCGACGGTACGGTACAACAAGACGTACGTGCGGTGCGAGGATCCGCTCGGACGGCCCTATTACTGGGCGCCGCGCGGCAGGCTCGATTGCGATCCGAACGACGATACCGACGACGCGTGGGTACGCCGCGGCTTCGTCACGGTCACGCCGATGGGCTTTCACAGCGAGGACCTCTGCGCGGTCGATCTCTCGGAGGAATTCGGAGGCGAAGCATGAGGGTAGCGGTCATCGGCGGCGGTGCGGCGGGACAGCTCGCCGCGATCAAGGCGGCGGAAAACGGGCACGGCGTCACGATCTTCGAACGCAATGAAAAGCTCGGCAAAAAGCTGTTCATCACCGGCAAGGGCCGCTGCAACGTCACCAACGCCGCGGACCGGGAGGGGTTTTTCCGGCACGTCGTGCGGAATCCGCGCTTTCTGTACAGCGCGTACGCGCACTTCGACAGCGCCGCGATCATGTCGCTGATCGAGACTGCGGGCGTGCCGCTGAAGATCGAGCGCGGTCAGCGCGTGTTCCCGGCGTCGGATCATTCGAGCGACATTCTGAAGGCGCTTGAGCGCACGGTGCGCGCAAACGGCGTCGACGTGCGGCTGAACACGCGCGTTTCGGAGATCCTGACGACCGGCGGCGCTGTTTCCGGCGTGCGCGTCGGCGAGACGGTCGAATCGTTCGACGCGGTGATCCTTGCGACGGGCGGGCTTTCCTATCCGTCCACGGGCAGCACCGGCGACGGATTCCGCTTCGCGCAGGCGCTCGGTCATACCGTCGTTCCGCCAAAAGCGTCGCTTGTCCCGCTCGAAACGGAGGAGACCTGGTGCGCGGAGCTTTCCGGGCTTACGCTGAAAAACGTTACGCTGACGGCGTACCGGGACGGCAGGGAGGTCTATTCCGAACTCGGCGAAATGCTGCTCACGCATTTCGGCGTTTCCGGACCGCTGGTGCTCTCGTGCTCGGCGCTCGTCGCGGAGCGGCCCGAGGGCACGGTGCTCTCGATCGACCTGAAGCCGGGACTCACCGAAGAGCAGCTTGACGCAAGGCTCCTGCGCGATCTGTCCGCGAACGCGAAAAAGACGTTTTCGGGCGCGCTGTACGGACTTCTGCCGCAGCGGCTTCTGCCGGTCGTGCTCGACGCGGCGGGGATCGACGGCACGGCGCAGGCGGGCAACTGCACGAAGGCGCAGCGCAGAGCGCTGGTCGGGGCGCTGAAGGGGCTGAAGCTTCATGTCAGAGGCGCGCGTCCGATCGCGGAGGCGGTGGTCACGCGCGGCGGCGTTTCGGTCAGGGAGGTCAACCCGTCCACGATGGAATCCCGGCTCGTCCAACGGTTGTTCTTTGCGGGCGAGCTTCTCGATACGGACGCCTTTACGGGCGGATTCAACCTGCAGATCGCCTGGTCGACGGGCGCGCTCGCAGGAAGCAGCATTCCTACGGAGGTATAATCAATATGAAACAAAGCATTGCAATCGACGGGCCTGCCGGCGCGGGCAAGAGCACGGTCGCAAAGCGCATCGCGCAGATCCTGAACATTCCGTATCTCGATACGGGGGCCATGTACCGCACGATCGCCGTTGCGGCGAAGCGGCACGGCATCGATTTTGCGGACGAGGACGCGATCGCGCGCCTTGTCGGCATGATCGACGTACGGGTCCGGCATGAAGACGGCGTGCAGCACATGCTGCTCGACGGCGACGACGTGACGGGCGAACTCCGCACGGAGGAGATCAGCCAGGGCGCGTCGCTCGTGAGCCGCGTGCCTGCCGTGCGCGACCGGATGACGGAACTTCAGCGCGAGGTCGCGCATAAAACGCGCGTGGTCATGGACGGGCGCGACATCTGCACGAACGTGCTGCCGGACACGCCGTACAAGTTTTTCGTCACGGCGTCGGCGGAGGAACGCGCAAACCGGCGCGTGAAGCAGCTGCTCGAAAGCGGACAGCCCGCCGATTACGAAACGATCCTGCACGACATTATCCGCCGCGACAAACAGGACACCGAGCGCGCGTACAAGCCGCTCTTCTGCGGCGAAGATACGAAGAAGATCGACACCACCGATCTGACGATCGAAGAAGCCGTCAACGCGATCCTTTCGGAGGTCTGACATGCTGTACGTCGTCGTGTGCGCCATCCTGAAGCCGATCCTCTGGCTGTACGGACGCCCGAAGATCCATAACCGCGCCGCGCTGAAGAGCAAGGGCAAGGTCATCTACGTGTCGAATCACGTCAAGATGAGCGACCCGGTCTGGATCGCCGTGCTCGTCTGGCGCTGCGTCCACTTCATGGCAAAGTCCACGCTGTTCACATCGAAGCTCATGGCAACGCTGTACCGCCTTGCGCTCGCGTTCCCCGTCAACCAGCGCACCGCCGATACGAAATCCATCCGCCACGCCTGCCAGCTGCTGGAAAAGGGCAAGGCGTTCGGCATCTTCCCGGAGGGGCACCGCTGTTCGACGGAGGTCGACATGGACGCGTTCGACAAGGGCTGCGCGTTCATCGCCCTGCGCGCGGATGCGCCGATCGTTCCGCTTTATATCGTGCATCACGACCGGAAGTTCGGGCAGCGGCTGCGCGTCGCGGTCGGCGACCCGATCTATCCGGCGGAGGTCAAAGCGCAGTGCCCGGGCAAAAAGCCGGTCGACGCCGTCAATGCGGCGATCACCGATTCCATGATGACGCTCAGAGAGATCGCGGAGGCGATGTGATGAAGGTCCTGCTCGCAAAACACAGCGGCTTCTGCTTCGGCGTGTCCCGCGCGATCGAACTCGTCAACGAGGCGGCGGCGTCGGACGCGCGCGTGTTCACCTTCGGCAAGATCATCCACAACGAACGCGTCGTGAACGAGCTGGAAACGCGCGGCATCAAAGCCGTCGACTCGCTCGACGCGCTTTCGGCGGGCGACGTGCTCGTGATCCGGGCGCACGGCGCGCCGGAGGACGTGTTCCGCGCCTGTGAGGAAAAGGGCGTTCGCGTGATCGACGCGACCTGTCCGTTCGTGAAGCGCATCCACAGGATCGTCGGGCGCGCGAGCGCGGCGGGCGAACGCGTCGTAATCCTCGGCAAGCCCACGCATCCGGAGGTCGTCGGCATCCGGAGCAGGGCGGGGGAGAACGCCGTCACGGTTTCGGACGCAAAGGAAGCGGAAGCGATCGAAGCGGACGGTCCCGTTACGTTCGTCTCGCAGACGACCGCCAAGAAAGAGGTCTGGGACGCCGCGCTTGCCGTTCTCGGGCAAAGGATCCCGGAACTGAACGCGCACTGCACGATCTGCGACACCACGCGTCTTCGGCAGACCGAGGCGGAAATGCTGGCAAAACGGTGTACGAGAGTCTTCGTTCTCGGCTCGGAAACGAGCGCAAACACGTGCGCGCTGCTGGAATTGTGCAAAAAAACTTGCGAAAAGGCCGAAATCATCGACGATATCGGTAAAATTTCTCTTGCAAAAATCAAACACGATGATATAATAGGGATTATCGCAGGCGCATCGACGCCAACAGCGATGATTAGGGAGGTTAAACAAGTAATGAGCGAACTCGAAAAGACGACAGTTGAAACCATCGAAGCGGAAGCTCCCGCTGAGGTTGTCGCCGAAGCCACTGAAGCCGTTGCGGAAGAAGCGCAGGCGGCAGTCGAACCCGTTGCGGAAGCGGTCGAAGAGATCAAGGAGACCGTCGAAGAAGCTCCTGCGGCAGTTGAAGAAGCAGTCGCGGAAGCAGTCGAAGAAGCAGCGGCACCCGTTGCGGTCGAGGAGGAGGCGGAAGCCGAGCCCGAGACTTTTGAACAGGCCTTTGAAAAGACCGTCAAGCGGATCCATCCCGGCCAGCTGATCACGGGCACCGTGCTCCAGATCGTGGACGGCGAAGTATTCGTCAATATCGGCTACAAGGCCGACGGCGTGATTCCGAAGGGAGAATTCTCCGCGGATCCCGAAGTCCGTGCGGAAGACGTTGTCAAAGAGGGTGACAGCATCGACGTAGAAGTTCTCATGGTCAACGACGGCGAAGGCAACGTACGGCTTTCCCGCAAGAATGTCGAAGGCAAG
>JAEEGL014173469.1_pt1 | contig 13299 bp, 15 predicted proteins | sample 9134231 | NCBI WGS metagenome assembly JAEEGL01 (sample SAMN16246548, study PRJNA631951) | gut metagenome | biome: gut microbiome; feature: rumen; material: fiber-attached | host: Bos | place: Iran: Karaj | collected 2018-10 | reverse complement strand
CAAACAAAACAAGATGCGTCCTTAGCTCAGTTGGTAGAGCAATTGACTCTTAATCAATGGGTCCAGGGTTCGAGCCCCTGAGGGCGTACCAAGCCAAGGGATGGAGATCATCATCAACATCCCTTTTATTTTTGGAGAGATGGCAGAGTGGTCGATTGCAACGGTCTTGAAAACCGTCGTACTGAGAGGTACCGGGGGTTCGAATCCCTCTCTCTCCGCAAAATCAATAAAACCGGATGGGCGATAGCACATCTGGTTTTTTTTGTTGAGTATAATCGCAAAGCTTGATCCATGCCGGCCATTCCACCCACGTGTGGAACGTGGAATTAAAGGGCGAGAACGGCACTACCCTCTCGTGGAGCGTGTGACCAACCGGACTCTATCTCAGTAAAGAATGAGATGCATAGAAATAATACACTCATTATCTTGCAGATAACAGAATTTTATGTAATTTTGGAGTGAAATTCCGAATTTGCATAAACCATGGATAAGTGTTTCATTAACAGGGAGCTAGGAAACACAATGATTGAAGCAGCCTGATAAAACAAGTTCAAAGACTTTTCATTGTGTCAGAAATACCCTCCAGCTACCATCTTTCTCTCCGCGTTCTACATATTTCTTCTGAATTAGTTGGTTGAGTAGTTTCTGGATAGCTGCGATACTTATACCCGTCACCTCCTTCATGTCAACTAAAGTCAGCTTTGGCTGTGTTCTCATGGCATTCAGGATTTTCGTATAATTCGGGGTTCGGAATGCTATCCGCTCCCCATCATACCACCACACATTATCATCATGCTCACTCACAAAAAGCACGTCATTATACACCTCCGTAGCAACCAACTCATTAAAATACTTCAAGAACGGACGAATATCATGAATGTCAGCATGAGCTCCATCGCCTGGTACTGGCCCAACCTCCATGTCAGCCTGATGTAAGGCCTCCAAATACTCACTCTTCTTACGACTGCGCACTACAATCATCGGATAATCGTGACGAGTTAAAATATAATTCACCATCAGTCGAGCTATGCGGCCATTACCATCCTCAAAGGGATGAATGCGAATATAACGGTAGTGGAACAGCGCAGCCAATTCTACCGGAGAAAGCTTTCCATCATGTTCTGCTTCGTTATACCAGTCTACCAGATCTGCCATCAGCCCAGGAGTTTCCTCTGGTGAAGCATATTCGAAACGGTCACCATAGCGAGTAATGACACTGTTAGGGCGAGTCTTATATTGTCCCGCGTGGATTACATAGCTGCTCTGGACACCTCCGGGGAGATTTCGATAGACGGTATAGTCCTCTCGCAGCAAAGTCTCATGTAAAGTGCGGATGAAGTTCTGTGTCAGCGGAATCTCCTTTAGGGCAGCCTCATCAGTCATCATTCGTAAGCCCACATTGCTGGCAGTCATCTCCTGTACATCATGTACGTCGGCTTCTCCGATTACCTTGCCGAAGAGTAGTAGAATCTCAGTCTGCCCGTATGTGAGCGTATTGCCCTCCATATGGTTGCTATTATAATTAAAATCGACTGTGAAACGACGACTCAGCCTCTCTCTGTCTCTTTCTGACAGTGGCTGAAGAGCCTTCCATGCTGCCAAAGCCTTCTTAATATTAAGATATTTCATACGTCATTCAAATTATCAAAACGCACTGCAAAGATACAAAAATGTTTTTGAAATGGTTATAACATTACAACCTTTTTTTGGATTTTTTATTGATTTTTGTTTTGGAAGAACAAGATGTTTTTAATCTTAATTGCTTTAAGAAATTCAATATCTAATCTCTTCAACACTTCGTTCCACTCATGGCGGAACGGAAGGAGGGGTTCTCCATCAGAGCCTGTGTCGTTCAAGGTCTTTCCAGCAATGGCAGGCATTCGTCCTCAAAAACTGGGGAAGGATGAATTATTCGTGATAACGGGTAGCAACAATTCCACCTACGACAAAGAGCCGTAAAAAAAACGTCAGGTGTTTGGGACACCAAGGCCATGTTGTTGCCTGGCTCATTTTTCACTTCTTCAACTTGACATAAGCCAAGAAAAGCGTATTTGTAGGAAATACGAAGATGAAAATGTCAAGAAGGAAGTGGTAAAAAACGACTAACACAATTTTGCGTTATTCGGCGAGTGCATCGCACTCGGCAAGCCAAGTGGCTGAGGAAGCATCAGAAGGCATTCGCCAGTCGCCACGGGGCGAGAGACTCACCGAGCCGACCTTGGGACCATCGGGCAGGCATGAGCGCTTGAACTGCTGGTTGAAGAACCGGCGCAGGAAAGTGGTCAGCCACTTCTTAATGGTGGCTTTGTCATAGACGCCTGCACCTGGTGTGGTGCCGTCGAAGGCACGTTGCGCAAGGAGATAAAGTTTCTGCGGGCGAAAGCCGAACCTCAGGAAATGATAGAGAAAGAAGTCGTGCAGCTCATAAGGCCCCACAAGGTCCTCCGTCTTCTGTTTGATATTTCCTTCATTATCGGTCGGCACCAGCTCGGGACTGATGGGGGTATCTACAATGTCGAGCAAGGTAGCTTTCGACTCCTCATCGATTCCACTCTGCGCGACATACCGTACCAGATAACTTACCAGCGTCTTGGGAATGCTCGCATTGACGCCATACATCGACATGTGGTCTCCGTTGTAGGTGGCCCATCCCAAAGCCAGTTCCGACAAGTCACCCGTGCCTACCACGATGCCGCCCAGCTGGTTGGTTAGATCCATCAGTATCTGCGTGCGCTCGCGGGCCTGACAGTTCTCATAGGTCACGTCATGCACATTGGGGTCATGGCCGATATCCTCAAAATGCTGAGTAACGGCTTTGGCGATGTTGATTTCAATCAGGGTAATACCAAGGCTTTTCATCAGACTGACGGCGTTGCGGTAGGTGCGGCCAGAGGTTCCGAAGCCCGGCATGGTGACTCCAATAATTCCCTTGCGGTCATAGCCCAACATATCGAAGGTCTTAACGCAGACCAGCAATGCCAAGGTGGAATCGAGCCCGCCGCTAACACCGATGACCGCCTTCTGACTGTGGATATGCGTAAGTCGCTTGGCCAAGCCAGCCACTTGTATGTTGAAGATCTCCTCACAACTCTGTTCCATCAAATCATTTGAGGGGATGAATGGGTGCGGGTCTATGTGTCGGTATGGCAAGATTTGGGACTCCTTGGGGCCAACGAGACGGTTGACGTAAGGCAGACAGTCAACGAAAACCTCGCTGCATGCCTGGCGCTCATCACTTGAAGGACGCTGTGCATTGACGAAAGTGGTGTTGCATCGACGTTCCGAACGTAACTTCTCAATATCAATCTGACTGATTATAAGTTGAGGCTCAAAGGAGAAACGCTCCCCCTCGGCCAACAAATGACCGTTCTCGTAGATGATGGCATTGCCTCCAAATACCAAGTCCTGTGAGCTCTCACCGAAACCGCATCCGCTATAGACATAACCGGAGATGGTGCGGGCACTCTGTTGCGCAAGCAGACTCTTAAGATAAGCGTGCTTGCCAATCAGCTCATCTGACGCGGAGAGATTGAACACCAGGTCGGCACCTGCCAGGGCGAGATGATTGCTGACAGGGGTGGGTGCCCACACGTCCTCACAAATCTCAACACCGAACCTCACATCCTCATACGTGCGGAATATCTGAGGGGCTGGGGTCACTGTCAATCGCTTGCCGGCAAAACGGATTTCCGTAGGATGAAGGTCCTGCGACGAGGCAAACCACCGTTTCTCGTAAAACTCGCTGTAGTTAGGAAGATACGTCTTCGGCACGATACCGAGGATGTCGCCCCTTTGGATAACGATGGCGCAGTTGAGCAACAAGTTGCCCACCGGCACGGGCAGACCGACAATGCTGATGACATCATGTTTACGGGTGAAGTCAAGCAACACAAGCACCGCATTCTCTGCCTGTGCCATCAGGTGGCTCTGCCTGAACAGGTCCTGACAGGTGTATCCAGTGATTGCCAACTCTGGGAAGACGACAATTTCCACGCCTTTCCTTTCCGCCTGATCGATGTGGTTTTCTATTTGACACAGGTTATAGGCACAGTCGGCCACCCTGACCGACGGTACAGCTGCCGCTACAGTTATGAATCCGTTTTTCATACGATATTGCTTTTGTTTTTATTGAGGGTTCTTCTATTTGACACCAAATATCATTTTTGTACTCGAAAGAATTCTTTTCATTTTTTATTGAAGGATAACAATACTCTCTTCGCGATTAAGGCAAGCTTGGCGACCATACTCAAGAAAAATATCGCCATTCGGTTTTTATTGATTCAGCGGAAGGAGAGGGATTCACTTCGTGCATCCCAGGTGTCCTGAGAATGTATCTCATAACAGAATATTGATTATCGGCATTCCTGTCATCTGTCACCTCAATTATGACTGTCAAACAATGGAATTAGCATACTTACGTCACATGTATCATAAACAACAAGGCGTTTTGAAACACCACAAGACGGTGGTGGGCGAAGAATACCGTGCCTTCGGCTGTCGCCTTGATGTCGTCGAGAATCTGACCGTTGTAGGGGTCGATGATGTGGGCGAGCGACACGCCTGGAGCCACTCTGCACCCTGCGTCAACCAAGCGATAAAAGATACCCGCATGACGTGCTTTGATGTGCTGGAGTTCCGCCTCGTCGATGAAGATTGACTCGTAGGCTGCGCCGAGGGCTACGCAATTGATGACACCCGTCCGCTTCATCATACGGAAAATGGCATCGATAGTCTCGCCGCTGTTGTTCAGGTCAATCCGGTTGGTCTGTCCCGCATAAACTGAGAATGCCTTGGTGTTCCACAGTTGCCAGTTGTAGTTGAGCAGCGTGGTGTCAAATGGGCGTGGCTGGAATGTGGTGACGTATTTCATGCCGAAGAGACGAGCCGTATCCAAGTCCTCATAGCCTGTCTTCAGCATCCTCACATGGGGGATGAAGTCACCTGACACATAGTAGCTGGCCATCTGTATGCCGAACTTGAAGCCGTTGAGTGCCGAAAACACTGCTGCGGCGATACGCTGTGTGGTCTCTCCTTGGTCGTAGCCCGGGAACATGCGGTTGATGTCGGTGTTGTCCATCGCCCAGAAACGCCGGCTGACGTTCATCGAGAACGGGTTGCACGATGGAATGACAAGAATGCTTTTCCCCTTAGCGATACCTCCACGCTGTTCGATCAACGTCAGACGGCTCACCAACTGCGAACAGATGTACTGTTGCTGCACCTCGTCGCCTCGCATCGCACCAACAATGGCCAGAGTCTTTTCTCCCTCCCCGAATCTGTAACCCTTGATGCGGAAGTTATCCCGATATGGCGAGGTCATCTCAAATATCGTTTCTATTCTCATTTCTCATCAGTATTAAAAATCCGTGCCATCAGCGACCCCTCATAGACTATCGGGTAGGCACGGATGGTGAACAAATATCCGTCGACGGGCGCACTGACCGTGCTGAGTACACAGCCGCGAAGCGGGTCTACAATCTGGCCGATAATCTGCCCTTGACAGACGTTGATACCGCATTTCAGTTCTGTCAGGAAGACACCGGAGGTCTCGGCGTTGAGGAATGTCACGCGGTCGCCTTTACAAATGAGCGGCTTGGGCAATTCGCAGTCGGGACACCCCTTCCACATTCCCATGGTTTGCATCAGATGTAGGATTCCCTCCACGAGCCGCCTGCACATCTTGTGGTTGATACGCTGACCAACCCCCATCTCCACCACCAGACATGGGGTGCCTGTGGAATTGAGCGAGTGAGCCAACGTGGCCTCCAGCACGGTGGCTGCGTCATGGACCCAGACGAAGTCCATGCCCAGTCGCTCGGCGAAAGGCACCAGCCATTCAGAGTCCTGTACGTTGATACGTACCTGTGGCGTCTCCCGGAGATAGAGATTGCTGGAGTGAATGTCGATAACCATGTCTGCTCCCCTGATGTCCTCTATGATGGCGTGCGCCGTCTGTTCTGCCATTGTGCCCTGCGGGTCGCCGGGGAAGATGCGGTTCATGTCAAGGTCGAAGTTGGGAATGCCGCGTTGGATGGTGTCGATGCCCAGCGGATTGAGTGCGGGATAAATCTCGAGGGTGCCATTGAGTTCACTGATGCGTTGCGTGGCGATACGGGCCAGTTCATAACAGACCATTTGTCCCTCCAGTTCGTCGCCATGTGTGCCTGTCACTACACAGAAGCGCAGGCCGTCTTTTTTTCCATGCTGAATGACATTCTTTCGGATGCGGAACTGCTCGTCGATGGGGAGTTCCGTGGAAACTATTGTCTTGATCATAATTCTTGCAATGTAACGTGGATTGATGTTTTCTGGGTGGCCTGTCCAGTGTAGAGTCCGCGGCTGACGGGACAGTCGTGAACATCCCGGCCATGAGCCAGTTTGACGTAGCCGTCACTGATGCGCCAGTTGTGCGTGGGGTCGAAACCCACCCAACTGTAGCCGTCGAAGACCTCCACCCATGCATGGGTCTCGCCCTCTCCCACAAGGAATCCGTTAACGTAGCGGGCGGGTATGCCCCTTTGCCGGCAGAGGGCAATCATGAGGTGAGCGAAATCCTGACAAACGCCCTTCTTCCGCTCCAACACCTCGGCGGCAGTGGTCTCAACAGTGGTGCATTGCGGCTGATAGGCGATATTCTCGCTTAGCCACTCGCAAATGGCGTGAGCGGCATCCATGACATTTTCAGGTGTCGTCAGCAACTGTTCCCTGACAGTGGTCAGCACCGTCGGCTGCTTGAACAGGAACAGGTTCTCACCACGGTATTTTACCTTATAGGTGTCTGTTGTCACAATGCCCGTGCTCACATAGGCAAAAGTCTTATGAGGCTCAGTGGCTCCACCGAAGAGGATGCGGTTGTAGAACGCATCGTGCCCTGTCTGCAGCCAGTAGTCTGGCGAAACCACCAGATGCTCCTGCTCCACCGTCTGGCAGGCATTGTTGACCGTCTGGCAGCGCAACATGACGGCATGGATGGGCACTGGCTCGGAAAATTCGACGACGGTCTGGTAGTTGTACAAATATCGTTTCACACCCTCACCAATTGATTGATAAAATTCAGGAGCTTAAACTTGTACTCCACGTCATTGAGATTGAAACGCTCCAGGACGATGAGACTGTCGAGCTGTTCCTCGATGTTTTCGTCGGCAACGTCGGGCAGCTGGTTAATCCAGTGTTTCACAGAGTCGTATGCCAATGCCACCCGTTCGAAACCGTAGTCGAAACGCAACAGCATGTCCAGGTTTTCTATGTTGCGGCCTATCATCATGATGTAGAGTGCCTTGTGGTTCTGAACCCGCTGCTCAGCCGACCCCCAGAAAGCCAACGACCAGTCGATGACAGGCTGTAGGCAGATAACGTTCTTCTCCTGTTTTTCGCGGCATTCCTTAATCAGCGCCAGACTCATTTCCAGATAGCTTAGAGTTTCCGACATGATGTCCTCTCGAAGGAGGATGGCATTGTCCATGGCTTTCGTCTGGGCGGCAATCACCGTGGAGGGATTGGTATCGTCATACATGATGCCAAGCGTGAACTCCTCGTTAGTATTATAAACACCTGCCCTGTCCAGCTTCTGCCAGATGGGCCAGTAATCCTCCAGTTCCCCGTCTATCATTTTGTCATGGCACTTTCTCAGAAGGTGCAGGGTGATGTAAACCCGCTCCTCGTATCTCCCCAGCCAATAGAGGCTGTTGGCCTTCGTAGCTGATATGATTGTATTCTTAGTCATATTTCATTTTCTTTATTATTGAATCATTTTTCTTTTCCATCATTCCTCCATTACCCAAGTGTCCTTGAATCCTCCTCCCTGTGAAGAGTTGACCACGAAGGAGTCCGGATTCCGTGAGAATCGTGTCAGTCCGCTCGGCCACACCTTGGTCTCTTTTCCCGTGACCACGAAGGCCCTGAGGTCGGCCTTGCGTTCCACCAGTTTGTCGTCCTCCAGAATTTCCAAATCCTTGAAATCGATGACCTCCTGCGCTATCCAGCGTCGCGGCTGTTCAACAATGAGGGCTTTCAGCTCTTCCAACTTCTCTTTCGACAGGTCTTTTCCGAACACCACGCCATAACCACCGGCCTCGCTGACATCCTTGATGACCAGGTTTTGGATGTTTGCCAGCACATGTTTGTAGTCTTCGTTGAAATAAGGCAGATAGGTAGGGGCATTTTGCAGGATGGACTTTTCGCCGAGATAATATTCCACCATTTTCGGCACGAAATAATAAATGCCCTTGTCATCAGCCACGCCATTGCCTATGGCATTGATAAGCGCCACATTACCCGCCTTGTAAGCCTGCATCACATTGGGAATTCCCATCAGCGAGGAGGCCTCGAACAGCATCGGGTCCATGTATTCATCACTCACACGGCGGTAGACACAACCCACCCGGATTTTTTCTTTGTAAATGCCCGCATAGTACACCTTGTTGTCTTCAATGAAGAGGTCGCCTGGATAAACCAGCATGGCACCTGTCTTCTCAGCGAAATAACTGTGCTCGAAGTAGGCTGAGTTGTAACGGCCCGGTGTCAGGATGACGGAGATGCCCCTGCCGTCGTTCATCTCCTCCATCATCGTGGATAGCAATTTCGCATAGTTGCGGTTCTCTGCCACGGCATTCTGGATGAAGGTCTGGGGCGACACCTTGCGGGTGATTTCACGCGCTATCATCGGATAACTGGCACCAGAGGGTATGCGCAGGTTGTCCTCCAGCACATACCATTTCCCGTCCTTTCCCTCCACGAGGTCAATACCGGCGATATGGGCGTAGACCTCACCAGTCGGACTGATACCCTCACACTCTGGCATGTAGCCTTTCGAGGAGTAAACGAACTCTTCGGGCACGATACCGTCCTTGATGATGCGCTTGTCATGGTATATGTCCCATAGGAACATGTTCAGCGCTGTCACACGTTGCCTGAGTCCTTTCTCCAGATAGGCCCAATCACTTTGAGAGATAATTCGGGGAATAGAGTCAAAAGGGAACAGCTGCTCATTGAAAATCCCATGCTTGTACACCCCGAATCTCACTCCGAATCGTTCCATCCATTTATTGACAGTATCACGGCTGTCAACAAGTTCGTTTATTCTGATGTTCATAATATATTAATGTGCTTTTATGTAAAACGTTCTCTTTTTGCATCCTTCTCTCCTATATCGGCAACTATAATCCGCAATCATGGTGCAAAGATACATCTTTTTGACATAAAAAGCAAGAAAGAAATATCAAAAAGTTTGTATTAATACAAAATTTGCGATAAAACGAAACAAAATACGCAAAAATAACGTCAAAACGATATGTATTTGTCAGATTCGCTTTCTATTTGCAACATATCAGACAGGTTATTTCTTCTGAGCTGATTTGAATCAGTCAAAGAATCCTGTCTTTAAGGGGTGTTCTAAAAATTCTGCAATTTATCTAAAAAAAGTTTGGGCTCTCTTGAGACGTAGTAGATTCATGAAAAAAAATATGATTAAGCGAGTACAAAAAAGAACTTGTTCTCATTTTGACGCGCAAGAGCAATTTATTTAAATCGAACAATTTTAAACAAAATCATTCAAATTTAAAGCAAACAAAGCCCAAACTTGCGATAAGTCAGGACTTTTCTTTTATTTCAAAAACACCCAAATAGCACTTTTTGATGTTAGAATTTGCAACTATTCCTCAAAAGGTTCAACTGAGACTATTGAAATTATTCGTGCGGAAATCCTGACAGAGATTTCATCCATTAAGAAGTCCATGCAGCCATTCCAGTATTCAATATTATGCGAGTCATTTTCTTTAATGGTCAGACAAGTTGTAAAATTGCATATCTGATTATCAATGTGAAATTCTCTAATATCTTCAAAATGGAAAACCACAATGTAGTCCTGAGTTTCATCATTCTCATGACTCCATGTCTTTAATGCTATATCAGCTTTCCCATAGTAATCGCCAGGGCTATAGTTTATTGTCAAGATTTCCGAATCATGAAAATCTTTATCAATGCTTTCCGGAAGTTTTCCAATTCCAGTAATTCTGTTTCGAACTTTATTATCTATCATAAAAAAGGCTTTCCACAATTAAAATTAAGTTATAATGACATAGCAGGATTTGAACTTTGTAAACAGGAAGAGCAATCAGATTTCTAAGCTCAACAAAAAACAGCTGCACGTCAGTGACGGTTTTATTGATTTTGCAGGTCCCCTGCCGGGCGCCTGGGTTGCACGAAGTGAATCCCTCTCTCTCCGCAAAATAATTTTAAACATACTGATTTTCAACAGGTTCTTTCTCTATTCTCAAGGTTACATTTGAAGTTCCGTTTTTCTTTTATGAAAGTTAAACGTGAAATCTTTGTGATAGCACAATTTTGGACCGCTCAAGAGTGGCTATCTCCGCTTTAAGATGATGACAGCAATACAGTTCAATCATCTTTCGGACTATTTGCTTCTCTCGTTCTATTCTGCTCATTGCTTGACAAAATGCGGATAGTCAGGTTCTCCTAATGTTGGTTCATATTCAAAGCCCTCATATTTGAATGCAGATAGGTCATTGGGGTTAGTGATTCTATTCTCAATGATGAATCGTGTCATTGCTCCCCGGCATGTCTTAGCCCAAACGGCCTGAATTTTCAAATCGTTTCCCTTTCTGACATAGAATAAAGGTTGAATGACACGGACTTCCCTTCGGACACTCTTCCAGTCAAACAGGTGTTGGTATTCCTCTGTTGCAAGGTGTAGCAGTATTCCGTCATCTGCTTTCACACTCTCCACAAGTAAATCTGTCAGGCAGCTCTTCCAGAACCCAAATATATTCTGCCCCGCTCCGCTTGGCAGTTCCACATGACCCTCCATTCGATAAGGAAGTATACCATCCAAAGGACGAAGCAGGCCATAGAGGAAAGAGGTTATCCATAACTTCTCTTGGGAATAATTGAGGTCATCAACATTTAGCGTCTCAGCCTTCAGGTGCTTGTAAGCCTGACCATGATAGGCAAGGATGGCTGGCAGTTTTTGCTTTTCATCAAAGAACTGCATGAACCTGAGCTTGTTCTGTACGGCAATCTGCTGACTACAACCCAATATTTCAGCAATTATCTCTGAGGAATACTGTGCCATGTCCCTTGCAAAAGCCTCAGCTTCATTCTGGAAACGAGGTGTTGACTGGCTAATGTCAGGAACAGACTTTAGCTTGTCGTTCATGATTTTTGCGGAAGCGAGTATTATCTGCATGTGGTGCTTTTGCTGCAACTCCTCCTCGATGATATCGAGCAGGTAGCTGACGAATTATATTTACCAGATGATTGCCGCACAATGTCCCTTAAAGGTATCAAACTCGACCTTATAGGTCTTACAACCGGGTCTCGCTTGTGGGTCTGAAGATTTAAGAAGAGTCACCTTCGGTTCGGGATCTTGCAAAATCACAAACAGATTATGTTCACAACCTTCATACGGCTCTTCTGGTCCATCATTAATCTGCTGCACGATATTGTAGCAACCTGATAAAACAAGTTCAAAAGCTTCTTTCTTGTAGTCAATTTTCTTTGCCATAACTAGGTAATATAAAGTAATAATGGGAGTTAAAATTGCATTTGGGAGTTATATCCCTGCGGGATGAAGTTAAATTCCTGCGGAATTGGAGTTAAAATTGCATTTGAAGTTATATTTCTTTCAGAAATTGGAGTCTTTTTTTAATTAATAATTAATACAACTTTCGCATGTTCCTACATTGCTATAAATCTGACCCTGTGTGCCTCGCGTTTGTTTTTTTCTTTCTTTTTTTAAATCGTAAGATTTTCTTTTTCACCCTTTTTTATTATTTTTTTTAATTCATGGGGATGGTTAGTGGTTCATTTTAAGAACTTCCAAAAAAAACTTGCGAAACTTAAAATTCCTATTATTCCTTTATTCCTTAGACAAATTATTCCTGTGGTATTGGAGTCGGTTCTGCTTTTTTTTCAGATACTTTAACAACTTTTTATCCAATAATTTTGTCACGTCAGAAATTTTTTGTAATTTTGCATCCGATTTGGCGTTTTACGCCATTTAAGTAGTATTTTTAGATGCCGGAGGGGCTCAGATAAGTGGACCACGGGCTGGTTCCGCCTCACGGATAAAACCGTTTAAATTATTAAATAAATGTACGTTATCGTAGAAATTAACGGACAGCAGTTCAAAGCCGAGCAGGGTAAGAAGCTTTTCGTGCATCACATCAAGGACGCTGAGGCTGAGAAGACTGTTGAGTTCGAAAAAGTGTTGTTGGTCGACAACGACGGAGCGGTTACAGTAGGAACTCCTATTGTAGAAGGTGCTAAGGTGGTCTGCGAGGTCGTGAATCCGCTCGTGAAGGGTGACAAGGTCCTCGTGTTCCACAAAAAGAGAAAAAAGGGCTATAAGAAACTGAACGGACACCGTCAGCAGTTTACTGAGCTTGCTATCAAAGAAGTTATTGCTTAATTAATTAAAAGGAGAAAAACAAATGGCACATAAAAAAGGTGTAGGTAGTTCCAAGAACGGACGTGAGTCAGAATCGAAACGACTCGGACTCAAGCTTTTTGGCGGACAGTTTGCCAAAGCTGGAAACATCATCGTGAGACAGAGAGGCACCAAGCACTATCCTGGCAAGAATGTCGGAATGGGCAAGGACCACACACTCTATGCCCTTGTCAGCGGTACGGTGACTTTCAAGAAGGGAAGGCTCAACAGAAGCACTGTCAGCGTCACTCCGGTTGAAGCATAACCGGCAACGTGTTAATAAATTAGTCATTAACTATTAAATTTCAAAACAATTTACATTTTTTGTATTTTGTAATATCAATATGTCGAAAATTTGTCAAATCACAGGAAAGAAAGCAATGATCGGAAACAATGTTTCCCACTCACTGCGCAGAACGAAGAGGGCATTTAAAGTAAACCTCTTCACAAAGAAATTCTACTATCCTGAAGAGGACTGCTGGGTATTGCTTAAGGTCAGCGGAGCCGGACTGAGAATCATCAACAGAATCGGGCTTGACGCTGCGCTCAAACAGGCTGTACAGAAAGGACACCTCCAGTGGGAAGATATTGAAGTGATCGGATAACCTCCACACCAGTATAACATTTAAAAATCTTTGTATTATGGCTAAGAAAGTTAAAGGAAACAGGGTGCAGGTTATTCTCGAGTGCACCGAAATGAAAAACAGCGGTCTGCCTGGTACTTCCAGATATATCACCACCAAGAACCGCAAGAACACTCCTGACCGTATGGAGCTCAAGAAATACAATCCTATCCTGAAGCGCATGACTGTGCACAAGGAAATTAAGTAACTTTTAAAATCTTTAAGCAATAT
>JAEEGL014049136.1_pt1 | contig 13299 bp, 9 predicted proteins | sample 9134231 | NCBI WGS metagenome assembly JAEEGL01 (sample SAMN16246548, study PRJNA631951) | gut metagenome | biome: gut microbiome; feature: rumen; material: fiber-attached | host: Bos | place: Iran: Karaj | collected 2018-10 | reverse complement strand
ACGGCACACTATTACACTAATGCAGTTTAAGAAAGTTAAAAACGTTAAATCTGCACATTATTTGTATTCGACAAAATTTCAGTCATCACTTTTCTACCGTTTTAATCCAAATTCTTTGAAACACAATAAGTTGTAGATATTCTGGCTGTAGTAGCCTAATGAGCGTGAATATTCCCAACTCTGTCACCTCCATTGGTGAATACGCATTCTTTAATTGTAGTGGTCTAAAAGAAGTTCATATATCTGACTTGATGGCATGGTGTAGAATCTCATTTTCTAATTGGGTTTCCAACCCAGTTTTCTACGCGCATCATTTATTCTTAGATGGCCTGGAAATTAAAGATTTAATTATCCCAAGCACGATTGCGGCCATCGGCCCCTGTGCATTCAATAACTGTAGTGGCCTGACTAGTGTGACCATTCCCAACTCTGTAACCTCCATCGGCAGTTTTGCATTCTCTGGCTGCAATAGCCTAATGAGCGTAAACATTCCCAACTCTGTCACCTCCCTTGGCGAAGCTTCCTTCTCTGGTTGCAGTAGCCTGATTAGTTTGTCCATTCCCAACTCTGTCACCTCGATAGGCAGTAGTGCATTCTCTGAATGCAGTAGCTTGAAGAGTGTGGACATTCCCAACTCTGTCACCTCCCTTGGCGAAGCTTCCTTCTCTGGTTGCAGTAGCCTGATTAGTTTGTACATTCCCAACTCAGTATCCTCCATCGGCGAACACGCATTCAATTACTGCTACCGCATAAAAACCATCATTTGGGATGCTGTAAACTGCATGTCCGTAGGTAGTTATGCATTTAACGATTGTGATTCAATTTTCGCCTTCCAATTCGGTAATGGGGTCGAGCACATTCCTGCAGGGATGCCGTCATTGTCAATGAGTGGCAAAACATTGGTCTTGCCAAATAGTGTCAAAACCATTGATTCGGGTGCCTTTACTGGTAGCTGTGGTGCTGTGGTCATAGGTGACAATATAGAAAATATAACTGCTGGAGCATTTCCTACGGGCATAAGTGTCGCTTATGCTACCCCTGCAGAACCAAGACCTTGTGAAGAAGGCGCATTTGCTAACCCGCAGACGCTCTATGTGCCCTCAGGTAGCAAGATGAAGTATTTCACTTCAGAGGGATGGAGTGAGTTTGCGAATATCGTTGAGGGTGAATATGTGCGAGCTGCTTCTATCGCACTCAACAAGTCAACAGCTACATTGTCTAAAGGTGGTACCCAACAACTTACCGCGACTATTTGGCCGAGCAATGCCAGTGCTGCGTCAGTGACTTGGCTCAGCATGAATCCTGCGGTTGCCACTGTGAGCAGCGACGGCAAGGTGACCGCAATTGCTTTGGGAGAAACTGACATAGTTGCGATGGTTGATAACGTGCGTGCGACCTGTCATGTGACTGTTATTCCTGATATGGTCAATAGTCTGACACTGAGTGATACACAACTAAATATGGAACTTAACGAAATGTATACGCTGGCAGCTACCGTGTTGCCTACTAGCGCTGAGAATCAGACACTTGAGTGGATTATTCCAGACAATAACGTGATTGTGACCCAAGTGGTTAACAATACGCGCCTCAATATCGGTGCTATTGGTACTGGATCGGTGACAATTACCGTAAGAACTACAGACGGCAGTAACCTGAGCGCAACGTGTACGGTAAATGTACAAGTCAGTGCTACGTCGATTTCATTGAACATGACCAGTGCTGAGATGACAGTGGATGGTGTCCTTCAACTGACCGCCACCGTATTGCCCACAAATGCCACCAACAGGACAGTGACGTGGAAGTCGAGCAATACGTCTATTGCCACAGTAAACTCCAGTGGCTTGGTGACCGCAAAATCACCAGGCTCAGCGATTATTACAGCAACCACAACCGATGGCACAAACCTTAGCGCCACTTGTTCGCTGTTTGTTAAACAAAATATTGTTTACGCTTCATCGATTTCATTGAACAAATCTAGTGCTAATTTGGTTGCAGGCCAACAAATGCAGTTGCAGGCGACCGTCTTGCCCGAGAATACAACCAATAAGACAGTGATATGGTCAAGTTCTGACCCCAGTGTTGCCATTATTGACGAAGACGGTTTGGTAACTGCCATTACCTCTGGCACAACGACTATTACCGTTACAACGACTGACGGTAGTAACTTAAGCGCGTCGTGTGTAGTGACGGTGACCGAAGATAATTATAATAACTATCTGTCGATGAACGATACAGATGCATTCCATGGTGAAACGATTGTTATACCTGTTGCAATGACTAACGAGTCCACCATTATATCGTTCCAGACGGATATCTACTTGCCTGAAGGGCTTGAAGTTGTTCAAGAGGATGGAGAGTTTGTTATTGACCCGTCGGAGCGAATGACACGCACCCACAGTATCATGAGTAATGCCATCTCCAACGGTGCAATCCGCGTGTTGTGCTACTCATCTAACTACAAGCCCTTCACGGGAAACAGTGGTGATGACTTGTTCTATATCACTGTCAAGGTGGCAGACGATGCCGAGGGTGATTACACGATATGGTTAAAGAACACTCTGCTCACCAATAGTGATTTTGAGGAATTAATGGCTCCCAATGTGGCGGCAAATATTCATGTCAATGCCTACCTGCCAGGTGACGCCAACGGTAGCGGTACTGTGACGGTAACCGATGTGGTGGTCACCTCACAATATGTGCTGGAATTGAATCCCCAGCCGTTCGTCTTTGGGGCCGCCGATGTGAATGCCGACAATAATATCACAGTTACCGATATGACGCGTATTGCCTGGATGGTGCTCAATCCTTCATTGAGTATGCCGATGCGCGCCCCCGCTCTGTATAACAATGGAGATATCATGAGCGGTAAGAATATTACCTTGATGCCTGGCGAAACTCGCACCGTAAGTATTGTGCTCGACAACGTGATGGACTATAGTGCCTTCCAGTTCGACTTGAATCTGCCAACAGGCTTGACAGCAACTAACTTCCAGTTGACCGACCGTGCTGGCTATCATGCCTTCGATGTGAATGTGTTGAGCAACGGCAAGACACGTGCTTTGTGCTACTCGCCTGCATTGGAGGTTATCAATGGTCACAATGGCGCTCTGTTGACCTTCGACGTGACGGCAAACTCTGCCATCGAGGGTGCAATAGAAGTGGACAACATTGAATTGGTAACTTCTGCTTGCCAGACGGTGAAACTCAACGGCTTTGCTATCGGCGTGAATACGGTGTCCAGCATCAATGAGTTGGCCAATGGTAAGACTATCGCCCGCGTGGATTATTTCAACATGGCCGGCCAACAGATCGATCAGCCCGATGGAGGCGTGACACTTGTTGTTACTACCTATACTGATGGTACCCGTACCACAAATAAAATTATCCGATAAATAGAAAACTACGAATCACATAAGAATATTAAATTGATTATGAAAAGAACAGTATTTGCAGTTTTAGCCGTGATAGTGGCACTCAGTGCAGTCGCTGACCGCTTCTATATTGAGGATTTTACGGTTGTTCCAGGTGAAACACAGACTGTAAGCATCATGTTGGACAACGAGGTTGCTTATACAGCCTTCCAATGTGACCTGTACATACCCCAAGGCTTGACTGTGGAGCAGGAAGATGGGGACTATATCTTCGATCTGACGACCCGCAAGTCGCGTGACCATAACATCGCGGCTCAGTTGCAGATGGATGGTGCCATTCGCCTAATGTCCTATTCCCCTCACATTAACGCCTATAGCGGCAACTCCGGTGCACTTGTGACATTTAACATCACGCCCAATGAAAGTTTTGCTGGACCCGCAACCATCAGAATGAGCAATATCCTGTTCACCACCACGGCAGGCACTGAAGTTTCCTTCAATGATGAAGTTTGCACAGTACAGTGTCCCAGCACAAACATGAGGGGCGACGTTAATGGTGACGGCAAAGTCTCAATCAAGGATGTGACGGCACTAATTGACTTCTTGCTGGGTGGTGATCCGTCAGCATACCATACAGAAAATGCCGACTGCAACAACGATGGAGTTATCAGCATCAAGGATGTTACATATCTGATTGACGCCCTGCTTGGTGGAGCGCCACTAGATAGTATGGACATTATTGGATATAACGTTAATGGGGTATTGTTCAAAATGGTAAAAGTGGAGGGCGGCACATTCATGATGGGAGCGACTGCTGGACAAGGTGATCAGGCTTATGATGACGAGTTCCCCGTCCATGAAGTGACGTTGTCGGGTTACAGCATCGGGGAGACTGAGGTGACTCAGGCATTATGGCAAGCCGTGATGGGAGAGAACCCCAGCAACTTTAAGGGTGATTTGAATCGTCCTGTGGAAATGGTGTCTTGGTACGATTGCCAAACCTTTGTCGCCAAATTGAACCAGATGACAGGCAAGTCGTTCCGTTTGCCCACCGAGGCTGAGTGGGAATTTGCGGCGCGTGGCGGCAACCTGAGCCATGACTACATGTATGCAGGTAGCAACAATCTGGATGAAGTGGCATGGGCTTACAGCAATATACCCTCGCAGCAGCCCAACACCGAGGGCTACGGCACCCAGCCTGTTGCTCAAAAGATGCCCAACGAGTTAGGTCTGTATGATATGAGTGGTAACGTGTATGAGTGGTGCAACGACTGGTTTGACATCTATAGTTCCAGTGTGCAGCTCGACCCGACGGGACCTGGCGATGATATGGATTGCCATTACCGCGTGAACCGTGGTGGCGGCTGGAACCGCTACGGCCGCAGCTGCCGTGTGAGCCTGCGCAACAATCCCACTCCCGAGAGCGCAGCCTTCAATTACGGCCTGCGCCTAGCGATGTAACCTGTAAGACATTTATATCGGTTATCAAAATACAAGCCCTTGACTCGACGTCAAGGGCTTGATTTAACTAATTAACCTTCTAATACCATTAACATAAACCTTAAACTTAGGGAAATTACCTGTCTCACGACACTCATTTTGCCCTAATCTTAAAAACTAATACCATGAAAACCACTGCAAATATAAAGCCAATTGTTTTTTACTACCTAATTTTTTGGCAAAAAAATGGCAGTATTTAACACAAATTAGCAAAAATCGACCTAAAAACACGGAAATAATATTAAAATCCCGATAAAAACTACATTCCGAAACCACTAACGGCAAGTATTTTTCAAACGGCTAATTACACGCACGGCATCCGCGTGACAAGTCACTGTTCATGGAGTGCGGATGCCGTTCGATTAATTCGTATAATTCGCCGTTTGTAAATTAGTCGTCGGGGGTGAAGGCGTTCCAGCCCTGGGCGCGGATTTCCAGTTCCTGGTTGTCGCGGGTGATCATGCATGCACCCATTTCGGGCTTGGTGATGTGACCGATGATGCGGGCGGTCTTCATGCGTGCCACTTTGTCGTGATCGGCTAGAGGGACAGTGAACAGCAATTCATAGTCCTCTCCTCCGTTCATGGCGGCCGTCACAAGGTTCATGTTGAGTTCCTCGGCCATCAATGCAGTCTGGTAGTCGATGGGGATGCGATCCTCATACACACGGCAGCCCACCTTGGAATCCTTGCAGATGTGCAACAGTTCGCTCGATAGGCCGTCGCTCACGTCCATCATCGCAGTGGGGCGGATACACAATTCCTTCAGTTCCTCGATAACGTCATAGCGGGCTTCAGGCTTGAGTTGGCGCTCGATGATATACTCCTTGCCCGAGAAGTCGGGTTCGAAGTCCTTGTCCTTCATCTGGGCGCTCACTTGTCGCTCACGCTCCAGCAGTTGCAGGCCCATATAGGCAGCCCCCAAGTTGCCGCTTACGCAGATGAGGTCGGTGTCGCGTGCTCCCGTGCGATAGACGATGTCGTCTTTTGGAGCCTCGCCCAGGCATGTCACGCTGATGATCAATCCCGTGACGGACGCGCTCGTGTCGCCGCCCACCAGGTCCACGCCGTAGTGTTCACAGGCGATGCGCATGCCCTCATACAACTGCTCGATATGCTCCAGGGTGAAGCGCTTGCTGATGCCAAGCGACACTGTCACTTGGCGCGGTGTGCCGTTCATGGCGTACACGTCACTGAGGTTTACCACGATGGACTTGTAGCCCAGATGCATCAGTGGCACATAGGTCAAATCGAAGTGGATGCCCTCCAACAAGAGGTCGGTCGTGACCAGTGTTTCGCGGTCCTTGCCATAATTGATGACAGCGCAATCGTCGCCAACGCCGCGGCGCGTGGACTCGTTGCGTACAGGAAAAGAGCGGGTCAGGTGCTCAATCAGCCCAAACTCGCCCAATGTAGAAATCTCGGTTTCCTTCATATGATTTCAGTTGTCAGTTTTCGGTCGTCAGTGTTCATGTGGGCCACGGCTTTGCCGTGGCAATTCCTCATTGAATTAAAGCTCGTCAAAGCGGTTGATCATCTCCTGAACGAGCATAGCCATGATGGGCTGGGCAGCGGCAGCGGCCTTCTGCACTTCCTCGTGGGAGGCTTTTTCGACAGCGCCCTCGACGCCCAGGTCGGTGATAATCGAGATGCCGAACACCTCAATGTCGCCGTGGCGTGCCACGATGACCTCGGGAACGGTGCTCATGCCGACGGCGTCACCACCGATGCGCCAGAAGTAGCGGTACTCGGCAGGAGTCTCAAACGTCGGGCCCTGAGTTCCCACATACACACCTTCCATCAAGCGGATGCCTTTTTCCTTGGCGATGTCACGGGCCATCTGGACCAGGCGTGGGCTATAGGCGTCGACCATTGCCGGGAAGCGGGGACCGAGTTCGTTGATGTTCTTGCCATGTAGCGGATGCTCGGGGAAGACATTGATGTGGTCGGTGATGACCATCAGGTCGCCTACCTTGAAGCTGGGATTCATGCCGCCTGACGCATTCGAGACAAACAGCGTCTTGATGCCGATGGCTTTCATCACACGGATGGGGAAGGTCACCTCCTGCATCGTGTAGCCCTCATAATAATGGAAACGGCCTTGCATGGCCATGATATACTTGTTGCCCAGGGTGCCGAAGATGAGTCGTCCCTTGTGGCCCTCGACAGTCGATACGGGGAAGTTGGGAACCTCTCCATAAGGAATCTCGACTTCGATATGAATGTGGTCAACCACTGCACCGAGGCCGGTACCCAGGATGATAGCGGTCTTGGGCAGTTTGTTATTAACGCGTTTCTTGATAAATTCGCTGGTTTCCTGAATCTTGTCCAGCCAGTTGATTTCTTGTGCCATAAGCAGTCCTTTCTTCTTGATTAGAGTTTCTTGTTGTGTTGACGTTTAGAGTTGGAAAGAGCCCGTTATTCCTCTGGCTCGTTAATTTTGGCCACCAGATCATCGATGAAGTTTGAGCCTTCCATCTCCAGGAATCCCACCTTCATGGGAATGTAGTAGATGCTGTTGCGCATTGTCGGTGGATAATACGGGTTGTTGAGGATGCGCACAGCATCTTTCTCGGTGGTGATGATAAATTTGCGTTTGCCCTCAAGTTCGTTGAAGACCTTGAAGATATCTGTGAAATCCCTGCGGGTGAAGAAATGATGGTCATCAAAATGCATCACCTTGATATTGGTCGAGAACTGGCGCAGGTAGCGCACTAACGGCTTGGGCGTGGCGATGCCCGTCAGACACAGGATGGCATCGTCCTCACGCAGCCATTGCAGGGACGTGAGCTGTGGCGATTGAACAGGGTATACCGGCACGGGGTCAGCATATCGGATGTTGCTGAAGTACAGCTGTTGTGACGGGAACAGGTCCAGGTTCTTCTTCATCATCCTGATGTCCATTGCGGTGAGGTCGCTAGGACACTTGGTCACAACAACCATATCGCAGCGCAGCAGACGCTCGCCAGGTTCGCGCAGGGTACCTAACGGCATCAGTTTGTCTTCATACGGAGGACGGTTGAAGTCCACGAGCACCACGTTCACCTTGGGCTTCACATAACGGTGCTGGAAACCGTCATCCAGCAGGATGAGGTTGATGTCGGGGTCGATGCGCAGCAGCTCGCGGATGCCCTTGCGCCGCTTTTCACACACGGCCAGGGTGATGAGGCCACCATACTTGCGGTAAATCTGATAGGGCTCATCACCGATATCGCGCGGCGTCATGTTGTTGCTGGCCAGGATAAAGCCCTTGGTCTTGCGCTTGTAGCCACGGCTCAGCACCGCCACATGGTAGCGGTTGTAGAGTTTCTCGATGATATATTCCACGTGAGGGGTCTTGCCAGTGCCGCCCACGGTGATGTTGCCCACCGAGACAACCGGCACGTCAAACTCCTCTTGTGGCAGCAGGCCCATGTTGAACGCCGAGTTGCGTAACCACACGCCGGCGCCATATCCCCATGAGAATGGCGTCAGCAGGGCGTTCATGATGGACTTGCGTTGGTCCTTATTGAGTATCTTGGACAGGTCCATTATAGAGATTTAGGTCTTAGATTTTGGACTTTTTTTTGATTACAGTTCAATTTCGGCTTCGAGCATGAGGCACAGGATCTGGTCACGGCCCATGATGCGCTGTAGCTGCTTGTGCCAGTCGTAGAGCAATCCCATCTCGTTTTGCAGCCGGGCTTCATAGCGGCTCACCATGTACTTGTCGAGCAGAGCCATGAATTTGTCCTCGAGGGCGGGATAGTTCTGTGTCTTGTAGTCCTTGCCCAACTTGGCTTTGTTGGCTACCCATGCCACGGCCTCGCGAATGCCGCCGAACTCATCCACCAGACCAATCTGCTTGGCGGTGACGCCATCCCACACGCGGCCTTCAGCAATCTGCTTGATGGAGTCTTGGGTGACGTGGCGGCCGTCAGCACAACGCTTGGTAAACAGCTCATAACCCTGGTTGACCATGTTCTGGAGTGCGGCGAGCTGGCCCGGAGTCAGCTTCTTGCCAACAGCTGCCATGTCAGCATTCTCGTTGGTCTTAACGCTTGCCATGTGCACGCCGAGCTTGTTCTCCACGAGTTCGCTAAAGCTGGGAATGACGCCAAAGATACCGATTGAGCCCGTGATGGTTGTGCGCTCGGCAAAGATGCGGTCGGCACCACATGAGATGTAGTAACCACCCGATGCTGCATAGTCACCCATCGAAACTGCCACGGGTTTTCCCTTGGCCTTGAAGTCCTGGATGGCTTTCCACAACTGCTCGCTACCGAAGGCGCTGCCGCCGGGTGAGTTCACCCTCAGCACCATGCCCTTGACATTGTCGTCATCCATGAGCTTGAGGATGGTCTTGCTCAGCCTCTCGCTATTGATACCTTCCTCGCCTGCGCTCATGATGCCGCCGCTGCCGTCAATCTCGCCCACGGCATATACTACGGCAATGTGGTCGCCGCTCGCGAAGTCCTCTAATGAGGAAGACACGTCGTCGGGGGTGACAAAATTCAGGTCATCCTTCATGTCAACCTCGGTGCGAGCACGCAGGATGTTCTCCATCTCGTTCTTATAGACCATCTTATCCACCAGCTTGTTCTTGATCAGGTCTTTGACTTCAAAGGTCATGATGACGCTGTCACACAGGCTGTTCAGTGCCTCGGGCAGGATCTTGCGGTCGATGGCGATGCTGTCGACCATCTCTTTCCAGATGACGCCCAGGTAGTGTTCCTGCTGCAGACGGTTGGCATCGCTCATGTCATCGAGCATGTAAGGCTCTACAGCGCTCTTGAACGTGCCCACGCGAACGACCTGCATTTCCACACCCACCTTGTCAAACAATTTCTTCATGTAGGGCGTCACCGATGCCATACCGTGCAGGTCTACAGAGCCCACGGGGTTGATGTAGATGCTGTCGGCAGTGCTGGCCAGGTAATAGTCGGCCTGGGTAATACCCTCGTAGCCGTATGCGGCAATCCACTTGCCGCTCTTCTTGAATTCCTTGAGGGCACGGCGCAAGGTCTGCAAGGTGGCAGGAGCAGCGTCCACGCCATTGCACTCGAGATAGATGCCGTCAACCTTATCATTTGTGGCTGCATTTTCGATGGCCGACAACAGGGTGTTCAAGCCTAATGAGGACTCCATGTCATTTCCCATCATCATCGACATCATGTCAAATGCACCTTCTCCTCCGCGTTCGTCAATGGTGTTGCCCAGGTCGATTTTCAGGATAGAGTGCTTAGAGATAATTCCGGATTTCTTGACACTGCCCATACTGCTCATCGAACCCATGATTGCAAAACTCATGATCATTGCAGCAATCATAAAGAACATGAATGCTAGAAATGCGCCCACAAATGAGCCGCACACGATCAGGATAAATTTCTTCATCATAACTGTACAGTATTTAGTTGTTTGTTGTTCTAATTGATTTAATGTCAGACTTTTGCCATTGTCTATGCGTGCTAGTGACGCATGCGTTTATTCGCTATTCTACAAACTAATCTACAAAGATAAATTATTTTCGTGACAAAAAAGCAATTTCCTAGCAAAATATTTTCTAAGACCTTTTAGGTTGTCGCACTGGGGCGCGTGAAATGGTGATGGCACCACATGGCAATTGCAATGCTGGCAATGAGGCTGGCAATCGCGAGCCAGGGGATGCCGCCGTCAGCCGGGAGACCCAGGTTGTCACCATAGCCTTCAGACAGGACGCCATTGTTGGACAGGTAGTTGAACACGACCACCGTGCTGTTATTTAGGGTGTGTGCAATGATGGGTACCCACAGGCTGCCCGTCCACACGAGCAGGTAACCTAACCACAGACCGAGCACCATGCGGGGAATGAAGCCGTAGAACTGCAGGTGGATGGCACTGAACACAATAGCGACAATCCACACCACAGCATGGGTGCCCAGTCGGCTGTCCTGCATCGTGCGCAACATGGCCCCGCGGAAGAGCATCTCCTCACTCAATCCGGCCATAAAGCCAACCACAAACACGCAGGCAATCAGTTCTCCAATCGAGTGGATGTCAAGCAGTTCCTTGGTGACGTCGGCGGCTTCATCCTCGCTGAGGCGCATCCACTGTTCGATACCGCTCATCCAGGAGGGCAGTGTCATCGCCTCGTTGATACTGACAAGCCAATTCATGGCAGGCAGCGAGATGACAAAGAAGACAAGCACGATGATGACAGCCGTCCAACTTGGAGCACGGTCCAGGCACATCGCGTGATGCGGACGATGATAGAAATATGCCATGGCAGCAACAGCCGGCACAATGAAGGCAAGGAAGTCCTGCACGGTAAGCATTGAGAGCAGGCCTTGGCCCAAATAGGGGAGGATGATACTGACAATACTGGCAACAATCAGCCCTGCTCCCATAAAGCACAGCAGCACGATCAGGCGGGTGCCTAATTTCATGTTGGTCTTTCTTTCCATAATCTCGATTGATTTTTTTTGATTTGCAAAATTAAACATTTTTTTACTTGTTCGGTCTAATAGACAGAAATTAATCACTTAAACCATCCAGATTATGAAGAGAATATTATTAGCCTTAGGTGCACTGATGACAATGGGGTTGTGTGCGACAGCACAGACCATCATCGATGAGGTTGACATAGAAACCAGTGATAACGTGAAGTTGGAGGTGATCACTCCTGCTGAGCCTGTTAAGGAAACTAAAAAGGAAATCAAGGAGCGAGAGAAACGCCTGCGTGAACTCAATGACGATGTGGCTTATGCTAAGGCAGCCAACTCGATGCGTCGTGGCTACTTTGTTCTTGTCGCCGACTTTATCGAGTTTGGCCGTTCGGGCTATCGCCACTATGCCATCAATGGTAACTCCAATTTCATTCTGGTTCAGGCCGAAGACGGCATCTTCCAGTATGCTCTCAACATGGGCAATCCCGGTATCAATGGCCTCGGTGGATGCACCAACAAAGGCAAGGTGACCAAGAAGCGCATTCAGTACAAGGACAATGGCGACGTGTTCATGCAGTTCTCCATTGTGGGTAGATCGATTGATATAGATATCGATATCACCCTGTACCACAATTCTAATCAGGCCTTGGCCCACATCTATGGTTCCAACACCATCACCATGTATGGCGAAATTCTGCCGTACCGCGATAAAGATCACCGATAAAATAATCCCCATACGAAATGAATTTTATAAGCTAAAGCCGGTAATAGATGATTTGAACAAAGCCGCGCGCCCCGCCAGTTGACCGGCAACTTGGCGGGGCGCAATTTCTTAATGGTGTTTGGTTGTTACTGGAGGCAACAGGGTTCAAGCAGTAACGGCTTGAACTCGTTCTCAAAGATTTCCCGTTTGATGATGCGGTAGTGGGGTGAATAGGCTTCCCGATAGTCAGGCGAATGGCTGATGGCGTATTTTCCCTGTGCGAGCACCCCTTCAATGAAGGCCTTGTCTTCTTGCTGATGGGGCAGTTCGAGCCCCATTTTGTCAATGACGGCTACAATCTCGTGCCATCTCTCTTTCCATGTCTCGATGGTGGGACGCTCGGGATCGTTGGCGCTGCGCACAAAGGCGTCTAGCAGTTTTTCGGCTTGCATCTTACCTTCCATCACGGCGCGAAGGCTGACGCGTACATAGTTGCCGTTGAGGCCGCAGGGCTCGTAATACCACGGCATCAGTTCATCTAGTGAGGTGGTCTCTAATTCCTGTTCAAGATAGGCCCTTGCCGAGGCCGCATCTCCGACTAGATGCTCAGCACCCATATAATCCTGGAAACAAGACTTGTAGATGTCTAGAATACGGGCTTTAGGGTACTGTGTCAACATCTCCGATACCCATGATTCCACATCTTGCGCCAGCATGATGGAAGCGCAGCAAGTCGTCACCAATAGCAAACTCATGATTCTTCTCATGCCAGATGGAGTTATTTGATCATCTCTAAAAATTCATCCTCATTGATGATTTGGATGCCTAATTTGCGCGCTTTTTCTAATTTGGCAGGACCCATGTTCTCTCCAGCGAGGATAAAGCTCGTTGCACTCGAAATGCTGCTGACGTTCTTGCCGCCGTTCTGTTCGATCATCGCTTTGTATTCCTCGCGGGAATGCTTGGCAAACACGCCGCTGATGACGACTTTCTTGCCCATCAGTTTATCGGTCTGGCCAGCTGTCTCTTCTTCACTGAGCGACATTTGCAAGCCAGCGGTGCGCAGGCGTTCAACGATGACGCGGTTGCGCTCCTCGGCAAAGAAATCTACAATAGACTGGGCAATCTTGGGACCTATTTCTGGAATGGCGGCCAATTGCTCGGCGGGCAGGCTCATCAGGGTGTCAATGTCGCGTGTGTGGCGTGCCAGCACCTTGCCAGTCGTCTCGCCGACAAAGGGTATGGATAATGCAAAGATGACTCGGGCGTAGGGTACCTGCTTGCTGGCCTCGATGCCGCGCAGGATTCGCTGGGCGCTGCGT
>JAEEGL013717476.1_pt1 | contig 13299 bp, 15 predicted proteins | sample 9134231 | NCBI WGS metagenome assembly JAEEGL01 (sample SAMN16246548, study PRJNA631951) | gut metagenome | biome: gut microbiome; feature: rumen; material: fiber-attached | host: Bos | place: Iran: Karaj | collected 2018-10 | reverse complement strand
GCCCGCGCAGCATGCGTTTCCGGGCGGCGATGCTTTCATGCTCGGCAATATCCACAAAGAAAAGCGGTAATGGTTGTACAGAATCACAAAAAATAATGGTTGCCATATGGCGATAATTATGATAAGATATATACGTATGTTGAATTCGGGCTTTTTTTGCGAAAGCCCGTTTCGCATTGAAACAACAATCCTATAATTAGGAGGTATCCTTATATGGAACCTATGAACTGGTGGCTGATCATCGGCGGCGTGATCGTCCTTGCGATCTGTTACGTCATTTTCAACTACATCAGAATTCGCAAAATGAACGAAGGAACTCCCGAAATGGTCGAAATGGCCGGCATAATCCGCTCGGGCGCTTCCACGTTCATCAAGACCGAATACAAGACCATCGGCGTGGTCGTCGCACTGCTCGCGGTGGTTTTGACGCTCTTCATCGGCAAATGGACCGGCGTCACGTTCCTGCTCGGCGCCACGATGTCCAGCTGCGTCTGCATACTCGGTATGCGCAGCGCCACTTACGCCAACGTCCGCACCGCCAATAAAGCGCGCGAGACGCTCTCAATAGGGCAGACCGTCAAGGTCGCGCTCTGCGGCGGCAGCATCTCCGGACTTTCCGTCCAGGCGTTCGGTATGCTCGGGCTGATCCTCATCCTTATTATCTGGCCCATCGATCCCGAAAGCGTCAACGTCACCGGCGGCGGACTCATCCCCATCGAGGCGATGAAAGCCAACCCGGTCATTATGAATATCACCACTTACGCCCTCGGCTGCTCGCTGGTCGCAATGTTCAACCGCGTCGCCGGCGGCAACTATACCAAAGCGGCGGATATCTCCTCCGACATCCTGGCCAAGATCCGCCACGATATGCCCGAGGACGACTCCCGCGTGCCAAACGTCGTCGCGGACTTCATAGGCGACAACGTCAACGATATCGCCGGCAACTGCTCCGACCTGCTCGAAAGCTTCGTCGCGACGATCGCCGCTTCCATAATGATCGCCGTCTCTCTGTTTTCCAACCGCGGAGCCGAGATCGGCAGCGATTTTTTCAAGAGTATGATAATCTTTCCCATCATCGTCGCCGGCGGCGGATTGATCAGCTGCCTGCTCGGACTGCTTTTCGCCGCGGTCAAGAAGATGGGCAGCAACCCTTCCAAGGAACTCAACCTCGCAACTTATATCTCGTCCGGCCTCACGCTGGCGCTCGGCGCGGGCGCTTCGTATTTGATGTTCGGCAGAGGCAACTTCGCGCTCCTTGACGACTGGAAGATCGGCTGGGGCTCTCCGCTGGTATCTATGGCGCTCGGTATCGCGTCCGGCGTCGCCATAGGTATGATAACCGAATACTACACTTCCGCCGATTATAAACCCACCCGCAAGATCGCCGAGATGGCGACCGAAGGCGAAGCGTTCGTCGTCACCAAAGGCGACGCCGTCGGCTCCCGTTCGGTCCTGTTCCCGGTGCTCATCATCGCGGCTTCGCTCATCATTTCCGGCCTGCTCTGCGGCTCGTACGGCATCGCCATCGCCGCGCTCGGAATGCTTTCGTTCGTCGGCACCACCGTTTCCATCGACGCGTTCGGTCCCATAGCCGATAACGCCGGCGGCCTTGCCGAATCCTGCCATCTGGAACACGACGTCCGCAAGATCACCGATAAACTCGATTCCGTCGGCAACACCACCGCCGCCATCGGCAAAGGATTTGCCATCGGCTCCGCCGCGTTCGCCACGGTCTCGCTCATCGTCGCGTTCGTCAACGCAGCGCACGTCCACGTCCCCGGCGAGGCGTACGAACCGGTGCTCAATTTCGCCAAATTCTTCGTCGTCGCGGGCGGCATCGTCGGCGGCGCGCTCATCGAATTCTTCTCGGCCATCCTCACCGATAACACCATCGATTCCGCGCGTGAAATGGCGGACGAAGGCGACCGCCAGCTTTCCGAACCCGGCGTGCTGGAAGGCACCAAACATCCGGATTACAACAAATGCGTGCGTATGGCGACCAAAGGCGCCCTGCGCAAAATGCTCTTCCCGTCGATCCTCGCCATCCTTATCCCCGCGGTGGGCGGCTTCGTGCTCGGCTGGGAATTCGTAGGCGGCATACTGGTCGGCGCCACGATCGTCGCTATCCCGCGCGCCATCTTTATGGGCAACTCGGGCGGCGCGTTCGATAACGCCAAGAAGTATATCGAAAGCGGAATGCTTGCCGGCCACGGCAAAGGATCGGCGGCGCACAAAGCCGCGGTCACCGGCGATACAATCGGCGACACCCGCAAAGACGTCGTCGGCGTCGCGCTCGATATCTTCATCAAGATGATGTCCACCGTCGCGAACACCCTCGCTCCGCTCTTCGCGGCGTTCCTGCTTATAAAATAGGAATACACAGCTATTGCAAAAACAGACCGGTCTTCGGACCGGTCTTTTTGTTTTCAAAAACCAAAACGGCGCGCATTCCGCGCGCCGTGCATATGAATCCCTTATTTCTTCCCGTATTCTTTGACGTGCCTTTTTATCGCGTCAAAGGTCTTTTCGCTTATATAATGCTCAATGCGGCAGGCGTCTTCGGACGCGGTGGCTTCGTCGACGCCGAGATCCATAAGCAGCCTGCTAAGCAGGGTATGGCGCTCGTAAATGACTTTCGCCTTCTTTTCGCCGGGTTCGGTAAGCTTTATATATCCCTGACCGTCGGTCGTGACGAGCCCGTCCTTTTTGAGCAGACCGATGGCGCGGCTGACCGAAGGCTTGGAAAAGCCCATCTGCGCGCCGACGTCTATTGCGCGCACCGTCGAAGACGTCTGCGACAAAACGTATATCGTTTCCAGGTACATTTCGCCGGATTCACGTATGGTCATATTCAGTGCTCCCCCCTGCTGTTCGTTCCTTTTTATTCATTATACAGCATAAACGGCGCTTTTTCAATACGGCAAACAAAAAACTTTTATTTTTATGCCACTTTTTTTGCAAAAACCCTTGACAAGTTAGCACACGCTAACTATAATATAGGACGGTTAGGGAATGCTAACCGTTTTTTCAGGGAATGCGGTTAGCCACGACTAACCGATTATTTAGGGCATACGGTTAGCATATGCTGATCGCACGCCGGGAGGAAGTAATATGATACCGCTCAGCTTAGCAGAAAAAGAAGAGCCGCAGATCATCAAAAAGATCGGCGGATCGCCGCAGATCAGGCAGCATCTCGAAAACCTCGGCTTCAACGTCGGAGGGGAAGTGCTCATAGTCAACACGCTCGGCGAAAACGTCATCGTCAAAGTCAAGGAATCGCGCGTGGCGATAAGCGACGAACTGGCGAGACGGATAATGGTATAAAAGATATAAGGAGGAGGAAACTATGAAAACGCTCAGAGACGTAAAGATAGGCGAGACCGCCACGGTCGTGAAACTCCACGGCGAAGGCGCGGTCAAGAGGCGCATTATGGATATGGGTATCACCAAAAGGACGCCCGTATACGTCCGCAAGGTGGCGCCGCTCGGCGATCCCATCGAGATCACCGTAAGGAATTACGAGCTGTCTATCCGCAAAGCCGACGCGGAAATGATAGAAGTAGAGTAAAATCGCATTTTTTCAGGCGTCAGCCGGCGCGCGCCGGCCGTTCAAAGCTCAAAAACCGAGCAGAAAGGAAGCATTTATTATGGATATAAGGATCGCCCTCGCGGGCAACCCCAACAGCGGAAAGACCACGCTGTTTAACGCGCTGACGGGCTCGAACCAGTTCGTAGGTAACTGGCCGGGCGTGACCGTCGAAAAAAAGGAAGGCAAACTCAAAAAGCACGAAGGCGTAGTCGTGACCGACCTTCCCGGCATCTATTCGCTTTCGCCCTACACGCTGGAAGAAGTCGTCGCCAGGAACTACCTTATCGGCGAACGCCCCGACGCCATACTCAATATCGTCGACGGCACCAACCTTGAAAGGAACCTTTATCTCACCACCCAGCTGACCGAACTCGGCATCCCGGTGGTCGTCGCCGTCAATATGATGGACGTCGTCAAAAAAGAAGGCGATAAGATCAACGTCGCCGAACTTTCAAGGCAGATCGGCTGCCCCGTAGTCGAGATCTCCGCGCTCAAGGAGACGGGCATCGCCGAAGCGGCCGAAGCCGCAATCAACGCCGCCAAAAACGGAAAGACCATCCCTCAGCACACTTTTTCGGGGCCGGTCGAGCACGCGCTCGCGCATATCGAAGAAGCCGTCGTCCACGACCTGCCCGAAGAGCAGCAGCGCTGGTACGCGGTCAAGATATTCGAACGCGACGAAAAGGTGCTGGAGCAGCTGAATATCTCCCCCGAAACGCTCGCGCATATCGAAGAAGACGTCAAAGCGGCGGAAACGGAACTCGATGACGACGCCGAAAGCATCATCACCAACGAAAGATATATCTATATAGCCGAAGTCATCAAGGCGTGCTACAAAAAGAAGACAGAAAAAAAGCTCACAAAGAGCGACAAGATCGATAAGATCGTCACCAACAGATGGCTGGGGCTCCCCATATTCGCGGTCGTTATGTTCCTCGTCTATTACATAGCGATGGTCACGGTCGGTTCGTTCGCCACCGACTGGGCGAACGACGGCCTGTTCGGCGACGGCTATCACCTGTTCGGAATAGGAAGCGCCGCTTATGAAGAGAAAACCGAAAACTACGACGCTGCGGTCACCGCGCTTGCGGCGTACGGAATAGAATTCGATACCGAAGACGAAGATTTCGACGCGGATACGCTTTTGGAAACTCTCAAAAACTACACTTCGGACAAATCCTCCGCCGAAACGGAAGTCACGGACGACGAGACGCTCGAGGTGAATACCGTCACCGTGTATTTCGATACCGTTCCGGACGACGCCGACGAAGACGTCAACGCGTTGACCTTTAAGCAGGCAGTCGCATATTTTGAAGAGAAGGGGTTCGACGAACCCGACCCGGCTGACGACGGCGTTTGGGTGCCCGGCGTTCCCGCTTTGATAGATAAAGCGCTGCTCGACAGCGAAGGGAACGCACGAGTTCCTCAGTGGCTTTACGGCCTCATACAGGACGGTATCGTAGCCGGCGTTGGCGCGGTGCTCGGATTCGTGCCGCAGATGCTCGTCCTGTTCTTCCTGCTCGCATTTCTCGAAGGGTGCGGCTATATGGCGCGCATCGCGTTCGTGCTCGACCGTGTCTTCCGGAAATTCGGGCTTTCGGGCAAATCGTTCATACCTATGCTCGTCGGCACAGGATGCGGTATCCCGGGAATAATGGCTTCGCGTACTATAGAAAACGAACGCGACCGCCGTATGACTATAATGACCACCACCTTCATCCCCTGCGGCGCCAAGCTGCCGTTCATCGCTATGATAGCCGGCGCGCTGTTCGGAAAATCCCCCTGGATCGCCGTTTCGGCGTACTTCATCGGTATGGCGGCGATAATCGTTTCCGGCATAATGCTCAAAAAGACGGCGCGCTTCGCCGGCGATCCCGCCCCGTTCGTTATGGAACTCCCCGCTTATCACCTGCCCACGCTTAAGAACGTCCTCCGTTCTATGTGGGAGCGCGGCTGGTCGTTCATCAAAAAAGCCGGCACCATCATACTGCTTTCTACCGTTGTGGTCTGGTTCACGTCTTATTTCGGCTGGATCGAAGGCTCGTTCAGGATGCTTACGGAAGAGGAGATGGAATACTCCATCCTTTCATATATCGGCAAAGGCATAGCCTGGATCTTCGCGCCCCTGGGCTGGGGCAACTGGAAAGCGGCGGTCGCGTCTGTCACCGGACTTGTCGCCAAGGAAAACATAGTCGGCACTATGGGCATACTCTACGGCGACTGGGCGGGCATCAAAGCCTCGTTCGCTGTGCCGCAGATCGCGGGCTTCTCGTTCCTCGTGTTCAATCTGCTCTGCGCTCCCTGCTTCGCGGCGATCGGCGCTATCAGGCGCGAAATGAACAACGCGGGCTGGACCTGGTTCGCCATCGGCTATGAATGCGGCTTTGCGTACGCGATAGCGCTTATGATCAACCAGTTCGGCAACCTCTTCACCGGCAACCTCGATTCCGGCGCCGGGACCGCGGTCAACGTGATATCCCTCGTCTTCGCGTTCGCGCTGCTCGGACTTATGATCTATATGCTGTTCTTCAAAAAATACAAAGAAGCTTCCAGACTCACCAAAGAAGTCAAAGTCTGAAAGCGTCTTCGAAAGGAGTCGATCACCGTGTTTGCCTGGATCGCGGATAACGCGCTCACCATAGCGACCGTCGCGGCGGTGCTGCTCATGCTCGGATTTGCCTTATATTCCGTCATAAAAGATAAAAAGAACAGTAAAGGCGGTTGCACGGGTAACTGTGCGACGTGTGGAATGGGCTGCTCCTGCTGCGGCAAAAAGAAGAAATAAAATTAGTTTTCCGGCCCGGGAACAGGCGTAAAAAGCGTTTGCTCCCGGGTTTATTCTGAAACCCCGGAGGAAATATAATGCTTTTAAACGTTTTTGCGGGGATCGCCGTCCCGTTCGTCGGGACGTCGCTCGGCGCGGCGTGCGTGTTCTTTATGAAAAAAGAACTGAATCAGACCGTTCAGCGCGCGCTCACCGGATTCGCGGCGGGCGTAATGGTCGCGGCGTCCGTCTGGAGCCTTCTCATCCCCGCTATGGAACAATGCGCGGATAAAGGCGGATGGGCGTTCCTTCCCGCTTTTACCGGATTCTGGCTCGGCGTCGGATTCCTGCTTCTGCTGGATAAGATCATCCCGCATCTGCATCCCAACGCCGACAAAGCCGAAGGACTGAAAAGCAAAGCCAAGAGGACCACTATGATGGTGCTCGCGGTCACGCTGCACAATATCCCGGAAGGTATGGCGGTCGGCGTGGTGTACGCCGGGCTGATTTCCGGCTCGGCAGAGATCACGGCGGGCGGCGCTTTCGCGCTCGCGCTCGGGATCGCCATACAGAACTTCCCGGAAGGCGCCATCGTCTCTATGCCGCTCAAGGCTGAAGGCGGAAGCACGGGCAAAGCCTTCCTCTACGGCGTGCTTTCGGGCGCGGTCGAACCGGCGGGCGCGCTGCTCACTCTGCTTTTCGCAGGTCTGTTCGTGCCGGCTATGCCGTATCTGCTCTCGTTCGCAGCGGGTGCGATGATGTACGTCGTAGTGGAAGAGCTCATCCCCGAAATGTCTTCGGGCGAGCATTCCAACGCGGGCGTCCTGATGTTCGCGCTCGGTTTTTCGTCAATGATGGCGCTCGACGTGGCGCTCGGATAATATATCGGAGGTATAAAATGTCTATCGTACAATTTGATAACGTTACAAAGATCTATACGAGCGGCGATCACGAGCTTCACGCTCTCAATCACGTCAGCTTTACGCTCGACGAAGGCAAGTTCGTCGTCATCCTCGGCCCTTCCGGAGCAGGGAAAAGCACGCTGCTCAACCTGCTCGGCGGGCTGGACAGCCCGACCGAAGGTACGATCACCGTTTCGGGCTCGGATATTTCCAAACTGACCGATAACGAGCTTGCCGACTACCGCGCATCCACCGTCGGTTTCGTGTTCCAGTTTTATAATCTCATCCCGACGCTGACGGTATACGAAAACGTCAAACTCGTTTCCGAAATATCCGAAAACGCGCTCGGCGCAAAAGATATGATCGGCAAGGTCGGACTTCTCGACCATCTGAACAACTTCCCGTCTGAGCTTTCGGGCGGCGAACAGCAGCGCATCTCTATCGCCCGCGCGCTCTGCAAAAATCCGAAGATCCTTCTCTGTGACGAGCCGACGGGCGCTTTGGATTCCGAAACAGGAGTTATGGTATTGAAGCTCCTGCTCGATATGGCGAAAAATTACGGCAAGACGATCGTCATCGTCACGCACAACCAGAATATCGCTAAAATGGCGGACGTCGTGATCCGCGTCAAGAACGGAAAGATCCGCGAAATAATCGAGCAGGAAAATCCGCTTTCCGCTGACGAGGTGGAGTGGTGATGCTTCTTCGTAAACTGCTCCGCACCGCGTGGAGCTATAAGGCGCAGTTCATTTCGATGATCATTATGATGACGCTGGGGATCGGCATTTTCCTCGGCTTCAATATGGAATGGAAGACCATCGAATACGACGTCGGAAACTTCTTTGAACAAACGAAATACGCCGACTACCGTCTGTATTCGGAAACCGGTTTCACAAAGGACGATCTTGAAAAGATCGCTTCGATAGACGGCGTGGACGCGGCGACGCGGTATCTGTCGGTCAATCTCGAACTCAAGGGCGACAGCAAGAAAGCGCTCGCGCTCGACGTATCGGAAAACTATACCGTATCACAGTTTACGCTGACGGACGGTGCCGGATACGACGAAAACGGCGACGGCGTCTGGCTGTCCGACAAATTCGCAAAACTCAACGACATTAAGATCGGCGACACGCTGACGCTTGAATTTCAGGGGCTCGATATCAGCGGTAAGGTCGTCGGGCTTATCAAATCCGGCGAGCACATGATCTGCCTTGCGGACAGCAATCAGGTCATGCCGGATTACAACACGTTCGGCTTCGCGTATATCTCGCCCGCAAAGCTGAATTCGATCATCCGCGAAAAAGCGCTGAATACCATAAAAGACGAGCTACAAAAAGCGGGCGTTCCGGCTGATATGATAAATGAGCAGGCGGAAACGATGCTGACCGACGAGGTGCTTGCGGAGGCGACCGACAAAGCGTTCCCCCAGATCAATCTGCTTTCAAATCTTGAAAAATCCGAACTGGAAGACGCAGTGAAGGAAAAACTCGGCAAAACGCTGATGGTCGTATCAAAGGACGACCACGCCGTGTATAAAGAAGCGATGGGCGAGGCGACCGAAGGCAAGGCGATGGGCTCCATTCTGCCGGTGCTGTTTCTCGCGATCGCGATCCTAACGATGGTGACGACGATGCACCGCATCGCCACGCAGGAAAAAACGCAGATCGGCGTGCTCAAGGCGCTCGGCTTCAAAAACCGCACGATACTTTTGCACTATTCGTTCTACGGTCTGTTCATCGGTATCGTAGGCTCGGCGCTCGGCGCGGTGCTCGGATATTTCGTCTGCAAAGCGGTGATGAGCGAAAACGGGATGATGGGCACCTACTTCGATATGCCCGACTGGTCTGCGGCGACGCCCGCGTTCTGCTGGCCGGTCATAGCGGGAACGGTGCTGCTCCTCGCGCTTATCAGCTTCCTGTCGGTACGCGCGCAGCTGCGCGGCACGGCGGCGGACGCGCTCCGTCCCTATACGCCTAAGAATATGAAAAAGTCCATACTCGAAAAACTGCCGTTCTTCGGGAAAATGAGCTTTGCGACGAAATGGAATCTGCGCGACCTTATGCGCCATAAGAGCCGTTTTGCCATGACGCTCCTCGGCATTGTCGGCTGTATGATCCTGCTCGTCGGGGGACTCGGGATGCGCGACACTATGGCGGGCTTCCTCGACCTCTTGGACAACGGCGTTTCTCATTACGCGACGAAAGTCAACGTCGTCGAGAATTCGGAACGCGAAAAGGTCGATCAGCTTATCGCCGACCTCGAGGGCGACTGGGAAAGCTATTCCGGCATCAGTATCGACGGATATACCGCGACGCTCGATATCGTCCACAACGAAAACGGCAGATTCAGCGTTATCGACGAAGATAACAAGGATATAGACCTGCGCGACGACGGCGTGTATCTCTGCCTGAGGCTTGCAGACAGAGCGAAGATCGGCGAATATATCGAGTTTTCGCCCTACGGCGGCGAGGAGACGTATCGCGTCAAAGTCGTCGGCTACAACCGGTCTATTATGACGGAAAGCGTCACGATGACCGATAAATACGCCGACGAACTCGGGATAAAATACAGCGTCTCCGCCGTTTATACGAACAAAGATTCAAGCGAGATCCCGTCTTCGGCGCTTATTTCCGGCAAGCAGGACAAACGTCAGCTTATGGACAGCTTTGCGAGCTTTGTCAAAATAATGGATTCAATGGTGATGATCCTCGTCGTCGCCGCCGTTATCCTCGGGATCGTGGTGCTTTACAACCTCGGGATTATGAGCTACGTCGAACGCTCACGCGAGCTTGCCACGCTCAAGGTGCTCGGTTTCCGGAGCAAAAAGATAGGCCAGTTGCTGATCTCGCAGAATATCTGGCTGACCGTTATCGGCGTGATCCTCGGGCTCCCCGCGGGGCTCGGCACGCTCTATTGGATGCTGACGGCGCTCGCGGGCGAATACGAAATGAAACTGATGCTCGGACCGTTGACCTATTCGGTCTCGATCCTGCTGACATTCGGCGTTTCGCTCCTCGTCGGCTGGATGGTGGCGCGCAAAAACAAAAAGATCGATATGGTCGAGGCGCTTAAAAACGCGGAATAAAACAAAATCAGGGGCGCAAGCCCTTGATTTTAAGGGAGTGAGTTAGCCACGGCTAACCAAAGGAGGCAATATGAATAAAGTGACCGTGAAGATAGAAGGTATGATGTGCGGGATGTGCGAATCGCATATCCGCGACACCATACGAAAAGTTTTTCCAAACGCCAAAAAGGTCAAGGCGTCGCGAACCCGCAAGGAAGCGTCTTTTCTGATCGAGGAACCGGCGGACGCCGCAAAGCTCGAAAAGGCGATCACTGACACGGGTTATACGTTCCTGTCGGTCGAATCCGAAGCGTTTGTAAAGCGCGGGTTTTTCAAATAGCGCGCTTTTTCCGGACGCAATAAGACACGTTTCGCCTCGCCGGGCATATAATATGAACAGCGGGATACCGCTGCAAATATTAACGATACGGAGTTTTATCTATATGGATATATTCGGTAAGAACGCCGGCTTTGACGATATGCTCGGTATGATGACTCCGCCGCAAAACGGCGGGGAAGACGAAAAAGCGCCCGAAGAGATCCAGGTGCTCACGATGGCGTACGTGCCGTACCAGACTTTTTCGGGGTATTACACGGACTATTCCGAAGCGCTCGCTCACGGTTCGCTGTTCAAAACTCTCGTCAAGCCGTTTTACGGCCAGGAGGGCGAAAGATGAACGGCAGTATGCAGACGATGACAAAAGAAGCTCTGATTAAAAAGTTGATGGACGCGGATTTCGTCATACATGAGACCGTGCTTTATCTCGACGGACATCCCAACAACAAAAAAGCCATGGAATTTTACAAACGCGCCGTTGCCGAACGCAACGAACTGCACGCGCAGTACGCGTCGCAGTACGGCCCCGTGACCGCAAACTGCGTAAAACAGGATTCATGGACCTGGATCGACGGTCCGTGGCCCTGGCAGAACGGGAGGTGACGCGGTATGTGGCAATATGAAAAGAAACTTCAGTACCCGGTAAAGATCAAAAACCCCAATCCCGCGCTCGCCAAACTCATAATCACCGCCTACGGCGGCCCCGACGGCGAAGCGGGCGCGGCGATGCGCTATCTTTCGCAAAGATATTCAATGCCTTATAAAGAAGTTATAGGCATACTCACCGACGTCGGCACCGAGGAACTCGCGCACCAGGAGATCGTTTCGGCTATAGTCTATCAGCTCACGCGGAACCTCACCCCGGAACAGATAAAGGAAGCGGGATTCGACGCCTATTTCGTGGACCATACCACCGGAATCTACCCCGTGGCGGCTTCGGGAGTGCCGTTCACCGCGGCTTCGTTCCAGTCCAAGGGCGACGCCATAACCGATATCATGGAAGACCTCGCCGCCGAACAGAAGGCGCGCACGACCTACGACAACATCATCCGTTTCACCGACGATCCCGACGTGCTGGATCCCATACGTTTCCTGCGTCAGCGCGAGGTGACGCATTTCCAGCGCTTCGGCGACGGGCTCCGCGTGATACGCGATAACCTGAGCAGCAAGAATTTTTACGCTTATAACCCCGAATTCCCGGGCAAAAAATAAGCGCAAACGCTGCCCGTTCCGTTACTCCCCGCCGCAAGGTTTCCTCCCGGCGGGGAAATTTTTTGTCAAAATGTTTACACCTTTTGTTCCTTTCGGCATTGACTTTTTGCCGATATGGTATATAATGGGATTAAAGAATAAAAACAAAGGAGAAAACGTAAAATGAAAAAGAATCCGTATTCCGGCACTCAGACCGAACAGAACCTGCTCGCCGCTTTCGCGGGCGAATCGCAGGCGCGCAACAAATACACCTATTTCGCTTCCGCCGCAAAAAAGGAAGGCTATGAACAGATAGCCGAGCTTTTCCTCAAGACCGCCGAAAACGAAAAAGAGCACGCAAAGCTCTGGTTCAAGGAACTCAAAGGCATAGGCAATACCGCCGAAAACTTAGAAGCCGCCGCCGACGGCGAAAACTTCGAATGGACCGATATGTACGAAGAATTCGCCAAGACCGCCGAAAAAGAAGGCTTCCCCGAGCTCGCCGCCAAATTCCGCGGCGTGGCGATGATAGAAAAACGCCACGAGGAACGTTACCGCGCCCTGCTCAAGAATGTCGAGACCGCAAAAGTATTTGAAAAGAGCGAAGTCAAGGTGTGGGAATGCCGCAACTGCGGACATATCGTCGTCGGCACCAAAGCCCCCGAAATCTGCCCCGTATGCGCCCATCCGCAGAGCTATTTCGAGATCTCGGCAAATAATTACTGATACTTTTCCCCATACAAAACCGCGGACCGGAAGGCAAAAACCTTCCGGTCCGTTGTTTGCATCTATGGCGTTCAGCGCAGATAACTCCGGCGCCTGACGCTTATCTCGTACGCTCCTTTGGATTCGGAATACTTGATATTCAGGTAAAAATGATCCGCGTGTTTGCCCGTTTCCTTGTCCGTAATGACTATCGTTATATCCATCGGGATCTCGTCCGTCCAGCCGGTTATCACGTAACCCGTTTTCCGTTCGGCGGAAAAGGTTATCATAATATTGCTGTCTTTCGTGCTGCCTGATTTTACCTCCCGGCTCCTGTACTGCACACTGACGTCGTATTTTTCCTTCATTTCCTTTCCGTTCCCGCTCACCGGGCAAACGGTGATACTGAAACAGGGGTGCTTGCCGCCGAAAGCGTCCGCGTCCCTGTCGGCCGGAACGGTGTTGACGGTCGTTTCCAGAATGAGCCGCACGCTTTCGCCGTTTTCGTCGTACGCGTATAAAGCGAACCGCGAAGCGTATTTATTGTAGATGACCGTTATTACCGTTATCAGCACAGCTACGAACAGCACGCTTGCGATTATCTTTACTATAAGGCGTTTTCTGAAAGACCGCTTGCCGCCGTTGAGATATCCGTCCGCAAGGTTTTCGTCGAGCCTTGTTATGGAATTGTATACGTCCATCCCGTTCACGTCTTATCCTCCTCTAAAAAGCGTTTGAACTTTTTGC
>JAEEGL012221155.1_pt1 | contig 13299 bp, 13 predicted proteins | sample 9134231 | NCBI WGS metagenome assembly JAEEGL01 (sample SAMN16246548, study PRJNA631951) | gut metagenome | biome: gut microbiome; feature: rumen; material: fiber-attached | host: Bos | place: Iran: Karaj | collected 2018-10 | reverse complement strand
GTATCTAGTGTTCCACGAATAATATGATAACGTACACCGATTAAGTCTGGTACACGTCCACCACGAATCATTACAACACTATGCTCTTGTAAATTATGTCCTTCACCTGGAATATAACAAGTTACTTCCATTCCATTACTTAACTTAACACGAGCATACTTACGAAGAGCAGAGTTAGGTTTCTTTGGTGTCATTGTTCCAACACGTACACAAACACCACGTTTTTGAGGTGAATTAACTTTTGTTTGTTTCTTTTGAATGTTGTTAATTCCTACTAAAAGTACTGGTGATTTTGGTTTTCTAACTTTACTTCCACGTCTTTTTTTAACTAATTGGTTTATTGTAGGCATAAATCTCCTTTCCCGACACATACCCTGGTGTGTCATAATTCCTAATAAATTTAAGTTATGCCAATAGCACAACTCCAAATTCATAAACGTTAATAATATACAATATTGTTAAATTAAAGTCAACAATTTTATGATAATTTTTTTATTATTTTTTATTGAACTTTCGATTATTATCAGTTATACTTTTATTGGTGATAATATGATACTAGCTATAAAACAAATTGATCTTGTAATGATTGGAATAATTGCTTTTGCTTTAATAACTTGCATACCTATCGCTATATATTACAACAAAAAAAAGAAACGTCTTGATTATATTAATGATTTAAGATATGAAAATATAATCACTGACATAGAAAGAAAAAAACAACTTGCAACAAGTGCAATTTACTTATTAGTTAATGCAAATAAAATGAAACTTGAAGAAATTGAAGGCACAAAAGCCGAATTTGCTTATTTATTAGCTTCTTATAACAAAGTAGTTGCACTTTTCAAAATAATTACTGTAAATAATGAAACATACTATTTTAGCACTAATGGTAATAATGAACTTTTTGCGATTGAAAGTAGCAAAATTAATGATGAATTATTCTATGAAACGCAAACCGAAATGTTTAAACTCCATAAAATAACTAACTATGACAAAAAAGATTACACTATGATAATTGAAAAAGAACAATAATTTTCATTATTGCTTTTTTACTTTAACTGGAATATTGAAAACAATATTCTATTATATTTTTTAAGGAATGATAATTATGAAAGAGATTAAATTAACTCCTGAAGAATTAAAAGCAAGTATCGATACTGGTAAGTTTGTTGGTGAAGGTTCTGAAGGATGCTTATTTACATACAAAGGACGTATTATTAAATTAGATTCTGTTTTATATGGTCATCTAAAAGGCAATCATCCAGTATTTGCTCATGATATTATTAAAGATCATTTTCGCTATCGAACCAAAGATTTTAATGATCGTGAACAACTAGAACAATTAGCCAAAAGACAATCCAAAATAAGGCCAAGAGTACCCGAAGGAATAATAACAATTAAAGATCCGGATTCGGCTATTAATGATCGTAGTCCAGGTATTCTTATTACTCCATTTTTAGATTATGAAATGATTGGTAAAGTACCAATTGAAGATCAAAAAAGATTGCTAGTTCTTTTAAAAAAAGTCTATAATGATATAAGAGAATTAGCAGATAATGAAATTGCCCATGAAGATTTATTTGATGCGCGTCCAAGAGGAATAAATAATCCCGATTATAATCACTATAATATTTTACAAAGAAAATATGATTCACAGATAATCGACTTATCTGGTCAATTTATTAAAGTTGGAAAAGACTTTACTGGTCCTAATAAAATGTATCTTGATATAGCTAATTTAATTAACTATTATCGTAAATTATATAACTTAGAACCATTATATGTAAAAGATAAGAAAATTACCGAAGATAAATTAAGAATTATGTTAAATGAATTTGAAAAAGAAATAAAAAGCAAGCGATAAACACTTGCTATTTTTTTACTTTTATTTTCTCCCATGTATCTAAATTATAAATAGGAACAGGATAATGATATTCTTGAAGTAAAGATTCAATATAATTAACATAATATTTTAAATAGTCATCTGTATATGTTACAAAAAAAGAAGATAATGGAATAGTTAATCCACGTAAATATTCAAGAGATATTTTATCTTTAGCTTGTACTTCATCTTTGAAATCAGTATATCGATTATTAATTAAATCTAATGTTTTAACATTATAATAGTTATATATATTACGATCAATTAATGTAGGCGTAATCACATCAATACTATGATCAATTAATAAAGATAAGCCATTTCTAGTATACGAATTATATGATGAATAACCAGAATGATCTTTCTTTAAATCACATAAAGATATATAATCAAGGCCATTAAATAATGATGTTTCTTCACTAGTTATTGAACAATCATCAACATAATATCTTAGATTACGTCTTGAGAAAATATAACCATGTCTTAATATATCATCAAGGCGATATATATCACTGGATGTAAATCCACTTGGTTTAATTGTATGTGCATAATATTCTTCCATAATCCCTCGTTTTTAATATGATATCATACGAATACTTATTTATCAAATAAAAAGGACTTATTTTTTAAGTCCATATTTCATCCCTAAAGCAAGCAAAATACTACCAACACTATTACCCGCAATCATAACTAAGACATATAAAGCTGTTTTCCATGTCCACATGTTCGCTGCACTGAAATAATACATATTAGCTACACAGTGTTCAAATCCCGCTAAGATAAATACTGTAATACCCATGAATATTCCCATATATTTACCAAAGTCAGTTAGTCTTTTAAATAAATCTACTGCCAAATACATAATAATTCCACAGAATATTGCTAATATAAAGATGCTTAGTAAATTATCATTTAATTTAACCTCAGAAATACTACCAGCTACAACTCTTAGTTTATCACCCATTCTTGTTAAAAATAATAAATATCCACATGCTACAGTACCAATTAAATTACCAATTAAAGTAATTAATAATTCGGTTAAATATTTAGGTTTATTATCAATTACATAACCTATTTTACCAGTATATAAATTAAGTCCAAATGCACAAATAGCATATAGGCCAATACTAAATAAAAAAGCTCCTAATAACTTACTTTCACACATTAAATAAATAGTACCACCAATACTAATCATTACTCCAGCAAGAATTGCTCTAGTTAATATTTTTAAATTTTCTTTCATTTTATCCTCCTAATAAAATAATAACATAATAAAAACAAAAAAAATAGTTTTTACACTATTTTAACATATCTTTTTGAATCACCATCAAGACTTTTCATCTTGTTGATTTTTTCTATTTTACGAAGAAAATTATCATAATCATCATGTGATTCATTCTCACCAGAAAAATGATATGGATTAATCAAACTAAAACATCGATCATATGCAGTAAACTCTATTCCTCTATCAACAGCTAATTCTTCCATATTTGATATTATAATATCTAAATCATTTTCTTTTCTAAACAATACTTTTTCTATTACTTTTCTTATAATATCTTTTTTATCTAAAGAAAGATTTATTAAGCTATTATATTCATTTTCACTAACAATTTCATAATCACTATAATCTATTATATTACCAGTAAATAATTCATGAAATAAACCATTATCATCTACTATTCCATAAATATATGCTCTATCACCATTTAAATATGGTCCTTTATAATCACATATTAAATCACTTAATAATTCTTTTATATTACTCTTTATTAATGCTCTAATATAACTTCTTAAAACTAAATCTGCTCGTTTATTATAATCACTCTTAACTGTTATTCTTGCATATTCCATAAAATACCCTAATCAATATTCTTTTCTTTAATTATTTCGGCTTCTCTAACGTCTTTATTCTTTTTATGAACAACTGGTTTCTTTTGTTGTTTTTTATAACTATCATAAATCAATAGTCCAATAAGCGCTAAAATAATAAGCGGTAATAATTTAATAAAAAACTTAATAGCTACAATAATTAATAAAATACCAATAGCTAATACTAATAATGTTTTTATATCTTCTCTTTTCATAAAATCACCTTAATAATTATAACATAACTAATCTTATTTATCTACCTTTTTATATTATCTTTAATTTTAATATCAACTACTAATTTATGTGCCCAAGTAGCTCCAATATCACTAAATATATATGAACTTCCCCAAGATGAAACTATGACTTTACCATCATCATTTCTTACTACATATACTGCGTGTAGATTTATATCCTCTTGGATAGAATACTTTTTACCATCATCTTCTTTATATAAATCGTATTTATAACCTAGGATGATATCTCCAGTAGTATAATCACCATTTTCTACTGGTCTTACAGATATAGTAGCAGAAACACCAAAGCTTTTCATAAACTCTTCAAAATAATAATAATTGTTTTCTGAATTCATTCCAAAAAATAATGTATAGTATTTACCACGAGTTGCTTTTTGATTTAATTCTTCATATTTTTCATCACGTGCTTGAACTTTTGCTATATACTCATCTCGTTCTTCTTTTGGTAACTCTCTTACTTCACTCCATTTTTTATTAAGACTTTTATATTCTTCACTCACTGTAAATCTTTTTAATTCTCTTGAATATAAAAGTTTTTCATTCATATCGACTATTCTTTTAATAGCTTCTTTATTATAATTGGGATATAAAGCCGCAAAATTAAATAGTTTAAGCATCAAAACTTTACCATTAAAATTAATTGAATTATCTTCGTTAATAGTATACATTGGAAAACCAAATGTTTCTTCAAATTCTTTTTCTTTACCTTCATATGCTTGGAATACTCTATTAACTAGGGCGGCAAGGCCACAGCCACTTCTTTGTATTTTCTTAAAATAAAAATCATAAAAATCCATAGCAAATTTATAACTAGGGAACATTGTTACTGGATAATATTGCTGCATCTCATCCCATATTAATGGTTCTTTAATTAATTCACTAAAATCCTCATAAAATACATTTTGATTAGCTCCAAATTGTTCAGAATAAATGTTATCATGATTAAAAAAAGATATCTTTTCCCAACCATCAATAAATGTTTTACCATGATTAAGTATTATTTTAATATCATCAACTATTTTTGGTTTACCATTCTTATCTAATATATAATGCACATGGCCATCATTTGCTTTTGCATCTATTGGTAATGTCGATAATAGATTAACTAATGCTAACATAATTGTTAAATTTCTAATACTTAGTTTTTTCATAACGAACTCCAAATAACAATAATATCGTATCATGTGTAATAAGTAAAGTCAAAAAAAGATAACCTGACGTTATCTTTCTTATTCTATAATTCTTTTAAATAACAAGTAGCATAAACAGGTATAAACCTGACACCCTTTTTCTTTGAGAAATTTTCTTCCGTAAGTCTAATACATTCATTCAAATTAAATTTACTAGTAAATAAAGACATTGCTTTAGCTTTAGTAAGTTTCATATTAACTACTTCAATTGGCATAATTTTACCATTACGATCTTGTATTACAAAACTAATTTCGGCTTTACCATCAGATTGATAGTAATATAAATTAAAGCCATTTCGAACTAAAGTATTAGCTACTTCATTTTCAACTAAACTACGTCTTATATCCATATCCATCAAAAACTTTTGTTTATTTAAAAATAGTGATGTATATAAAAGACCAGAATCATTGAAATATAGTTTAAAGCTTTCCGTATCTCTTGAGCCTAATAATGGGCTTTTAACATCATTAAGACGAAAACTTCTTGTTACTATACCATTAGCTACTAAATTATTAATACTGTCTTCGTATTCTTTACTTCTTGCTCCTTTTTTTATAGCTCCATATTGAAACTTCTTATTTTCTTTTGAAAGACAAACTGGAAGTACTTTCATTATTTCTTCACATTTTAAGATATCTCCACCATTATTATATAAGGAATACTCAGAGCGATATACATCCATGATCTTTCTTTTTATTACTTCTACTTCTAAATCACTTCCACCAGCAAGACTAATATTAACGACTTCTGGAAACCCACCTGTAATTAAATATTCATGATATGCTTCCATGGCCATTTGATGAAATGGCATAGGTACATTAGTATCAAAACTATCTTTAATAAAATCTATTAATTGAGCTTTATCAGAGTTCGACAAATATTCAAAGAAATCCATTGTACTCATAGAACGATAGTAAAATTCTTCAACACGAGTTTTAGTAATAGCAATACGATTACATCCAATAATTACTACTTGATATGGACTATTTTCATGACCAAATACTTTTAAAGCTTTAATCATTTTTTCATCATTGCAATTATCAAAAACAATTAGGGTATCTTCCCCTAGAATACTTTCTCCACAAAGTAATGATAACTTTGAAACCAATTTATCAAGTACTTTTTCTTTTTCTAAAAGATTAAATAAAGCATTGTTGTTATCGGTATTAAAATATGCAATGTTCTTATAAAATTTCTTTCCAAAGTCTAATACTGAATATGTTTTACCAACACATCTAGGCCCATATAAGAAAAATGGTTTATTAATACTATCTCTTTTCCATTTAAGTAAATCATCAGTTATTTTTCGTTCCATATTTTGCCTACCTCCCACACTTATCTTAATTTAAGTATATATCTTTTCTTATATAAAGTCAATGATTTTACAAAAAAAGATGCTTTTAGCATCTTTATAATTTATCTTATTTTTACATGTATTTCTCTTAATTGTTGTTCAGTAAGTTCAGTTGGTCCACCCATTAATAAATCTTGACCAGATGCAGCTGGTGGGAATGTTTGAACTTCTCTTAAATTTTCTTCATCTAAAAGCATCATAAGAATACGATCAAGTCCTGGTGCAAAACCTCCATGTGGTGGAACACCATACTCAAACGCTGTAGTTATTGATTTAAACTTTTCTTTGACTGTTGCTTTATCATAACCTACTAATTCAAAACATTTAAATAAGACATCCAAATCAGTGTTACGAATAGCTCCACTAGCCATTTCCTCACCATTACATACAAAATCAAATTGATAAGCTAAGATATTTTCAAAATTATCTTTAGTTATATCTTTAAGTTCACATTGTGGTCTACTAAATGGATTATGACCAAAATCTATCTTATCATTTTCATCATCATATTCAAACATTGGGAAATCATTAATAATACAGAAATAATAAACATTCTTATCAATTAAATCTAGTTTATTTCCTAAATATGTTCTAATTAGTGATGCATAACGATTATAGTTTTTCTTATCTGCAATAAAGAATAGTGCACTACCCTTTTTTAAATCAGCTTTTTTAATTAAAGCTTCTCTTTCTTCATCAGTTAAGAACTTATCTATAGGTCCTTTGAAACTCATATCATCTTGTACATTAATATAACCAATACCTGGCATACCAATACTTGTTGCATAGTCAACAATATCATTGTACCAAGAGTTAGTTTTATCTTCTAGGTTATCTACTTTAATACCACGAACAGTAGTATTTCTAAATGGTTTAAATGTTGTATCTTTAAACTCTTCTGTTAAATCTACTATTTCTAGTGGATTACGTAAATCTGGTTTATCTGTACCATACTTTATCATAGCTTCACGATATGGTATTCTAGGGAATTTCTTTTCTACTATTTTCTTATTACTAAATTTAGTAAATATATCACAGTATATATCTTCACCTAATTCATATAATTCATCTATTTCTGGGAAAGCTCTTTCAATATCTAATTGATAAAACTCTAGTGTTCTATCTGCTCTTGGATCTTCATCACGAAAACAAGGAGCTATTTGGAAATATTGATCAATTCCAGAAACCATTAATAATTGTTTATATATTTGTGGAGCTTGAGGTAAAGCATAAAATTTGCCTTGGAAATTTCTAGATGGTACAACAAAGTCACGAGCACCTTCTGGTGATGATGTTGTAAGTATTGGGGTTTCTACCTCAGTAAAATTCATATCATACATCTTATTACGAATAAAATGTAATAGGTCACTACGTAATTTAACAATGTCATGCATCTTTGGATTACGCAAATCCAAATAACGATATTTAAGTCTTATTTCATCAGATACATTTCTTGAAGTTTTAATTTCAAATGGTAAGACATGTTGACATTTGCTAATTACTTCAACTTTTTCAGCAACTAGTTCAATTGTACCAGTCTTTATCTTTTCATTATAATCATCTTTATCTCTTTTACGAACAGTACCAGTTACACGTACTACACTTTCCTTATTTAAATGAACAAACATTTCATTATCTTGAGAAGTTACTTGCAATACTCCTTCAGAATCACGTAAATCTAAAAATAGTATTCCACCATGGTCACGTACTGAATCTACCCAACCGCTAACAACTATATGTTCATTAATATTATCTTCATTTAAATTACCACAATAATGGTCACGATATTTATTACTTTTCATTTCTATCTCCTTTTAATTTCTTCTTTAATTGTTTCTAGTGTTTTATTTGGATTAGCTTGTCCTTTTGTTTTCTTCATTACTTGTCCAACAAAGAAGTTAGCTACCCATTCTTTTCCTTCCTTAAATTGACGAACAACATCGGGATTCTCATCAAACGTTTCATTAACTAACTTAACAATTAAATCATCATCATCAATTTGTGATAGATGTTCTTCTTCAATTATTTTAAGTGGATCTACTCCTTCAGCTATTGCACGATATATTATTTTTTTCGCATTATTCTGTGATAACTTATTATCAGTTACTAATTTAATAACATTACCTAACATATCTGCTGTTATACCTAATTCAGTAAGGGTTTTCTCTAACTTATTCATTGAACCAATAATTATTGTATTTACCCACTTAGAAGCTTCAATAGGAGAAACACCAACTTTAATAACATCATTAAAGTAATCAGATATTTCCTTCTCTTTAACTAGAATTGTTGCATCATACTTTGATAATCCTAATTCATTAACATAGTAGTCCATTCTCTCGTTTGGTAATACTGGAATACTCTTTTTAACTTCTTCAATAAATTCTTTAGTTAATTTATATTTAGGAATATTTGGTTCAATAAAATATTTATAGTCTATGGCATTAGCCTTACTACGCATATAAAATGTTTCTTGCTCATCTTCATCCCAACGACGAGTTTGTTGTTCCATTTCATTATATTTACCAGTTTCTTTTAATTCAATTTGTCTTTTGATTTCATAATTAATTGCATCTCTTATTCCACCAAGTGAACAAACATTCTTTATTTCTACTCTTGTACCATAGTTCTTTTCATCATTTTCATCTTTATCACTTTCCATGATTGAAACATTAACATCACATCTAATATGACCTTTTTTACTATCTGCCTCACTAATACCTGCATAACGATATATAGATATCATTGTTTCAATAAATGCAAGAGCTTCATCAGCCGTATGAAAACATGGATAAGTAACCAACTCTAGTAATGGATTTCCACAACGGTTATAGTTAATAGTTGAAAATGTTGAATAATGATCAAGACTAGCTGCATCTTCCTCTAAGTGAATATTATTAATCTTCGCGATTTTTTCTTCACCATCTAAATAATACTTTATCTCACCATAAATACCAATTGGACAAGGTTTTGTCTCTTGGGTTAATTGAAAGCCCTTTGGTAAATCTGGATAATAGTAGTTTTTTCTTTCAAAATAGATATATTCAGGTTGTTTACAATTAAGAATCAAGCTAGCCATCAAAGCTTTTTTAATTGCTTCTTTATTAACAACGGGTAATACCCCAGGAAAACCTAAATCAATATCATTAATATTGACATTAGCTTCTTCACTATATGAGTTAGCTGATGGAGAAAAAACTTTTGAATTTGTTTCACTTACTTCACAGTGCATCTCTAAACCAATTATGGCTTTATATTTATCATTCATATTATTTCTCCTTTGCTATTTGATTTTTATATCCAAATGCATCTTCCAAACCAGATGCAATACTTAATACATTGACATCATCATAAACATTACCAGTAATATTTAATCCAACAGGCATACCATCAATAAATCCACTTGGAATAGTAATTGATGGAAAACCACCAAAGTTACCTATTTGTAAATGTTCTTCTAAATATTCAGAATCTTTATCATAATCTTCTTTACTACTATCAAAATAGTGAGCAGGTCCACGCCCAACAGGAAGAATAACTGCATCATATTCTTTAAATAATTCTTTCCATTTATCTACTAATAATCTTCTTAGTCTTTGTGCATTAAAGAAATAACGATCTTTATTCTCTTCTTGTAGTACATATGAACCAATAACAAAACGACGTTTAATAAGTGGAGAAAAACCATTAGTTCGATAATTCTTCATAATTTCTTCATAACTATTACCACTAGCTCTTGGTCCAAAGATAATACCCGTTAAGTTAGACATATTTGATGTAGCTTCAGCACATGAAATAACACGATAAGCACTAAATACAGCTTTTAATAGTTTTTGATCTACTGATACACAATCTACTTGCATGCCAAGACTTTTACATACTTCTATTTTTGCCATAAAGTTACTTAGATGTTCTTTTAATTCTCTGTTTGCATTTGGAAATAATGATATATCAGTATATTCTTTAATAAAACACAACTTTTTGCCTTTTAAGTCTTTATTAATTGATTTATATAAATTAATATCTTTAGAATCCCATGATGTCATATCACGTGGATCTATTCCTTTCATTCCATCAACTGCAATAGCTGCATCAGCTACATTTCTAGCAAGTACACCACAATGATCTAAACTACTAGAAAAAGCAAATACACCATAACGAGATATCATTCCATATGTAGGTTTATAGCCAACTATACCACAGAAAGCAGCTGGTTTTCTAATAGAGTCTCCAGTATCTGTACCAAGTGCATATGGATAAACTCCATAACTAACTGCACAAGCAGAACCAGAACTAGATCCCGCACACATTCTTTCATGATCCCAAGGGTTTTTAATAATACCACTATAACTTGTAGTACCAGTACCACCCATACCAAATTCATCCATATTAGTCTTATTAACACCAACTGCACCATGATTTTCAATATTTTTAACAGCAGTTGCCGTAAAGAATGGAATATAATCATTTAAAGTATTAGATCCACCAGTAGATAATATCCCTTTAGTAGAATAATTGTCTTTTATACCATATGGTATTCCTGATAATAAATCATCAGTAACTTCTTTTTCTTTAACATCATCCATAATAGTAATAAAGGCATTACATTTTTCTTGTAATTCATGACTTTTAGCTAGTGATTCTTCAATTAACTCTTTACTAGTAACTTTACCACTTTTTAATAATTCATGTAATTCCACAATACTTTTATCCATGTAACTCATTATTCCACCACCTTTGGTACTTTAACTTCATCATTTCGCATACTATCACAGTTACTAAAGATAACATCAATTGGTACGCTTTCTTCGGCTACATCTTCTCTTAATTCAAAAGTAAAGTCATCCAAACAATGTGACATTGGTTCAATATTTTTAATATTATCAATCTTATTGATTAAATCGATGTTCATATCAATTTCATCAAATTCTTCTAGAACCATTCTATTTTCTTCTTCAGTTAATCCAATTAATAATTTATCTGCATAATCATCAATCATTTCTTTTGTAAATCTTCCCATATTTTCTCCTTTTAACAAAAAAATAGCCTCATCCCAAGGGACGAAGGCTATATTCGTGGTACCACCCAAATTTATTATCCGAAGATAATCTCTTTATATAACGCTACTAGCGGCTTTCCCTACTAATTTCAAAAAAGCATTCCGGAGTGTTCTTCACTATAACCTTAAATGTTAGCTTTCACCAACCTAACTCGCTTCTAATTCTTAATTATAGATACTCTCTCCATCAACAATTTAACATAGATATTATAACACATTTTCATTATATGTAAATAGTTTTTATTTTTTTGTTAATGGTGGTCTAACATGTTCATAATTAACATTTTCATTTAAGAACATATCAACAAAATCACTATATTGATATGGATAATCACAATATTCTGGTGCTAATGCATAAGCTAACACTAATTTAACATATGCGTTTTCTTTTGATGTATTACTTATAAATCTAATACCTGCATCTATCATATCTTTTGCAGTTGCATAAGTACTTCCATAGAATGGCCCTACATATAATTCTGATCCAGCATTTCTTACCATTCTATTAAAGTTAATAAGATTATTAACTTCATCAGTATCAGTACATGCAGTACCAGAGTGATACAATCCATGTAAAACCGCATCTACATCTTTCAAATTATAATTGTTATATCTAATACCAACAAATGGTTCTACCATTAGTATATTTGACCTAACGGTTTTTAAATGATCAATATAAGATCTTTTATCTTCATTATATTTATTATTGCCTTTTAATAATGAGAATAATTCATTATCAACTATATTTATTCTTCCATAGTTATCTACTGTAGCAAGTGGAATATCACTACCTTTAATAGTTATATTTTCAAAATTATTAGTTAATGGATTACATTGCATTACTCTTGATGCATACATAATTCTCGTTTCATTATCTAATTCTCTATCATTCTTTCTCTTCGTAAGAATTGTATTTCTATATGGTACATAAACACCTGGTATTCTTTTTTGTTTAATATATTCACATGCCGCATAGAAATTAAAGACACCATTAGCTTTTTTATCTTCTAAATCATGATCACTTGATACTAAAAATACAGGAACTTTAACATCGTTTAAAATCATAGCCATATAATTTGCAAAATAACCTAGTGTATCTGTTCCATGGGTAATAATTACTCCATCATAATTATTTAAATCCAATTTTCTAATTTTATCCGTTATTTCATTCCATTTACCAAATGTCATATTTTCACTTAATACATCAGCTATCTCTTTATTATCAAATTCAACGCTTCCATCAGAATTATATGCCTTATTATACTTTTGTATTATTGTCTGCTCTCTTCCAGCAACATCTATATTTCTCTTTTTTAATTCACTCCTAGTTCCAGTAACTATTTCAATTGATCCATCTGGCTTTTTAATTTCAACAGTAAACGAACCTATTGTTCCCCCTGTAAATAAAACTAATATTTTTGTCATATAAACCTCCCTATTTTTTAATGATTAATTTGACTTCCTTTTATAACTGCAAATGGTTTAGTATATTTAACGTGATCTAAATCTAATAAGTATCTTAGTGCACGTTCTATACCCATACCTATTCCACCATGGAATGGAAGTCCATATTGATGAAGTAATGCATAATCTTTATATCGATCATAATCTTGGTATTTATCTTTTTCTTTCATACTACTTATTACTTCATCGTAATCTGTCATTTTTTCTGCACAACCAAGGATTTCTC
>JAEEGL014685216.1_pt1 | contig 13300 bp, 9 predicted proteins | sample 9134231 | NCBI WGS metagenome assembly JAEEGL01 (sample SAMN16246548, study PRJNA631951) | gut metagenome | biome: gut microbiome; feature: rumen; material: fiber-attached | host: Bos | place: Iran: Karaj | collected 2018-10 | reverse complement strand
GTAAGCAAAGAAGATTGTGTCTCTAATCTTAGCTTTCGCCGATTCCACTAGATCATTGACATTATTATCAAAGAACTCACGAGATAGAAATGCCTCGTCATAATGATTTAAGAACTTATCTTGTTCATTAATAGGAAGTCTACTGATACGGTCTACTATGTCGATTACTACTGCCTTAGAAACTTCGTCATCTCGGAGATTAAACTTCAATAATGTCAGCAAAAGTGCCTTATTTTTTGCTTTATCAACGTAATATTCATCAAATACTTCTTCCACAAACTCTTTAATCTTAGTGTCTTGGACATTCTTATCGATGATACTTAATTGCTCAGCAACTTTTAATCTACCAGAATACATGCTGACAAGATATTGACTGAATGAATCAAATGTTTGAATGTGCGCGCTCGCTAATTCAAAAGCGATATCTTTTCTATCGACAAACTTTTGAATAATTCTCTCTTTCATCTCGTGAGCAGCGTTATTTGTGAAGGTTAACACTAATAGCTCACTAGGTTTCAATCCTTGCTCAATCAAAAGCATCACTTTTTCACTGAGTGTTTTAGTCTTACCAGAGCCTGCTCCTGCGGATACTTGGAGGTCGATATTAATAGGATTATCTAAGGCTAAATTTTGTTCATAGTTAAAGTCTTTATTCACCTTTATCTTCCTCCTTTTCTAAGAGTGTTTTCTTTATATATTGAGAGTAGTCTTTCACATCTGCGATTGGATTGACATAACAAATATCCCTATGACTACAATAGGCACATTTAATACGATCAATCTTCTTGACTGGTTTAGATATCTCAAATTGACTTGGCTTGATATCAAACTCATTGTTAATAATCGCTTTTATGATCTTAACTGCGGTTTTCTTAGAGAGCTCCACGACATCATCAAGATTAAATTTCTCTAATCCTTTAGGAGGTTTACTTAAAAGAGTGGAGTCATCATCTGGTGTATTAAATGTCAGTTTACCAGTGAGGAACACTCCCTTTTGAGTCGTGCTTCCTTCTTCTATAGTGTGATCAAATGAATGCGCGTATTCGTATGACGCTAGATTTATTCCTTTATATTTTGTTTGATTTAGAAGTCTACCTTCCCAGAATTTAGTGTTATCAACATAGGCTTGTTTAATGGTTTTGAAATATGGATGTTGAATGAGGAAACCACCAAAAGTGTAGTCATCTACATAGTCATGTTTATTTTTAAAGTTTTCTAAAGCGTAATAATAAAGTGGTAGTTGAATAGATTTACCAACCGCTAAAGCCATATCATCATAGTCTTCTGAACCTGTTTTATAGTCCACTATTGTGTAGAACTTATTATTTCCATCATCTGTGTAGATCATCTTATCGATATAGCCTTTAAACTTATAGCCTTCTATTTCAAACTCTACTGGTAACTCATAGTCTTTTAAGACATTGACGATATCACTATGATCTTTAATTCTTCTCATAGAGGAGACAATACTTCTTAACCAGTACTTATACATCTCTAACCAAGTCTCTTCTTTAGGGCCAAACTCTTCTTTATTATCTTCCATATGTTTGAGATAAGCTTTTCTAGCTTTCTCAAATTCCGTATCAAAATCATATGTATCATGCATGACGCACTCGAGTAAAGCGTGTATGAATGTGCCCCTATACGCGTGATGCAAATCAGATGGTAATGGGATTAAAGCATCATAGAGATATTTAAATGGACAATCATAATATCTTTCTAAGTTAGTGACTGACCATCTTTCTTTTTCCATTAAGGAATTAGCTTTGACACCTTTATAGGAATGGTCATAACTACGATATTCACCATTTTTCTTATAGTAGTAGTGTTGATCATATTGATGTGCGGACATTAATAAATCCATCGGGGAGGTATACTCTCCAGAGAGATTAAGTTCCACTACTTTGTCTTTAGTAACAACTTTCTTCTTTAAGTCCTTATCCATGAATTGACTATCATAGATAGAATCAGATTGATGTTGTTTCACGCGCGAAAGTAACTCTATATGGTTATATTTTAAGAAATTAGCTTTCTTTCTCTCATCTAACGCTGTCTTATTAAAGCTAGTGGTTAATCCTAACTCTCTTAACTCTGAATCAGAGAGGACATTGTTATCGGAATATTCTTTATAGAAACATCCATACTCAAAGTTAGTGATATACCAGACATCACTAGGATTAAAGACATATGAGCTAGTAATAACAATACCTCTATCTCCATGTTGGATATGTTCTTTCTGACTAGATAAGATTTCTAATAAGTTTAAATAGGCATAGTCAAAGTCATCTAATTGATCTAATCGATATTGTTTGATGAGACTACTCAGTAACTCTAAATCTTCATTATCTTCTAAGCCATTAAAAGATCTGTTTTGGTAAATTCTATTAACTGCTTCTGTGATAGCGGGGTTCGCTAACACTGGGACCTCATCAATAGAGTAAACATCGATATCAAACAACTTCGCAATTGTGTAAATATAGAACGCATCCGCATCATCTTTCACTAAGATTTTTATATGCTCTTTAATGGACTCATCTTCCTTAATCTTTTGACGAATATCAGAAAAAATATGCCCGATTTGCGCGAATTTATTGGAGAAATACACGATTTTTGAATTATAAAGACTGTCTGTTTCTTCTATCTCTAAATCAGATAAATGAAGGAGTTGATATGGAATAGATTGTCTATCGAGTAATGACTTAATATCGTTATCTTCATCCATCTCCAAAAGATAGATTTGATAGCGACTTAGTTCTAGTAATCCATATTCATCTATAACAAGATAATCCTTTAAGTCAGAGATTAAATCTTTGAATGTATCTCCTTGATATCCTCTTAAGGTTTTGATGATGTTTAGATATCTTTTCGCCTTAGAATATTCAATTCCTTTTTTAATGAGATAAGGAAGAGGATCTTCTTTAAAACGGTAGCCTGCTTTATCAATTAAGCCATTACGGTTAATGATCTTAATATTTAATTGAGGATGCTTATTTTTATAAGACAAAATCAATGGATAATAGTCTTTATCCACGACAAATAGGAACTTTTTTTGTGGGTCGAAATCAATCATATTTTAATATATTTAATGTATATGAAATATATATAAAAGACAACGTAGATTTATGGAGGGAATACCGCTTTTGTTTACAAAAGAAAATATCGGTATATAATAAGTCCACTATGAATTTTATTTTCGTTTCCCCTAACTTCCCTGATATCTACTCACACTTCGTTAAAGCTCTTAAAGAGAGAGGTGTGACTGTTTTAGGTATTGGTGATACACCATATAACAATTTGAATAACGAGTTAAAAGAAAACCTCACTGAATATTGTTATGTTTCTAACTTAGCTAACTTAGACTGGATGAAAAACACTGTTAGTTACTTAAAGAGTAAATATGGTCCAATTGACTATTTAGAATCTAACAATGAATTCTGGTTAGAGAATGACGCTCAATTAAGAGAATATGGTGATGTCATTAATGGTTTAAGACCAAAAGATATGGAAGTCATCAAATATAAAAGCAAGATGAAAGCTAATTTTATAAAAGCGGGTTGTAAAGTAGCGAGATATATCCTTGTAGATACATTAGAAAACTCTGAGAAGTTTATTGAAGAAGTTGGCTATCCAGTATTTGCTAAACCAGATAACGGAGTGGGCGCTGCCGCTACTTATAAAATAAGTAATCATGATGAATTAGTGAACTTTCATAACACTAAACCAAATGTTATCTATATCATGGAAGAATTCCTCAACGGTTTTATTACTTCCTTTGATGGAATCGCTGATGATGATAGTAATGTCACACTAGTGTTTAATGAAACATTTCCAACCCCAATAGCAGAGGTTGTCCATACTGGTAGTGATGTCTATTATTACGCGAATATGGAAATGCCTCAATCATTTAGAGAAATGGGTGAAAGAGTGATTAAAGCCTTTGGCATTCGTAAAAGATGTTTCCATATTGAATTCTTCTGTTTACTAGAAGATAAACCAGGATTAGGTAAAAAAGGCGATATTGTCGCTTTAGAGACAAATATGAGATCACCAGGAGGAAATACTCCAGACTTACTATGTATCGCTCTTAACGATAGCTATTATGAAGTCTACGCTGATGTGATTGCGTTTAACAAAACAAGTAAAGACTTAAATAAGAAGCACTATATCGCTATCGCAGTGAGTAGACGTAATAACTTCCAATATTTCTATAACGATGACCAAATCAAAGAAAATTTCAAAGAAAATATCGTCACTTTTGGGCACTATTCCAAAGAGATTGCCCCAGCGATGGGAGATAGATTTTTCTTTGGCAGGTTCGAAACAATTGATGAGGCCTTGAAGTTTAAAGACATTGTTTGGCAAAGATAATAGATAGTAACCACTTTGTTTTGTAAAGTGGTTTTATTTTATTTATTGGTCTAAAATATAAGCGGAGGTATTTCTCTATGAAAGCAAAAAAGATTTTATTAGTCTCTGCCTTATTTGCGCTCTTACTAACTGGTTGTGGTAAGAAAAACCAAGAACCAGAACCACAACCAAAGCCAGAGCCAGAAGAACAAGATGTTGATCCAACAACACCTGAAGGCAAAGCAACAGTTAAAGATGCAATGTATAATGCATATCTTAACTATTCCACACCAAGTACACTCAAAGCAGTCAATGTCAACGCTGAAGCTAAAGATGTTAGTTTTAACTTAGGCTTAGATATCACTGAAAAGAGTCAATATGGTGAAAACAAATTAGACTTCTCCATTAGTGATTTCAATGCAAAAGTTGATGCTTATGCAAAAGTCGGTGAAGGCAATGCTGTCGAAGGCATGGTCAAAGCTAGTGATGTTAAAGGTAACGTCTCTTTTGACGCGACAGTCTTAAAAGAACTAGCAAAAGAACCAGAACCTGCTCAACCAGAAGGTCAACAACAAGGCTTAATTAAACGTGATGGCGATCCAGAACCAGAACCAGAACCATTTGAAGGTTTCTCTGCTAAGGGTGAATTCGCTATTGCCCCATTAGCGGTCAATGCCTATTTCAAAGATGGTAATCTATATTTAGATTATTCTGACGCTGGTGTCAGAACCACCATGGATAACGCTGATGATTTAGCGATGCAAATCATGGAATTAGTTGGCTCAATCGATGCCTACCTTAATCCTGACGAAGGTGAAGGTGAAGGCCAAGAAGTTCAACAACAAGGTTTAATTAAACGTGAAGGTGAAGAACCACTTCACTTCTTAAACAACATGATTGATGAACTTACTGGTGCGCCAGGAAGAAAGATCTATGATCAAGTCGAAGAAGATGGTTTTATTATCGACGCTGATGATATGGTCGCTCCAACAGAAGAAGAAAAAGCGGAAGCCAAACAAACAATTGATGATTTTGTTGATAACGTGTTATCACAATTACCATTAATCTTCGGAGTTAAAGAATTAAAAGATGGTTCTTATAAATTCAGACTCAATTTAACAAAAGACTTAATGGTTGCCTTACTCAACTTAGTGGAACAATTTGTTGCCGCTCAAAAAGCTCTTGAAGAAGCTCAACAACCACAACAACAAGGTTTAATCAAACGTGATGGTGAAGAAGCCGCTAAAGAACCAAGTGTTGCTGATTACTTCAAAGAATACTGCGATAAGTTCACATTAAGCGCTGAATTAGTTTTAAGCAAAGAAGGCTTTATCAAGAGTGCTAGTGCTAACTATGATATCGCTGCCAGTGCGGAAAAATTACCATATAACTTCTTTGGTTTAAATGGTGATGTTACTGCATCAGTCGCCATGAAAGGTAAACTCAGTGCTTCATTCAAATATAACGATGAAGTGAGCTTCCAACTTCCAGAAGACTTAAATACATATGTCTTCATTGGAAAACAACAAGAAGCATAGTCATATCAATTAACTAAAGAAAAGCATCTAGAAAACTAGGTGCTTTTTTATTTAAGTGTGCTACAATACATGCGGAAAAGAGGGAATTATTATGTCATTTAAAACAGTCCCAATTACATTAATTACTGGCTACCTTGGTAGCGGTAAAACAACATTAATCAATCATATCTTAGCAAATGCTAAAAACCATAAGATGGCGGTTATCGTTAATGACTTAGGAGAAGTCAATATCGACGCTGAATTGATACAAAAAGGCGGAGTGGTCTCTAGTCAAGATGATAACTTAGTGGCCTTACAAAATGGTTGTATTTGCTGCACCTTAAAGAAAGACTTAATCAACCAATTAGCAGAATTAGTGAATATGCAAAGATTTGATCATATTCTTATTGAAGCTTCTGGTATCTGTGAACCAGTGCCAATCGCTCAAACAATTTCCTATATGGAAGATGAGTTTAAAAGACAAAACCTTCCTAACTTCTATAGCTTAGACGCGATTATCTCTGTAACTGATGCATTAAGACTCAGAGATGAATTCAGATGTGGAGAAGTTTTAAGTGAAGTAAAAAGAGGAGAAGAAGATTTAGAGAATCTAGTGATTCAGCAAATCGAATTCTGTGATGTTATTTTATTAAATAAAGTTAGTGAAATTACTCCAGAAGAATTAAGAAGAGTAAAACTCGCAATTAAAGCGATCCAACCAAAAGCCAAGATCATTGAATGTGACTATTGTGATGTCGACTTAGATGAACTAGTGGACACTCACTTATTTGACTTTGAAAAAGCATCCACTTCTGCAGCTTGGGTTGCGGAGTTTGAAGATTGGAGCAACGAAGTTGATGCGGATGAACATCATCATGATGATGACGAAGATGAGGATGACGAAGATGAGGATGAACATGAACATCATCATGAACACGAAGAACATGAACACCATCACCATCATCACCATCACCACGAACACGGTATGGATGAAAATGATGATGAAGGCACTGCGGATGAATACAATGTAAATACATTTGTCTATTATCGTAGAAGACCATTTGATAAAGATAAGTTTATTGATTGGATTCAAAATAATGGTCGTAATATCATCAGAGCGAAAGGAATCCTATATTTCACAAGCGAATTACAAAACGCTTATGTCTATGAATCCGCTGGCAGACAAATGAAATTAGGTGTCTCTGGTCAATGGTATTCAGAAACATTGTCTAAAAGACAAATTAAATACCTTATCAACAATGATGAAAACTTCGCCCATGACTGGGATGAGAAATACGGTGATAAGTTAATCAAGTTAGTCTTCATCGGACAAAACCTTGATAAAGAAGGAATTAAAAAGGAGTTAGATTTAATCTAACCCCTTCTTTTTTATCTAAAGATAAATACTATTTAGATTTAATACGGCCTTTGTTGGCACCTTTGGAGTTATGCACTAACATAACGCCACCTTGTTTCTTGGCCATTTCTTTGGTATAGGCTGTTGCTTCAGCTTGAGTCTTAAATAACTTAATGGCTTTTTCACCACCAGCGTATTTCACTTCCCATTTGCCATCTGGTCTTTTGACGACGTGATAGTTACGGTAATTGACTTCTTTCTTTTCCTCTTTTTTAGGTGCTGGTTTTTTCGCTGGTTCAGCTTTCTTGGCTGGAGCTTTCTTTTCTTCTTTCTTTTTTGCTGGTTTAGCAGGTTTCTTGACTGGCATAATATTTCCTCCCCTTATCTATTTTACTCTATTTCTTTTTTATGTGTTTTATTCTTTATCAAATATGTAATTAGAACGATGATAAATAAGCCAATGAAGTAGCCTGATAAATCAATTAAAACATCTAATACTTCTCCGCTTCTTCCAGGCACTACTAATTGAATAGTTTCCGATAAAATTGCAAAAAAGAGGCCGGAAATGCTAGAGAAAATGATGAAAAACGCCAATTTCTCGGATTTGTCATAGATAAAGAATTTGAATGATAAAGTTGTGAGAACACCACTTAATCCAAATAGAGAAAAGTGGCCGACAAATTTTCTAATAAATGAAGAGAAACTATCGTAGTTAGATGGATTAATTGTGTCTGGTTTTATTGTGTTAATCACATTAACGGCAGGCTCGACAATCCAACTACTTTCTTTACTTGATTGCGCACCTGGAATACAAGCATTAACGATAATAAAAACATTAACAGCGATCGCTAACGCTAAGATGATCCATTTAATGATTTGATGTGCTTTCGTTTCTTTCATACATTTCATTATAAGAAAAAAGGTGGAACTTGCCACCTTCTATTTCATAGTTTAATCAGTTTAGGCTTTGTATAAACCATGGAGATTGCAGTATTCATAAGCCGCAAGAACTTGTTCGCCTGGTAATAAGGCAAATTGAGCGATTGGTTTCTCTCCTGGTAACAAGACTTTTCTTTGATTGCCAAGATTGGTTTCTAAAGCAATCCATTGAATGTAGTGAGCTTCCATCATTGGGTGTTCGACTTCACCAACTTTGACTGTTACGATATTTCCATTTAATTCAATCACTGGAATATGTTTCTCGTGAGCGCCTTCTTCAGTGTTGACTGGAATTTCCTCCATTGGTCTACCACAACACATGGTTGGGACACCTCTAGCTTCCACCATAGCAATAATCTTGCCACAAACAGGACATCTATAAAATTTCATATATTATTTCCTCCACCTTCATATTAGCAAATTATTGAAAATAAACAATAATTTAGATTTCGTGTATAATGTTCTTACTGTTATGTTTAAGTTCATTAATCCAGAAGGACAAGAAACACTATACGAAGAGAGAGTAGTCGAAATTAAAAAAGACGTTTCTCCTATTAAAGAAATTATTTCTAAAAATGATTTCTCGAGTTTTTCTATTTCTTTAAATGAACAAGTAGTCTCTTTAGAGAATTCTTTCCAATTACAAGTTAATGTTAAAGAAGTCGGTATCTTCCGTTTTATTTTTAATAAAGATGGTTTTGAAAAAGATGAAATCATTAATCGCATTTCTTTATTAAAAGAACGAGTGGTCGTAGACACTCAAAGCGCAAGAGATAAAGTAACAGTCTTATTAGATATCGTTGATAGACCATATCTTTTGTTCATGATCTACGAACCATTTGACATGTCTTACATCAATACTGATTATTTCACTACCTTCATGACTAAAAACATTCAAACATTCTTGCTAAAAGAAGAAAAAGAAGTGAGATTCTATGAAGTCAGTGTCGGACATGATGAAATAGAACAATCACAAAAGAAAAAGAAATCACAAGGAGAGAATAGACCTCGTAAGAAGAAAGGGGCTAAACAATTCTTTAAAGCCATCGCTGATAAGAAGTTCCATTTCTTACTTTTAGTTGTTTCCACTACTTTGTTTGAAGTTTCTGTTCCGCTCGCGATCGTTAATGTCTATGGCGCGAACCCTATCTATATCTTCTTATTTATTTGCGCAGTCATTGGTGTCGGTATGGATGGTTACTCTTACTATGATTTATTCAAAACCGAGAGTCCTAAATCACAAATCAGTCTTGCTAGCTACTTAGCAAACCTCATCGGTATTGGAATTGGTATTGGTTTATTTGCTTTGTTCTATAACTTGTCTGAAAAACCTGAGAATGTTCCAGCGATTGGTAATATGATTGTCATTGGATTATTAGTTTGTATCATTGTGTGCGCGGCAATTATCGGCATCACATACTTTATTCGTAAAGGAAACAAGAAGCCAAAAAGTAGTGATTAGTGTAGGTTAGCGAAAATCAAATAACCTATTCAAAATGACTAAAATGACACGCTGAAGACGAGGCGTGTTTTTCTTTTATTCTTACTGACAAAAACACAGATGATCGTTGAGTTAGAAGGCTTATGAAGGTGAGAGACATTTTTTGATCAAATTTGTCTGCAAGTGTTGACTATCAGACTGGCTACAACGACTTTCAGAGTTCCTGGGAATTATGTCCAAATAATTAATTCAAATAAATACCCAAAAACAGTTAACAAAAATAGAAACTGTAAATCTTTTTTCAAAAATCGAAAATTTTAATTTCATCGACAAAAGTTAATTATTCGATTGCAAAACCCCATTTTCCTATTTTTTTTCGTATTTTTATTTATTTTTCTTGTTTGCTTTTTGTATTCGCGTGTGCTAGTATGCCTAGGCGTCAGGGCGAAAGAAATGAATTTGACACTACTTTACATCATTAGCTTATTGACCACCTTATTAGTCGCTTCCGGGTACTATTTGGTGCGTTTTGTCTTTAAGAATCGCTTGAAACACTTTGAGAAAATCCTCAAGGTCTTTTTAACTGTATGCGCTGCTCTCGGAATCATTTTTGCTTTAGCGACATTCTTTGTGAATAAAAACGCAATGGTCACCAGAGATGGCACCCCATACGGCACATTTAATACTGATGTAGGTTGTGTGAATTTAGTGGGTGTTCCATATGGTGAACATAAATTCGCCAATTTCTTAGCGTGGTTAGGTATTGCTTTAATATACCCAGGCGCGTTAATAACCTTATTTACTATGATTTTCCCATCCAGATTGGGTAAGTTAGCAAATAGGTACTTCTCATTACCATTCGCTGTCATTGAATTCTTAACTTTATTCAATACATGTAATGCGATGAACGGATCAACTGAACTGATTTATCAAAATGTTTTCTTAGCAATTCAAAATGGTTTGATTCTCATCTGCTCTATCATGCTCTATATCGAATCCAGAAATGATACAAGAGATGTCCACCATAAAGAATTCTTTAAATGTTTAGGAATGTTCGCGATTGCTATATTCGCCTGCTTCCCAGCATCTACACTATCCGCGTTATTCCCAACTGATGGTATCTTATTCGGTAATTATGAAAACACCTTAAGAGTCTATGACATGACTATCACACATAGACTTTCCCTATATTTCATTGTTTATCTTAACTTCTTCTTATATTTCTTTATTAGAAATGAAGAGTTGAACTTAAGAAAGACAATGGTCATCGTCATCTCCTTAGGATGCTTATTAATGTTCTTTACAGATTATGGATTTGACGACATCTTCTATAAGACCGCTGAAGGAACTTGGAAAGTTTGGGTTACAAGCTTACCAATCCACTTATGTCACACCGCGTTATTTATTGTACCAATATGTGTTGTGTTTAATCTCAAGAGATTCTTCTACTTCACATACTTTATCAACGTATTCGGTGCGATCATGGCTATGATGATGCCTAACAATGGTGAAAACTCCAATATCTTCTCGCCAACAGTTATGCTCTTCTGGTACAACCACTTCGCAGCCTTTTCGACCCCACTATTATGTGTGGCGTTAGGTATATTCCAAAAACCGAAGTTCAAACAAATGTTATGGTCATTACTATTCTTCGGTCTCTACTTCTTAATTATTATGTTCCTCAACGCTTGGTTATCTAACTACGTTGAAGGATACAACCCAGATGTCATTGGTTCTGGTACAGACTACTTCTTTATCAACAATGATTTCATTGCTTCGAAGATATTGAATGATACTCAATCTGAGAACCTGCTTGGAATGATATTCAAGTGGCAATGGGGAGACTTGGTCTTCGTCATTAGACCACCATATCAAGCAATATTCTTCAGCGTTTACATAGTAGTCGCGTTCGCAATGTGGTTCGTCTATTCCTTATTCTTCAGGATCGCGGACTCGCACAAAGATTTACACAATATGCTCGTCGTAGCAAGAAAGGAGAACATCACCATGAAAGAAAGACGCAAAATGGAAGCTTTAAATCAAGAGAATGAACACGCACATGAAGTCTCTTTAGTTTTCGAACACTTTGCCAAGAGATATGGTAATTCTCCTGTCTTATCTGCAAAAGACGTTAACTTAAAAGTTAGTGGCGGACAAATCTTTGGATTCTTAGGCCCTAACGGTGCTGGTAAATCCACATGTATTAAATCCGCGATTGGTATTCAACCTGTCACAAGTGGTCATATCTTCGTTTGTGGTTATGACACCACTACTGAATCAGTTAAGTCAAAACGTGAGATTGGTTATGTCCCAGACCATTACGCCTTATACGAAAAACTAACAGGTCGTGAATATATCAACTATATCGCCGACTTATATGGTGTATCTAAAGAAGATCGTGATGAAAGAATCACTAGATACGTCAACTTATTTGAATTAAATCAAGCATTCGATAACAGAATGCAAACATATTCCCATGGTATGAAACAAAAGATGACAATTATTGCCGCTCTTGTTCATAACCCAAAAGTATGGATTCTCGACGAACCTTTAACAGGTTTGGATCCACAATCCATCTTCCAAGTTAAACAATGTATGATTCAACACGCTAAGGAAGGTAATATCGTATTCTTCTCTAGCCACATCATTGATGTTGTTGAAAAATTATGTACACATATCGCCATTATTAGAAAAGGACAAATTGTCTATGAGTCCTCAATGGCGGATATTGAAAAGAATCACCCAGAAGGACTTGAATCCTTCTACCTCAATATGATTCATGATAATGGAGATTTAGACGAAGATTAATTTTATGAAAAAGTTTTTAGGAAAGATTGGAGCGTTCTTTAAGAAAGTGTTTACCCCAGTTGGTAGATTCTTTAAGCGTGCCTTCTCTCCTATCTATAGACACTTCGCAAGACGTTACGCAGGCTTAAAAACCTTAGTGGTGATGCAATTAAAAGATAAACTTAACTTCTCCTTTAAAGCTGATAAGAAGGGTGCTTTAACAAAGTTAATCTTACTATTCATCATGTTTATCGCTGTAACAGCAGTGATCGTTGTAGTCTTTAAGATTGCTGGTCTATTGACAGTCTTTGGCACTACACATGACGTACCAATCTCTATTTTTAACTTATTCTTCATTTTGATGACTTTGTTGTCCACTATTAGTTGTGTTGTTCAATTGACAAACTCACTATTCTTCTCTAAGGACAATTTAGTCTTATTATCATACCCGGTTAGATCAAACATCATCTTCTTATCCAAACTCGTAGTGTTCTACGTTGTGGAATTAATTAAAGAGATTATGTTTGTTATTCCAATGTTCCTTGCCTATGGCATTTCGTTTGGTTTCTCTGCCGGTTATTTCCCATGGGTCATCTTAATGTTCTTTGTGATTGCCGCTATTCCAGTGGCGATTGCCTCATTATTATCTATCCCAACAATGTTCATTAAGATGTTCTTAACCAAACGCCCATTATTACAAGATATGTTCTTCTTGTTCTTAATGATTGCTTTAACAGTGGGCGCTTTCATTGTTATTAACATGATTCCAGAGAACCTCCACTTCTTAACAAAATGGGGTTCTGTCTATAGACCACAATTAGTGAACTTCGCTAATAACTTTGAAGTTTGGTTATATCCTTTATACTTTGTATCCGCTTTAGTTATAGGCGCTGATCAAAGCATTGATTCACC
>JAEEGL017000958.1_pt1 | contig 13301 bp, 10 predicted proteins | sample 9134231 | NCBI WGS metagenome assembly JAEEGL01 (sample SAMN16246548, study PRJNA631951) | gut metagenome | biome: gut microbiome; feature: rumen; material: fiber-attached | host: Bos | place: Iran: Karaj | collected 2018-10 | reverse complement strand
CTATTGACAGTAGCGGTGAGGGTTGGTATAATATCTTTTGCCCTTGCTGCTATGGCTCAGGAGGCAGAGCACATCCTTGGTAAGGATGAGGTCACCAGTTCGAATCTGGTTAGCAGCTTAATAAAAACACCCGTTCTTTTGAACGGGTGTTTTGCTTTGCTTTTTTCTGAGAATTAAAACAATTAAGCGTCAGAACCATGTTTCCTGATTACTAAGGCTCTCTTCCTCCCAGTAGTTTTTAAAAATCAGATTGTGCCACAGCCAGAACTCAGCATCGTCCGGATAATAATGGATTTTCTTTTCTTTAACAATTTTTTCGGCTTTATAAAGGCCGTAGTTAAAATTGATTCCGCACTGCTTGGAGCAGAAGCGGTCAAGCTTGTAAGCCATTACCTTTTCGGCGCGGGAAGCGAGTGTATCATATTCCGTGCCTTCAAGACGGACTATCTGGGGAAGCGCTTCGGGAGAAAGCTGTTTGAGATAGTCGACGTCAATCTGAATTTTCTGTTCGGGAGCGGCGTTAAGGTAGAGGTCAACATTGTATTTTGAAACAAGCGTATCAAGCCTCATAACACCGAGAACAACCGTGAAAAGCGCTACCGCAACGACCGTATATCCGAAAAGCGGAAACCTTTTCTGCAACCATAATTTAATCACAATGCCAATAAGCAAAACAAGAAGAAGTGTAATAAGCCAGCAAACGGCAACGCGTTTTACGGTAAGCCCGAGTGCGGTCATATACATATACATTCTGAAATACGCCGACGCAAAAAGTATTGTTGCCGTCGCGCTGAATACCGTTAGCATAATCTTTACCGGAAGTTTAAGCTTTCCGCTTATAAAATACACACCCGCGATTATCGCAACCGTCAGCGCCGTGGCACCCGCAATATGGAAAAATCCGCTTCTTGCATACTCGGCATAGTTAATGTTTTCCGGCAGCTTACCCGCAAAAAGACCGTGAACCTGCGTGAATCCGAACCAGCCCTCAAGCAGGGTGAGAATAGCAAGGAACGCGCATACCGCAACCGCATTCAGTCTTGACGGCTTTTCTTTTTCGACTATTGTATCTTCCTCGGAAGTAACAACCGAAAAAAGCATCGGAGCCGCAAAAAACGTTACCGCCGCGGCAAGAATAACCGCGCCGATTATTCTGAATATGTCGCCGAAGTCAAAGTTTTTGAAGAAATCCCCCACGGCTTTTTTGAAAACCTCATCAGCAGAGGTGAAAAGCACGGTCAGAATTATGACGAACGGAACAGTGCACGCAACACCTATGAACACGTTCAGAAATACAGAGCTTTTGCCTTCCCTGCGGAGCAACGAACCGACTGACTTTACGGGAGCGGGCAGTATTGAAAACGCTTGGGAAACATATACTCTTGAGGCCTCAATGGGAGTTGCAAGCGTAAATGCGTCAATGCTTAAATCCGACTGCTGCATGAAAAGGAGCGCGGTCAGTACAATTACAACGGGTGCCGTCACAAGGTTTGTAAGCATGTTCGAGTTGAAAGTATAGGTCGAGCACAGGAACAGGCACGCAATAAGAAGCAGTATCGATACCGCGTCAAAGCGAAGTCTGTTTTTGGGTATAAGAATAAGAAATACAGCGTAAACAAGAACAAAGCAGGCGGGAATCAGCGCACCGCCGTAAACACCGTAATTGAGCAGCAGAAAACCGCCGAAAAAAACCGCGAACAGAATAAGGACGCAGGCGCCTGTTTTCTTCTGTTTAATAAACTCGTCAATAATCTTTTTAAAACGGATAAGTCTCGGATTTTGCGCAACGACCGGTCTTGCGGTCGGGGCGTAAGCAACCCCGCCGGCGTTCTGAGGCGCAACGGGAGGTTGACAGTTATTGTCAGGTATGTTATTCATTTTTATCCCTCTTTGTCTTTAACATACTTAAGTTCATCCGCTTTTAAGCGGTTGAACACGTACAATATAGCACCGAATTTATCGTTTGTCAATAAATAATTATCGGAAAATAATATGAAAGCAACAAAAAACGGATAAAAAACACCTCTTTGCATAGGAAGGACGAGCATCCGTAGATGGGATGAATATTTGCGCCGTCCCGTCGCTCGGGTTCGTTTATCCATAAGCGTAAAAAAAGACACCCGTGAGGGTGTCCTTTTTTTACGCGGAAGGAGAGACTCGAACTCTCGCGCCGGGGTTTAGCCGACCTACGCCCTTAGCAGGGGCGCCTCGTCACCAACTTGAGTACTTCCGCACATTGATAACGTCTGTAAAAATATTTAATTAAGAAATGGAGTATATACGGCGGAGTATATACTCCATTAATCTGGCGGAGAGAGTGGGATTCGAACCCACGGTGCCCGTAAAGACACGACGGTTTTCAAGACCGTTCCGTTATGACCACTTCGGTATCTCTCCATAGGCGAAGATTATAATACCACAACCCAATTCCAATGTCAACAGGAATTTGTTTTTTGAGAATAAAAAAATCGCCCTGTTTTTTGTCGATTTTACCCCCTTAAAAAAAGTGTTTTTGTTTGACAATTATAAGGTATTTTGATACAATTTAATGTGACTAATTATCGGAGGTAAAATAATGCTGTCTGTAAATTCCGACAAGAAAAACCTGAACATAATTTTTAATTCCGAAGCAGTTCTCGCCTTTTCAAAAAAGGAGCCCGTTATCTGGCTCGGTTACGGTGAGGACGGCTTTTCCATGTCGCGCGGTTCCTTCAAGTTCAAAGAGAGCGTGAAGAGCAAAACCGCGTTGTACTATGACAGTCACGAGGTCCTGAACGGAACGGTTGTTCTGCATCTTAAATCAAAAAAGGATGAAATCAGCGCGCGAATCACGGTTCTGACTCAGGGCGATATTGTAAAGTTCACTCCCGCAATTGAAACCGAGGGTGAATTTAACCGTATGTGGATAAGAATCCCTGCAACCGAAACCGAGCACGTTTACGGCTGCGGCGAGATTTTCACAAAGTTCGATTTAAGAGGCGAAAAGGTTCGCATCTGGGTTGCGGAGCATCAGAACGCTACAAGAATTGCGAAAAAGACCGTCCGTGATATTATACGCAAGCATCCGCATCATATAGGCAGGTTTTCTAATTATGAGAGCTATTACGCTCAGCCGACCTTTATGTCGTCGAGAAAGTATTTTGTTCACGTTGACAGCAACGCTTATATGGACTTCAATTTCAATCAGACCGAATATCACGAGCTTATTGTACGTGATATCGCGCCCGTTTATTTCGGATTTGCCGATACGTTTGAGGCGTTAAGCGGATTGCTCTCCACAATTCTCGGCAGGCAGCCTGTTTTACCCGAGTGGGCGTATCACGGAACAATCCTCGGCGTTCAGGGCGGTACCGAAACAATGCTCAGAAAGATTGAAACAGCCGAAAATGCGGGCGTAAAGGTTACAGGCGTCTGGTGTCAGGACTGGGAAGGCGAAAGAATAACCGCCTTCGGCAAACAGCTTATGTGGAACTGGGTTTGGGATAAGGAGCTTTACCCCGACCTCGACAAGGCGATAGTCGACCTTCACGCGAGGGGAATTAAATTCCTCGGTTATATAAACCCGTTCCTCGCTATTGAAAAGGAACTCTATAAAGAGGCGGCCGAAAAGGGATACTGCGTAAAGGACGCCGACGGTAATGATTATCTTGTTAAAATCACGACCTTCCCCGCGGCGATGATAGACCTTACAAATCCCGACGCGTACGAGTGGATTAAAAATATAATCAAAGAGAATATGATAGGTCTCGGTCTTGACGGCTGGATGGCTGATTTCTCGGAATATCTTCCGACGGACTGTGTGCTTTCAAACGGAATGGACGCCAAGGATATCCACAACACCTGGCCTGAGCTCTGGGCGAAGGTCAACCGCGAGGCGCTTGAAGAAACAGGCAAGTTAGGCGAGGTTCTTTTCTTCACGAGAGCAGGTCATACAAACACGGTTAAGTATTCAACTCTTATGTGGAACGGCGACCAGCACGTCGACTTTTCGTATGACGACGGTCTTCCGTCGGTTATTCCTGCTACTCTTTCACTTGCGGTCAGCGGTTTCGGACTTTGCCACAGCGATATAGGCGGTTATACAACCTTCGGTAAAATGAGAAGGAATGAAGAGCTGTTTATGCGCTGGTCCGAGCTTAATGTCTTTACGCCTCTTTTCAGAGGTCACGAGGGCAACCAGCCCGATAACAATGTCCAGTTCGATAAAAACGAGGCAGTGCTCAGGCATTACGCTAAAATGAGCCGTATTCATTACGGACTTAAGGACTATATAAAGTCGCTTGTAATTGAAAACAGTCAGTACGGCGTGCCCGTTAACAGACCGCTTTTCTATTACTATGAAAAGGAAAAGGATTTTTCCGAAACATACGAGTTTATGCTGGGCAGAGATTTGTTAATCGCTCCCGTACTTGAAGAGGGCGACGACAAGAGAAGCGTTTATCTTCCCGATGACGAATGGGTTAATCTCTGGAACGGCTACGAGCTTGTAGGCGGCACCTACAATGTTGACGCGCCTTTGGGCGAGCCTCCCGTATTCTGTCGCAAGTCGAGCCCGTATCTTGAGCAGTTCAAATCGCTTTTCAATTCCGAAAAGAATAACTGATATATAATTCCAAGGAGGAAATTTATAAATGAAAAAAGTAAAAATCGGCGTAGTCTGCCTTGCAAGAAAGACTTATGATTTTGAGGCAGCGGCTGAAATATACGCCGAAACACAAAAGAGATTAAAGGCAAGGCAGGACGTTGACTGGGTATTTGTTGACGGACTTGTAATCGAGGTTGACGAGGCGCAGAAGGCGGCGGCTTTCCTTGCAGGCGAGGAGCTTGACGGCGTTGCCATTATCAGCGGCACATTTCATCTCGGTCACCTTGCGCCCACAATAAAGAAGTCGCTTAAATGCCCTGTTCTTCTCTGGGCGTTCAACGAGCTTCCCTATAATGGCGGTAAAATCAGACTTAATTCGGTATGCGGTCTTAACCTTAACGCGTCCGTTTTCTATAAGTCGGGTATAGACGATTATTCCTGCCACGTCGGCGACGATATTGACGAGGTTTGGCTCAATGTTATTAAGATGAAAGCTGCGATTTCTCACGCCCACGTAGGTCTTGCGGGTTACAGAGCTGACGGTTTCTTCAATTTAAGCGTTGAGGATACTTATCTCTTTAACCGCACGGGCGTTCTTGTTGACCACTATGAGCTGAGCGAATTGATGAACGAATACAAGATGGCTGAAAGCGGATTCACTGTTGACGAGGTCAAGAGTATTTATGACGTTTCCGAGCTTAATGACAATCAGATAGACAAGGTCAGTGTTCTTTCGCGTTCAATGGAAAACTTCATTAACAAGAACAAGCTTGACGCGCTTGCAATCCGTTGCTGGCCCGAATTTGCAAACACATTCGGCGTAGCTCCCTGCGCGGCAATGAGCCTTCTTCAGGGCAAGGGCTACACACTCGGCTGTGAGGGTGACGTTGAGGGAACTCTTTCACTTCTCGCGTGCAACGCTATTGCAAAGGACCCCGCTTTCTTAGCTGATTTGTCACAGGTTAATTTTGAAGAGAACTATGCTCTTCTCTGGCACTGCGGCGTTGCGGCTTATCCGCTCTGGGACGGCAAATCACTCCGCTCGCTTGACACATATTTTGCAGGCGGCAGAGGAGTTACTGCGGGCTTTGTAATGAAGAGCGGTACGGTTACCGTTATGAGAATTGATACTGCCCGCGGCAAGACAAGACTCTTTATCGGCAAGGGCGAGGCAGTTCCCATGGAGCGTGAGCTTTCGGGCACATACGCAAAGGTAATCTTTGACCAGCCGATTTCTCAGCTTATCGACACCGTTACCGAAACGGGCGTTGCTCATCATATCTCAATGATTTACGGCGACTACACAAAGGAAATGAAGCTGTTCGCACGTCTTATGGGCTTTGAGGTGATTGAATAATGCTTGAGGCATTACAGAAGAAGAATCCCCGACTGAAGATATTTGATATTTCTTCCGAAGAGTTTAAAAAATACGGTGAAGTTTTTTCGGCTGAGCCGTTTAAAGAGCTTTTTGAAAAAATGAAGAGCACGCCTCTTCCCGATGAAGGCAATATCTATGTTGCGTCCGACAGTGAACTTGAAAAACTTGAAATATTCAAAAAGCTTGAGAAGAATTACTACGGCGGTATGCCCGTAGAGATTGGCTACTGTAACGGTCAGAATACTAAAATAAACGCTCTTGAATATCATAAGGGCGAGGAGATTAACCTTGCGGTAACAGACCTGGTTCTGTTTCTCGGTCAGGTTCAGCAGTTGAAGAACAACACTCTTTCAACTGATGAGCTTGAATGCTTTTTTGTCCCGAAGGGTACGGCTTATTCAATGTATTCAACCACTCTTCACTTTTCACCGTGCAAGGTACATAAAAGCGGATTTCTTTGCTCGGTAATTCTGCCGAGAGGTACGAATGCTGAGCTTAACGAAAAGAGAGAAGAAGTTTTTGAAAACGACAAAACTCTTTGGATGACTAATAAATGGCTCATAGGTCACGTTGAAAGCAAACCCGTTTCTAACGGAGCTTTCTGCGGACTGACGGGTGAGAATTACGAACTTATTCCTTTGGAGGACTGAAAATGAACTGGGATTTTCTTTTGCCCGTAAAATTATATTTCGGCTCGGGCAGAATAAACGAACTTTCCGATATAATTGACGAAAGAGGATTTAAAAGGGGCGTTCTTGTCTGTGACGGGATTTTTGCTCAGAACGGACTTGCAGACGAAATCGTTAAGAAAAGCGGCGGTAAGCTCACAGCCGTATTTTCGGATATTACGCCAAACCCCACAACCGACAACGTCAACAACTGCGTTAAGCTTTTAAGGGAAGAGAACGCTGAATTTGTTGTTGCGCTCGGCGGCGGCAGTTCAATGGACTGCGCAAAGGCGGCGTGCGCCATCAAGGGCTCGGATGATTTGATTGACGATTACCACGCGGGAATCAAAAAGCTCAATGCGGCTGACAAAATCCCGCTTATCGCCGTTCCCACAACCGCGGGTACGGGCAGCGAGGTAACATTCGTTTCCGTTCTTACAAACGAGCATAAGGGACTTAAGGCGCCTCTCGGGAATCCGTTACTCTATGCAGAGGCGGCAATAATCGACCCCGAGCTTACGCTTTCGGTTCCTCAGAGAGTAACTGCGTCAACGGGACTTGACGTGCTTTCGCACGCGCTTGAAGGTTACTGGAGTATTTACCATCAGCCCATCTGCGATGCGGTTGCGCTTAGTGCGGCAAGAACCGTTTTCGAGTATCTGCCTGTTGTTTATGAAAATCCGTCGGATTTGAAAGCACGTGAAAAAATGTGCGAGGCGTCGCTGCTTGCGGGTATCGGTTTTTCATATCCGAAAACCACAGGTTCGCATGCGTGCTCATTCCCGCTGACTAATATTTATCATGTTCCTCACGGTGAGGCGTGCGCGTTTACTCTTGATTACTTCCTTCGTCTTAATGCGAGTAAAGAGACTGACGGCAGAATTGACCGTTTTGTTAAGGACTGCGGCTTTGAGAATGCAGAAAAGGCGGCTGACAGAATACTCGAAATGAAAAAGGCGTTCGGTATGCGTTGTACTCTTGACGAAATCGGAGTCAAGGACGAGGATATCAGAGCGCTGAGTGAAAAGAGTATGCATCCGAATATGCTCAACAATCCAGTCAAAATGACGGTTGATTCAGTTGAAGAAATGTACAGGGCGCTGAAATGAGCAGTGTTGTAAAGTACATTTTAATCGGCATTATTGTGCTTCTTGCCAATATTCTTGAATCCATAACGGGCTTCGGCGCGACGGTTGCGGAGCTGCCCTTTGTTTCGGCTCTTGTCGGAATAAAAACGGCGGTTGTCGCCCTTTGCATGGTGAGTCTGACGCTTGCGGTTTTTGTTGTAATAAGATTTCATAAACAGATTGACAAAAAGGCGTATCTCAACATTGTCGGCTTTGCGATTCTCGGTATGCCGATCGGTATGCTTGCGTTCTCCTTCCTTCCCGAAAGGGCGCTAAAAATCGGGCTGGGCATTTTCATTATTCTTGCGGCGGCTCGTGGATTTTATGTGCTTTTATCTAAGAAACAGGACAGAAAACCGATAAACAATGCCGTTCTTCGTGTTCTTCTTTTTATCGGCGGCATTGTTCACGGCGCGTTTGCCTCGGGCGGACCTTTCCTTGTAATCTATGCGGGTGAAAAGATTAAGGAAAAGGGCTCTTTCAGGGCGACAATGTGCTCGGTATGGGCGACGCTTAACTCGGTGCTTCTTATCAAATACATTATTACGGGCGATTTTATTGTTAAAAATGTAATGCCCGTTTACTTTCTTGCAATTCCGTTTCTGGCTGTGGGCGTTGCAATAGGTATGTATCTTCACAAAAAGGTCAGCCAGAGGGTTTTTTCAATTATTGTTTACTGTATACTGCTTGCGGCGGGCTGCACAATGCTCGGTCTGGCAATAGCAGGGTAAAAATAAAGTATTATCTGCAAAAAAATGAGGTGTTTCTATGGCAGAACAGTCTTTGACTCACGGTATTAAGTTTAAAGACAAAGTCGGCTATGCGCTCGGTGACGCAGGCGGTCTTCTGACCTTTTCGCTTATCGGTGCATTTCAGAATAAGTTTTATACCGACGCTTTGGGAATTAAGCCCGAAAGCATTATCCTGCTTATTCTTATTGCAAGAATCTGGGACGCAATCAACGACCCGCTCTGGGGCGCATTCGTTCAGTCGAGAAAACCGAAAAAGAGCGGTCAGTTCAGACCGTGGATTATCGGATTTTCAATTCCGCTTGCAATTTCGGCGGCATTGATGTTCTTTAAGATTCCCGGACTTACAGGCACTCAGTACCTTATCTACGCTTATATTACTTATATTGCGTACGGTATGATGTACACGGCTGTTAACATCCCTTACGGCTCACTGGCGTCTGTTGTAACCGACGACGAACTGGAGCGTTCCTCGCTTTCAATGTGGCGTTCAATCGGCGCGGGCGTAGGCGGACTTCCCGGAACAATCGTTCTTCCCATGATTGTTTTCACCGTTACGGGTAAATATGCGAACGGTACGGATATCAAGGCGCTTGACGACAAAAAGCTTTTCTATTGCGTGCTTATACTTGCGGCGGTTTCCGTTCTTGTATATTTCCTTCATTACAAGATGACCAAAGAGCGTATTGCTCCGCAGGAAAAGAAGAAGGATGAGCACTACAATGCGGTTGCAACTGTTAAAGCGTTGTTTAAGAACAGAGCGTTTGTTACTCTTTCGCTCGCTTCAATGCTTCTTATCGCATTCCAGTTCTATTATCAGTCGACTTATACATATCTCTTTACCGACTACTACGGCAAACCCGGGCTTTACGCATTTGTTACAATCTGCACATACGGACCCATGGCAATATTCATTCCCATAATGAACAAGCTTATAAGAAAGTTCGGAAAGAAAGAGCTTTGCGCAGTCGGTATGGCGTTTGCGGCGGTAGCAAATATCGGTTTGTTTGTTCTCCGCTGGACTCCTCTTTCACATAATCCGTTTGTATTCCTCGGATTCACTTTCCTTTCGGGACTCGGTCAGACCTTCCTTGTTCTTGAAGTCTGGGCGCTCGTTATGGACGTAATCGATTACCACGAGGTAAGAACGGGCAAGCGTGAAGAGGGTATGGCTTACGCAGTATTCTCATTCACAAGAAAACTCGGTCAGACTCTTGCGGGCGTCGGTCTTAACGCGCTTCTTGCATTTATCAAATATGACGGCGAGCTTTCAAAGCAGGGCAAGCCGCTCGGCGAGGACGTACTTTCAAAGCTTTATGATATTTCAACCATCGTTCCCGCAGTAATGCTTGCGCTGATGGCGGTAATACTTTTCTGCGGATATAACCTTTCAAAGACAAAGCTTGTCGAGGTTCACGAACAGCTCGCAGAAGTAAGAAAACAGGAGGAAGCATAATGAAAATTTCAATCGGTTCCGATAAATCGGGTTATCCGTTAAGAAAGGCGCTTGAAAAACATCTCGAGGAAAAGGGTATTGAGCTTACGGTTTACGGCCCTTCGAGCGCTGACGAGGCAGTTCCCTTTTATAAGGTAGCTCCCGAGGTTTCAAAGGACATTCAGCAGAAGAACGCCGACCTCGGCATTCTTATCTGCGGAACGGGTATGGGTATGTCTCAGGTTGCCAACAGCTATAAGGGTGTTCGCGCCGCCTGCGTTGAAACCGTTTACAGCGCAAAAATGTGCAGAGTAATAAACGATTCCAATATTCTTTGCATGGGCGGTTGGATGATTGCGCCCGAGCTCGGTATAGCAATGGTTGACGCTTTCCTTGACGCTCAGTTCGTAACGGGCGTTGAAGAATGGCGCAAGGAGTGGCTTCAGAACGCTAAAAAGGAATTTGCCGCTCTTGAAGAGGAAATCTATAAATAAAATATCATTCCGGCGCAGGGCTTCCCTGCGCCGGGGGTGGTTTTTCTTTTTGAGCGAAGACGCCTGTTTTCGTTGAAAAACAAAAATCACATCCCACGGAGGGTTTTATGCTTAATAAAAGAACTGTTAAATTAATATCCGTTATTCTTATTTTTGTGTTTGCGTTTTCGCTTTCGCTCGGAGTTTTTGCCGAGGGTGAAGAGAAAACAACCGAACCCGCAGCAGAGCAGCAGACAGCAGGCACAAAAAAGGAAAAGGAAGTTGCCTGTGAAAAAATAATGGCCGAATACAAAAATCCCGACGGCAGAATTCTTTGCGTTGCAAAGCAGGGCGATGTGTCAAACTACCCCGAAAACAGCTGGCAGGGAATTAATTCCGCAATAAAAAAGGGCGCGGATATTGTCGAGGTGGATGTTAATATCACATCAGATAATTTCCTTGTTCTTATCAAGGATGACGATTTTACAAGAATGTGCGTTGACCCTGCGGGGAATACGATAACCTCAAAGGTTAATGAAACCGAATCGTGGGAAGTAATCGCAATGTGCCTTCGTCAAGGCAGAGGCGGTGAGGCGGCGGAGCCGACTGAATATCATCCCCAGACGCTTGAGGCGGTTATCAAGGCGGTCGGCGACAAAGCGGTTCTGATGCTTGATTTTGATATTGATATTATTGATAAGGTTTATGAAGAGGTTGCGTCGCTTGGTGCGGTTGACAGGGTTATTTTTAAAATCGACTCTCAGGCGGGCGCAATCAAAAAATTCGTTTCGGCTCATTCGGACCAGGGAGTTTCCGTAATGGGCGGTTACAGGGGAAATATAGTTTTCTCGGCGAAAAACTACGTAAAGAAAATGAATAAAAACTCCGTCGGCGCGGTAATGCTCGGCACTAAAAATCCCAACGGAGTTATTTTTGACAAGTCGGTGCTTAAAATGTTTTCGGGCAAGTCAAGGGCGGCTGTCGATATGACCGACAGCAAGCTCTGCGGTGAGCGCGAGGACAATGAAAACGGCTGGAACGACCTTCTTAAAAGAGGATACAGCATTATTGAAACCGAGTATCCCGCTAAACTTGCGAAATATATAAAAGACTATGAAACCGAAAAGGCGGAGCTCAATAAGCTTGTTGAAAAGGTGAAAGCGTTCGATATGACTAAATACGGATACAAGTCATCTAAGGCGCTTGAAAAAGAGCTTGAAAACAGTGAAAAGCTGCTTTCTTCGCATACGTCAAAGCTCGAACTCAATGAGCAGTATTCACGTCTTAACAGTTCAGCTCTTTCGCTTGACGCGGCCGACGGCTCAACCAACGGCAGAACCGTTACCGCGGGCAGAGTAATCGCTGCTGTTTTTGTAATTATTCTTTTTGCAGGCGTTCAGGTTATAATTTACAGGCATTCCCAGAAAGTAAAATAAAGGGGTGGAACCATGGTAGGCATTATAGATGTCGGCGGAGGTCTTCGCGATATTTACGGCGCGGGTGTTTTTGACTACTGTATTGATAACGGAATTACCTTTGACTACGGTATCGGTGTTTCCGCGGGCAGCGGAAATATGATGAATTTTCTTACAGGTCAGAGGGGAAGAACCTTCGGCTTTTATCATTTCTTCGCTTTCCGCAAGGAGTATATGAGCGCGGGTAATTTTATAAAGAACCGCTCGTATATTGACCTCGACTACGTTTACGGTAAGATGACGAATTCCGACGGCGAGTTTCCGATTGATTATGAGAAGTTTCGCGAAAACCCCATGCGGTTTACGGTTGTCGCAACCGATGCCGAAACATGCGAGCCAAGGTATTTTGACAAATCCGAAATCGGAAAGGACAGTTACGATATTATAAAGGCGTCGTGCGCGATTCCCTTTGTATGCAAACCCATTACCGTTGACGGCAGGGAATACTATGACGGAGGCGTGGCAGACCCCGTTCCGCTTAAAAAGGCGTATGAGGACGGTTGTGATTTTGTTGTGGTTATACTTACCCTTCCGCGTGATTTCCGTATGACGGGAGGCGGTAAGGACGCATTTGCAGCAAGAATGCTCAACGACAAATATCCGAATATGGCCCACGGTCTTTATGCGAGATTTGACAGATATAATCAGCAGGTAAACTATCTTGAAAAGATGGAAAGGGAGGGAAAGGCGCTTATAATCGCTCCCGACGACCTGTGCGGTATGACTACCCTTTCAAAGGACCAGGAAAAGATGCGTAAAATGTATGAAAAGGGTTATGAGGACGCAGGTATTCTTAAGGACTGCGTATTCCTGAACAGGGCTGAATAAAGGTTGTTGACAATGCAAAATGCATTTGTTATAATTTAAGTTGGATTTTTACCTTAATATAAAGAGAGGTATTGTTATGAAAAAGACAGTTAAGTATGTTGTTTCGGCGCTTGCGATTGTTTCGCTTCTTATGACTTCGCTTGTTCTTGTTTCGTTTGCGGCATCGCCCAAGATTACTTTATCTACGGGTACAACCTCAAACGGTCAGACAGAGCTTATTATCACTGTTTCAAAGGGCAGCGATCTTGCAACATTCCAGGCGGCGCTCAAATATGAGTCCGACAAGGTTAAGCTTATGAGCGTTGAATATCTTTCGGGCGATAAAAATGTTTCAAATACCGAAACCGACGGAGTTGCGCTCCTTAATGATGTCTGGGTTGAAAGTATTAATGACAAGACGGATATTATAAGACTTGTCTTTACGGCTCCCGCGGATGCATCAACAACCTTTTCGCTTGAAGATATCGTCGCTACCGACAGCAACGATAATCCCATAGATTTTTCACAGCCCGTTACGAAAAAAATAAAGGTTAAGGCAAGCACTCCCGACCAGGCGACAGACCCGGCGGCTACTACTCCGGCT
>JAEEGL014731809.1_pt1 | contig 13301 bp, 11 predicted proteins | sample 9134231 | NCBI WGS metagenome assembly JAEEGL01 (sample SAMN16246548, study PRJNA631951) | gut metagenome | biome: gut microbiome; feature: rumen; material: fiber-attached | host: Bos | place: Iran: Karaj | collected 2018-10 | reverse complement strand
CTGTCCGTGAATTCGATCAGTTTTGAGAGGATATCGGAGCAGGTATGACTCTCGTCAAAGACATCGATAAGCTCTTTCAGGAAAGTAACAAAATAAGGATCCGCGTCACCTGCAGAGTCCCTAATATAGGCTTCATAGCGCTCCCTTCCCCAGCCTATCCCTGCGCTTAGAGCGCTGTAATAAGCCCTTACCGGATTTGAGACTACATTGTCCTCGCTGATGTTCTTAAATGTAGCGAGCGGGTTCAGCACCACTTTTTCAAGATCGGCATAGAGCATATCGTTTTCGGCACATTCAAGGCACGACAGCATAAATCTTATCAGATTCAGTTCTCTTGCGGGATTTCCCGATGCGATCTTATATTTTATATTGAACGTATCAAATGCAGCCTTTATGAAGTTGATATATCGGGGATTTGAGTAATATACACTTACCGAATCGAAGGCGATCCTTGCAGAATGTGTGCTGATATCATAGATACGGTCTGCCACAAGCTTTACTTCATTGGCGATACCATAGCAGCTGTATACAGAGTATGATGCATGGATATTGGCTTTAGCAAATTCCTGGATATAAGAAACCTCTGTAAGAGCGTTACCGGAGATCGATGCCAGAAACTCCATAAGCTCTCTTTCCCTGCGGCTGAATCTGTCACCTGAAAGGAAGATATATCTGCTCTCATCAAGGCCAAACATCCACTCGCCCGTATTGCCTTCTCTCAGATATTCGATCGCTTTATCGACAGTCCTTGCATCGTCATAAAGGTCATCCTTTTCGAGCTTATCCTCATAGAGCCCCAAAAGACACAGCAGATCCTTAAGTCTTTTATCACCGGAGCCCTTTCCGGCATCGGTCAGTCCGTTCATACGGATCTCATCCATGCATTTCCTTATATCTCTTACTGTCGCACGGGTAAGGCTCTCCTTCTTAAAAGACTCTGTTTCATTTTGCTTAAGGATATTTTCAAGAATATATGCTCCTGCCTCAGAGCTTATATACTCCGGGACTGCTGAGGATCCTCCTGCAGCATCCTGCCAGGCATGATATGCCGTTACGATCTCACGTGCATAGTCACGCACGGTATATGCAGCAAGCCCCGAGCAGGCTGTCCCCGCAGAGTTATTAAGCTGACGGATCAGCGCATTTGCCTTTGATACCTTGTCTGTAAAAAGGACTTTGGAAACAAACGGATACTCTTTAAGATAATCTGAGACTCCCGACATCCTATTTGAAGAAGCTGTTGATCCTTCTCTGCAGCACGTAGCTTTCGGCATAGAGAGGGGCGTTTTTTTCGACACCGCTGCCGGTATCCTCTATAAGAAGTCCGACATAGCAATTGGCGATCTTCCATTCATAAAGATTTAAATGATCAGTACACTGATATATATAAGGCTCGACATCAAAAAGGCCCTCTACTGCGATAGCTTCATTGAGAGGAGTTCCTTCCCATCTTTTTAAATAAGCTACTATAGTATCATCCTGGACACCGAAGATCTCACCTGATGCAGGAGACTGGTAATATTTTAAGTTACCGTCATCCAGGAATCTTAACTGCGCTATATCCTCCTGCTCAGCCTCAAAATCGGTATAACTGTAGCTGTTCTTTATCTCGGTCCATGATGCACCGATTATATTATTCTCAATAAGACCTGCCTCCGGAACCACGGCAGTACCTTCAGGTTCTTTCACATTTTTGGCTTCAAGAAGAGGATCCTTGACCTTGACGCTGTTTTGCACCGAAATGCCGGCCCCCCCTGAGGGCGACTCCTGGGAGACTGACGTCTGCGAGGTATCAGCAGCTGCCTCACCGTCCTGCGCAGCCGGAGCCTGATCAGAGCTGCCCGCATCTGCTGCCGCTGCATCATTTGCAGCAGTCTCCACTGACGGCTCCTCTGTATCCGTTTCAGTCTCTGTGGCACTATTTCCTTTAGGTTCAATATGAAGTGCCTCCTTGATGGCATCCTTCTTCATAAAGATCAGAACCCCTATGATCACCACTATTGCGCCTATTATAGCGAAATCACCTATTCTTCCCTTCATTATGTCCTCTATATAATATATTCCGGCAAAGCCGGGAGCATTCATCTACAATATCACAGATAATATGAACGAGCCTGATAATCCTAAGATCATCAGGCTCTTTTTTCTACTTAGCGTAGTCTGTCACTCTTGACTCTCTTATCATGCTTACCTTGACCGTACCCGGATACTGCATCTCGCCTTCTATGCGCTTTGCAATATCTCTGGCCATAAGCACCATTTCAGAATCCGTAACCTGCTCCGGAATCACGATGACCCGGACTTCCCTTCCTGCCTGAATAGCAAAGGATTTCTCGACTCCCTTAAAGGAATCTGCAATATCTTCTAATTGTGTAAGCCTGTTTGTATAATTCTCCAGGGTTTCCCTTCTGGCCCCCGGTCTTGCAGCGGAGATCGTGTCCGCAGCCTGTACAAGGCAGGCAATAAGTGATGTGGCTTCAGTGTCGCCGTGATGTGATTCTACGGCATTGATTACTATGGGAGATTCCTTAAACTTCCGGCAGATCTCAGATCCCAGCTGGACATGGCTCCCCTCCATATCATGATCTACAGCTTTGCCGATATCATGCAGCAATCCCGCGCGTTTCGCGAGCCTTATATCGATACCACCGATCTCCGAAGCCAGAAGACCGGTAAGCTGCGCCACCTCTATAGAATGCTTCAAAGCATTCTGGCCATAGCTTGTCCTGAATTTCATCTTTCCGAGAAGCTTTATCAGCTCCGGATGAATACCATGCACGCTTACTTCCAAAGCAGCGGCCTCTCCTTCATCCTTTATCTGCTGCTCGACTTCCTTCTGAGCCTTCTCAACCATCTCCTCGATGCGGGCTGGATGTATACGGCCATCTACTATTAGCCGCTCCAGAGCAATACGTGCTACCTCTCTTCTGATAGGATCAAACCCTGAGAGTATCACAGCTTCCGGCGTATCATCAATAATAAGATCGACTCCGGTAAGAGTCTCTATCGTGCGGATATTCCTTCCCTCACGACCGATGATACGACCTTTCATGTCATCACCCGGGAGCTGTACCACGGAAATGGTCGTCTCTGCTACCTGATCGGCAGCACAGCGCTGTATAGCGCTCACAACAAACTCTTTGGCCTTTTTGTCCGCTTCCTCCTTCGCACGTGACTCATATTCCTTAATCATCACAGCGGACTCGTGCTTCACATCATCTTCTACAATTTTTAAAAGATATTCCTTCGCTTGTTCAGAGGTAAGTCCCGAAATCTTCTCGAGTTCCCGTAAACGTTCTTCGTTGAGCTTGGCTATCTTTTCCTTGTCCTTAGCCAGCTCCTCCTCTCTGGCAGCGATACTGGATTCTCGCTTATCTATGGCGTCAGCCTTCTTATCGACAGATTCTTCCTTCTGCTGCACCCTTCTTTCGAGCCTTGAAACCTCTGCGCGTCTGTCCTTGATCTCTTTCTCAAGTTCATTCTGCTTTTGGATGGATTCTTCCTTTACCTCCAGCAGAGCCTCACGCTTCTTTTCCTCAGCTTCCTTAAGCGCATCATCTATGATCTGTCTGGCTTTTTCATCGGCTCTTCCGAGCTTCTCATTGAAAACTTTCTCCGTATGCCGGGATGCCGCAAAAGCCGTGACGACAATAGCGATAACCAGTACTACTGCAAAGATGACAACTAAAAGCATTGTCGACATCATACAGGAGTACCTCCTAATTAAGTTTTGGTATATGCCGGAACAAATCCCGACACATCAAAATATGATAGAATGATTTACAAGTTATGTCAAGTCACCCTGAAGGGACAGGCAGGCACGATCATTGCAGCGCATCCTTGATCGCATCATATGAGAATCCCGCATTTAACAGCTTTCTTATGACCTTTTGCTTATCCTCAAAAGTCCACTCCGACATCCCAGGATACTTTTTACTTATGATGGATCGTACGGTATCGGTCTCAGATATTCCGGCATCTTCAAAAGCCAGGGTGATAGTGTCGCGGTCTATGCCTTTTTCATAAAGCTTCTTCTCGATCATCCTGCGGGAAAGCCTGTCGGCCTTTGAGGATATATACCTTCTTGCATAATCTTCGTCATCGATATAATGCTTACCCTTGCAATATTCTATAGCTGAGTCAATAGCTCCCTCCGGGTACATTCCGTCCTTAAGCTTTTTTCTCAGCTGATACTCGGTCCGCGCCATATCAGCCAGCAGATAGAGAGACCGCTCTCTGGCTCTTTTGGACAAAAGCTCCATTATCTTTTCAAAGGTCTCACCCGAAAGCTCTTTTCCTTCCTCTATATCAAATCCCGCTATCTCTTTGGTATACAGACAAAAAGCCGGCGTATCCTCCGAAAGATACACCAGCTTTCTGTTCTTTTTATATTCTTCTATCTTAACTACCAGCAAGATCAGTCTTCATCCCCGGCTTTCCGTTTGGAGGCGGCTTTCTTTTCGGGTGCGGATGCCTCCTCAGATGAAGTCTCACCCTCTATGAGGCCATAGTGCTCCCGGATCTTTCTGTCAACTGTCTCTAATACCTCAGGATTCTGCTCAAGGTAGAGCTTCGCGTTCTCCCTTCCCTGTCCGATCTTATCTCCGTTGTATGCATACCATGCTCCGCTCTTGTTTATAATATCAAGATTGGCCGCCAGATCCAGTATATCGCCGCTGGTGGATATTCCCTTGCCGAACATGATATCAAACTCTGCAGTCTTAAAGGGAGGCGCCACTTTATTCTTTACAACCTTGACTCTTGTCCTGTTTCCGATGATCTGGCCTGACTGCTGTATCTTATCAATTCTCCTGACATCAAGTCTTACCGAAGCATAGAACTTCAGGGCATTTCCACCGGTAGTCGTCTCAGGATTTCCAAACATCACACCGATCTTTTCCCTCAGCTGATTGATAAATACTACCGTACAGTTCGTCTTGCTGATGATCCCGGTAAGCTTTCTGAGCGCCTGTGACATAAGCCTTGCCTGAAGTCCCATGTGGGAATCACCCATATTCCCTTCTATTTCATCCTTGGGCACAAGCGCGGCCACAGAGTCAACGACTACTATGTCCATGGCTCCGGATCTGACCATGGTCTCGCAGATCTCTAAAGCCTGCTCGCCGGAATCCGGCTGGGAAATATACAGATTGTCTATATCCACTCCGATATTCCTGGCATACTCCGGATCCAGCGCGTGCTCAGCATCTACAAAGCCGGCTATGCCTCCCAGCTTCTGGGCCTCTGCTATCATATGGAGTGTAAGTGTCGTCTTACCTGAAGACTCGGATCCGTAAATCTCTATGATCCTTCCCTTCGGCACACCACCTATGCCTAAGGCTATATCCAGGGAAAGGGAACCTGTGGGTATGGCGCCTACGCCCATGTCTGCGACATTCTCACCAAGCTTCATAACGGATCCTTTTCCGAACTGCTTCTCTATCTGCGAAATCGCAACATCCAATGCTTTGATCTTTTCTGAATTGTCCATAATCATTCTCCTCTAAATAAATACAGTTTATTTTATGTTTCAGTCTTATTGTCTGACTTGCCTGTCATATTGACTGCACATTGCCTGCGGTTTCATACCGCGATATTCTACTCGAACAGTTGTTCGTATTCGTTAATAGTATATTAAAATCCAAATGGTGTCAACATTTTTTTCAGCATTCAAGTCAGCAATCAGATATAATGGTTTACATAATCCATCACCTCTTTCCGTTCTGATTTTTAATAAATGGATTCTTCCGCAGTGAACACTGCATAAAAAACTGGCGGATCGATCCGCTCATAAAAAAGATGGGTGCACCTTTTTCGATGCATCCGTAAGAATATCACCATTTGCAGCTAAATGCAAATATTCCCTGACAGGGTCAATATACCGTGAAGCTGTCAGGCCATGCCCTGCAGATCAGATTAAGATTATATTTATTTGCCAATTCAACGGCAGCATCCGTAGGCACTGATTTACTGACAAGCACGGGAACTTCGGCCATCAGCGCTTTTCTTGCCATGTCAGCCGGTACGCGGCCCGTTGTATAGAGAACGCACTTCAACGGATCCGCCCCGTCAAGCAGGATGCGTCCCACCGCTTTATCCAATGCATTATGTCTGCTTATATCCTCATAGCAGGCAATCCCGCCATCAGGCAGATACAGATAACAGCTGTGAGTTCCGCCTGTCTTAAGATGCAGGGCGGAATCCCTGACAAAACTCTCTGCCAGTGAGAAAACCACAGATTCGTCAGGCTTTACCTTTGGCAGCTCAGATATCTCCACAGCTCCGGCAGGGGAAAGAAGCTGTATATTGCCGGCGCAGCAGGAAGGTTCCACCCCTCTGTACGGCTCTAAAGAAATATCTTCCTTAAGGGTCACCTCTGCCAGATTTCCCTGACCGCAGATAAAAAGCTTTTCGACATCATCCGCGCCTGTTATCAGTCCCTCTGTACGCAAACGGCCGATCACAAGCTCCTTAAGATGATCAGCTGTGACGGAAAGCCTTGCCAATACACAGCCGTTCACTCTCACTTCCATAAAATGCTCATGTATCAGAGTCTCTTCCCCGGAACGCTGTCCTTCCCCGCGTGAGATCACCACGCTCTTCATCTGATGTAATATTTCTGCTTCTTTTGTATGATCCTCGATCTGCATATCTTCTTTCCGTTCCCGGTTTTGTCAGTTCTCGTTAAAAAGAGAAATCAGTACATCCGAAATATGACTGCAGTGATTGGAGACCCTTTCGCAGAGCGCTATGATATCGTTAAAAACAAATCCGTGCTGGATAGTGCATTCATTACGCTGGAGCCGGGCAATATGGTTGCTCTTCATGCTGTCGCACAGCTCCTTGACTCCCGATTCAAGTGAGCTTATCTGACCGGCTTCAAGGCTGTCTGCTTCTATAAAGGCATTCGTAGTAACATTGACCTCTTTTCTGAGAAGGTTAAACAGCTCCCTTAATTCCTCCCTTGCCTCCGAAGAAAAATCTATCTCCTTTTCGGAAACCTCCTTCGCGCTGTTCGCAAGCCCCAGAGCATGATCCGATATCCGCTCAAAGTCGGACAAAGTGTGCAGGAAAAGTGACACATAGGAATTCTGCAAATGTGAAAGCTCCTGCCTTGTAACTCTCACCAGATAATTTCCCACCGCATCCTCATATCTGTCTACGGCATTTTCCGCATCAACGATCTTTCCGAAAAGAGCTTCATCATATCTTTCAAATAATGATAAAGAACGATTCAGCGCTTTGGAAGATATCCTTGCCATATCCCCCACTGTATTTCTGCTGTGCTCTATGGCAAGAGCCGGATAGGAAACAAAACGTTCCTCCATGTGAACAGCAGGCACTTTATCAGTATCCTTGTCTGAGACAGCTATATTCACCAGAACCTCGATTATATCCGTAAAAGGCATAAGGAAGAGAACGATAAAGAGTCTTACCACTGAATTTACCAGAGCAGTGGAAAAGGGTGACATTATCTTATCGACAAAGCTGAATCCCACCATTGCATCCGCGATATAATATATGGAAGAAAAAAACATCACTCCTATCGTTGATGCGACAGGATATACAAGCGCAGTCCTCTTTCCCGAGATATTTGCTCCTATGGAAGACAGCATGACGGGAGCTGATGCGCCGATCACCACTCCTAAAAGCAGCGGAAGCGCACTCTCAAATGTCATCGCGCCGGTTACCGAAAGGGCCTGCAGGATACCAACCGCGGCTGAAGCCGACTGAAGCAGCGCGGTAAAAGCGATACCGATGAGAATGCCAAAAAAGGGATTGGACAGAGTCGAAAGAGCGCCGACAAACCAGGGAGAACTGCCCAGCCCGCCGACCGCTTCGCTCATCATCTTCATACCGATCATAAGTACCGAAAATCCTAAAAAGATATCCCCGGTATTCTTTATATTCTGACTCTTTCCGGCGGTACGAAGCAGGATACCGGCTACGGCTACAACCCCGGTAAGGGTCGATGTCGAGAGCAGAGTCTTAAGGTCTCCTCCACCTTCAATATAGCTCAGACACAGTATCCAGCCCGTGATACTTGTGCCGAGGATAGCTCCCAATATGACGTTTATTCCCTGTGATACCTTCATCATACCGGAATTGACAAAGCCCACTACCATAACTGCAGTGGCACAGGATGACTGGATCACCGCTGTAACTCCCGTACCCAGGATCACTGCCTTTGGCTGGGTATTGGAAAGATGATACAGGATCGGCTCGAGCTTATTTCCGGATACCTTTTTTAATCCGTCGCCCATCAGCGACATTCCAAAAAGGAACAGAGAAACACCGCAAAAAAGTTGTATGATCTCAGATATACTCATAGCCGTATCATAATACATTTTTATCAGTCCTGTCATCTGCTTCGTTGCTTTAGTACAGATTCATGAATTATAATCATAATGCAGGAAATAAATGATTTGCGGCATAAGACGCCGTTCGAGGTAATAAAATGACGAAAAAGATATTTTTCCATTCGTTTCTGCTGGGCGCAGTTGTATTGTTGCTCTGCACCTCACTTTTTTTCGGTCTCCGTTACCGCGAGACCCTGGATGAGACCTATAAGACAATGAAGGTTGAGGCTGATTATGCAGCTGCCGGACTTGCGCTTAAGGGTACAGAATATCTCGAGGACATTAAGGGAGCCAACCGGATAACCTGGATAGCATCAGACGGAAATGTGCTGTATGACAGCGATCATCCGGATCTTGCACGCAATCAGGGCGACTGCGCCGAGGTCAGGGATGCTCTTGCAGAAGGGGAAGGCAGGGGAATAAGAAAATCCGAATCCGGAAAAGAAAAAACCATTTATTACGCTCTCCGCTGTGATGATAACACAGTACTGAGATTATCCAGACCTTTGAGCCGCTTTCAGGCTGCATTTCACTCGGTAAGTCCGGTGCTCTGGGTCCTGATCCTTGTATTTCTGATCTCCGGGATCATTTCCTTCCGGATGGCCAATCAGATCCTGAAGCCCGTAAACGAACTGGATCTTGATAATCTGGATGACGAGGACTATTATCCCGAGCTCAAACCGCTGATCGACAAACTTCAGGAGCAAAAGCTTACTATTCGCGAGCAGACAGGCTCGCAGGAGCAGCTTCGACGCGAATTCTCCGCCAACGTATCACAGGAGCTTAAAACTCCGCTTGTCTCGATCTCGGACTTTGCGGAAGAGATCCGGGAAGGGAGATGCGATGAGGAGAGAACAAAAAAGCTTGCGGATGATATCGGCAAGGAGTCCCGACGCCTTATCGCGCTTATAGATGATATCATCAAGCTGTCACGTCTTGACCGGGAAGGCGATCCGAGGGAGCTTGAGACAATAGATCTCTATGAAGTCTCTGAAGAAGTGCTTGAGAGTCTACGTACACAGGCCGGCGCAAGGAACATCAATATGACGATAGAGGGAGAGCATGAGAAGATCTGGGGCGTATGGCAGCTGATACAGGAGATGATTTATAATCTCTGCGACAATGCCATTAAGTATAACCATGACGGCGGCAGTGTCACCATCCGCATCGGCAGGGATAATAATAAACCCTGGATAGAAGTATCCGATGACGGAATCGGCATCCCAAAGGAGGCTCAGGATCGTGTATTTGAGCGCTTCTACCGTGTAGACAAGACACATTCAAAGGAGCTTGGCGGCACAGGGCTGGGGCTTTCAATAGTAAAGCACGGGGCACAGATACACAATGCCAAAGTCACGATGGAGAGTAATCCGGGAGACGGCACCAGCATAAGGCTTATATTCCCCAGATAAAAAAATGAAAAAATATATTGCCAATTTTTTCACTGTTTCGTATAAATATCTGGAGAAGATTTTCTTTGTATCACAAATATGAAAGGAGCACCTGACATGAAAGGAATATCAGCGCAGAAGCTTTCAGATGATGCACTGGATCAGATATCCGGCGGCACCAACAGGGAAATGATGCAGCTTCAGGATAAGCTTGGGGCATCTAACCTTAAGGACATCCAGACAGGGTTATCAGACCTTGGAATAAGGGCCAAGCTTTCGTCAAATAAGGAAAACGAATACAAAGATGCCAAGACCAGCGAGACTCTCACCCACGCCGAAGTAATGAAAAGGATAATGAGCTGAACATTTTTTGATTTTATTCCGGAAGGAAATCTGAAAGCGCGCCGTAGTCCGCGCTTTCTTTTATTGTCTGTCTGGGCGACATACCGTATTTGTCATTATACGCTCTTGCAAATGCGGAATAGCTGCCGTAACCACAGGCATAGCAGGCATCTGCAGGAGCGATCCCCTTTAATATCATTTCACGGGCTTTGGTAAGACGCCGGTTTACTATGTATTCATGCATTGGACAGCCGAAGGCATCCTTAAAGGATCTCATCATATGATATTTGCTGATATAAAAGTGTGATGCTATATCGGCTATCGATATATTCTCAGTAAGATTTTCATTTATATAGCGGAGGATCTTAAGCATTTTATCGTCCTCTGAAAGACGCAGAGGCACGTCAAGAGAAGAATCCTCCCTGCATCTTCCGGCTTCGATGAGAAATCTTATGACTAAGATCCTGGCGGCAAGGCGCGAAGCATAGGAGGAAGATCTTGTTTCGGTATCTATCCTCTCCAGAATATTTGCGAAACGGTCCGCTTCTTTTTCATCAGGACGGATCACACATCCGCTCTCTGACGAAAACAGCTCATAAATATGACATTCCGGTATATCAAAAGCCTCAAGCATAGCCGCCGAGATATAGAGGGTATACCGGTCGTAAAGCTCTCCGGCTTCAAAAGAAGGCTTGTGTGGAACATTTATACCCACAAGAATGATATCACCGGGTCTGATATCATATACCTTGCCGTCTATCATATAGCTCCCGGCTCCGTATTTCACAAAGGTGACCTTATAGAAGGTATGAAAATGAACCCCTACCCCCGTCCCCAAGGTATCAGTGTTATGAAACAGCCTGAAATCCTCGTTCAGGTAGCCCTTTACCGGAACATCCGCCGTTTCCCGGCCGTTTTCTTTCAGCTCCTCTATTTCCTTATTCAACTCATTTTCCTCCCAAGCTCCTCAAGTGCATCTGTCACGTCAGCGCTCTCATCATCAAGTCCCGTATATAATATCTCGGGCACGAATCCCAGAGAAGCCGACACATATTTTCCTCCGTCAAACTTATTGGGATTACCCTCCCTGTCCGTGACTCTGGTATTTATCTTATTGGTAAGATACGCTATGACGATCTTCTTTTCAGGATCTATCATGATAAGTGTTCCGGTCCAGCCCTGGTGGCCAAAGGTACTCTCCCCCGCCTTAGTACCGAAATATTTTGTTCTTTGCTTATCTCCCTGCCTCCACCAGCCAAGCCCCCAGTTTTTTTCGCTTTCAGACTTCTTTGATGTGAAAAGATCTATGACCTCCTGCGAGAAATACTCCTTATCTCCTGCCGTGCCGGAAAGCATAAGATCTGCAAGTCTTGCCAGATCCGTCGAAGAAGCGAACAGTCCGGCATGTCCTGATACTCCGCCCATACAATAGTAGGCATTCTCATCATGAACTTCGCCCTGGATCGTATATGTCCTGATCCCGTCAAAGCTCACAGCCCCGTCCCTTGTATTTCCATTCAGCTCAGTAGCTGCACAGTCATCAGGAACAAATCAGTGCTCTAAAGGCTCATAGGTAATTCGTTTCAAGCCAAGAGGCACGCAAAAAGTCTCCTTCAGATAAGTATCAAGATCCATGCCCGTAATCTGCTCTACGACAATCCCAAGCAGCATATAATCAACATCCGAGTAAAGAGTCCTTTTCCCCGGTCCGTATAATAAAGGCGTTCTGCATATTGCTTCAACAGTTGCCTCTTTCGTCTCATCGTCCGCACCGTACCCGGCAAACAGCGGATTGATATCCTCCGTGCTCAATTCCTGCTCTTTTGCATTGAAATACCGGTGACAGTAGTGAGGATCTGCCGGAAAGCCGGCTGTATGTGTGATCAGATCCCGTATGGTGACCTGTTTTTTCCATTCTTTCTGTGTAACAAGATCAGACGGATCTCCCTTTACATAGGCGATCTCCGTAACATCCGAATAAAACCTGTCTCCTATATATTCATATACCTTATCTTCAAGGTTTATCCGCCCCTCCGTCATAAGCTTCTGAAGGGCATAGTTTACACCAAACATCTTGGTGACCGATGCAAGATCATAAAGTGTATCCGTGGTCACCTCCGGACTGTCCTCTTTCCTCTCTCCGTCGGGATAGTATGAATTGACCCGTCCCCAGGCATTTTCATAAACGATCTTTCCATCCCTCATCACTGTAAGTTCGGCACTGGGAAAACCGTTTTCAACATCCCTTGAGATTATCTCATCTATAAGGGAGAAACACTCATCATGGAAGCCTGCATCGGAAGGCGATATCCTCTCCGGCTCAGGAATCTCCGGCTCGGGGATCACAGGATCTGTGTTTTCCGTCCCGGAGATCTCAGGCTCATAATCTATGACCTGCATCGCATCCTCTGTTAATGGTTCGTAAGAGTCGGTGATCCGGGAAACCTTAACAGCCGGAAACGCTGCTTCTCTTGTGCAGCCTGAGGACATAAAGCCCGACAATATACAGATAATTATTAATAACAGCTTATTATTCCCTTGCATTTCGTAGTTTCGATGAATCTGCCTGCTTACTGCAAAACGCCCCGGCGGGGATCTCCTGCCGGGGCATGATCAAAAACTAATAAATTAGGCCTTATTTCTTCTTATTTACGAGATCCTTAAGCGCCTTTCCTGCCTTAAACTTAGGTGCCTTTGATGCAGCGATCTTGATCTCCTTGCCGGTCTGGGGATTCCTTCCCTTCCTTGCAGCCCTCTTAGCTACTTCGAATGTGCCGAATCCAACGAGCTGAACCTTATCTCCCTTTTTAAGTGTCTTGCCAACTACATCCGTAAAAGCATTAAGAGCTGCTTCTGCGTCCTTTTTGGAAAGCTCAGCCTTTTTTGCGATTGAATCAATAAGTTCTGATTTGTTCATATTCCCTCTCCTATTGCAAAATTAATTATCCATCAGTTACGACTTATAGTATGCCACAGAATCGGCATGAACGCAACGTTTATGGGAAAACACATCTTGCATCAATAAAGCAGTTGGCGTTAAAATATCTTTCATGGTTGCGAGATTTCTTATTTTTTTACTGGTATGGCTTTTATTAACGGCCTTCGGCACGTTTATGGGATACGGTCTCTATCCCGGGACATCGATATTTACTATCGGTGTGATCGCGTGCCTGATCTCATGGATCGCAGCCATAATCTTCACGGTTCT
>JAEEGL012919564.1_pt1 | contig 13301 bp, 10 predicted proteins | sample 9134231 | NCBI WGS metagenome assembly JAEEGL01 (sample SAMN16246548, study PRJNA631951) | gut metagenome | biome: gut microbiome; feature: rumen; material: fiber-attached | host: Bos | place: Iran: Karaj | collected 2018-10 | reverse complement strand
TTATTCTTATCAAGAAATCTATCATAAACATATCGAAAATTTCTTGTACGTTTTTCCTTAACATTTTCGTAATCAACTGCATTTAATATATTTTCCGTAATTTTCGACATCATCATGATTGGTTTATCTGAAAACCAATCATTGCTATCAACATACTCTTTGTAATACTTAGACGCGCCTTCTTCGCATCTTCCTAATAAATATCCCATTCGTTTATTAACTACATCTCTAGGATATTCTTCACACATCTCACAGTCAGTATAAAGATATGCTCCATCAGGAACACCAAAATACTTTCTGGCAATATAAATGGTATCAACACCTTCTATAGGAAGTCTAAAAAAGTCTTGAGCATTATCAACAATAATGTGATTATAGATGTCTTTGTAGTGCATTATCTCGTCATTCTTAAGCTGACCATAATAATTCATCAAGTATATATATCCATCACTTGATACACCATTCAATAACGGACGAAATCTCTCATCAATATGGTAAAACTTAATATCAACATTATGATTACGACACACTCCAATAACCGAGTCACAAATATATACCGGCAAATATATTTCTTTTATGCACCGTTTTTTCAGTATAAATGCAAGACAACTCCTACCAGAGTTAAATGAATAGGCATTATTGTGATATGGCGAGCCAAAGAACGGCTCTAATTCTATGTAGCCACCAATTTCTTTATTGTCATTATGACAATCACTTATGTCTCGCATAGTTCTATCCTTAACCAATCATCAGATCTTGCAAGTATTTCGTTCATTTGATCAATATTTTCAAAATGTAAGAACATATCTCCCAGTGACATATTTGCACCTGTAAATGGTTTCACCAAATCTCCTGGATTAACTGAATAATCGGTTAAAACCACATGCTTTTTTTCAACTTCCTCATCTATTGAAATCCGCTTTAACTTCCCTTCTTTTTCATTTTTTGAATGAATTATCATTTCACACCACACGCCATCACATTCATGGAATGGGATATCAATCAGTTCCATTCCAACAGCTTTTCTGATTTCATTTTCAATCAAAGGTGCCCCCATAGATAACTCTTGAATCTCAGCTATTTTGCATCCTCCTCCTCGCGGAGATACTTCCATAATGTAAGGTTTTCCATCAATTCCAACACAGGATTCAATGTTATATATTCCCGTCTTTACATCAAGCAATTTCATAAGTCGCTGAATTTCTGATGTAAGATAGTCTTGATGCATCCTTTTCATACTACATGGCCAAATAATATAAGCTGGCACATATGGGTTGTCAGCATTGGGGTCAAATAGCTGATCAGAATATGTTATAAATTTTATTTCACCATCTACAGTAAATGGGTCTGTAGATGAGTGCTCACCCTCAAACACAATAAAGTCTTCGATGATAAATGCTCCATTATGGGATTCTTCTATTGCTTTTTCGATGGCTTGAGGCAATTCATGTTCATCATCAACTCTAGTAACGCCTTTGCTCCCTGCAGAATCAGTAGGCTTGACCATAACAGGCCACTTAAAACTATTAATTTCTCTCATTGCATCGCTAGCATGAGTGTATCTTCTTGACTTTGGCGAGTTAAAACCATTTCTTGTCAAAAAATCCCTAAATTTTCCTTTATCCTGCAAGATGACTGCTGAATCGTATGAACACTGAAATGGCAATTTCAATTGTTCTGCCACATAGGCTGCCGTGACTACACCAGGATCACACGCAAACGAAATTATTCCATCTATATTGCATTCTTTTGCTGCAGATAATACAGCTTCCTTATCAACAATGCTCACATTGACATATCTATCTGAAAACTTATGAGCTGCATTATCAGGCAAGTAATCACATGTTATAACATACAATCCAAGTTCATGGGCCTTTTTTATTACTGGTATAGCGTATCTAGAGCCACCTAATATCATTAGTTTCTTTTTCAAATATAAGCCCTCCCTAAATTACAACTCTTCGATCCGGTTGACCTCGATGAATCCAATATACTTTTATACAAAATGCTTTAAACGCAACAATTATATTTCTCATTGGATTTCCATCGTAAAAAAGGATTCTTAGCAAAGACATAAAATCCTCTTTTGATCGGCCAAATATCAAAACAGAAACAGCCGCTGCAATTTTGCTTTTCTTCAAAGCTGATACGTCCAACAAAAGTCCATAGCCTTCTCTGGCATATCTTTCAAGATCACATATTAGTTTGTATTCATCATAGCGCTTGTTATTTTTCTTGGATATTGCCATCCAATTAGTATCCCCTGGATCATCCGCATATCGGTAGCACAATACCACCTTCTCATAACAGTGTATAGGCCCTCTTACAACCAAATGTAATAATGTAGTTCTATCACCTATCATCGGATGCAATCTGTATAACACACTCCCATCAAATCCATTGTCATGATAAAAATTCCTATACATGGTTGCTGACATGTGTCCAGGCATTTTCCATTCCACAAAATCATCAATAGTGTACTCATCTTTATCAAATTTCCAAAATGATCTATTGCCAATCGCAGAGACATCCAATATTCTCTCACCTGATTTATCACAAACCATGCACCTTCCTGTAGTCGCAACAAACTCAGGATGATTATCAAGGTAATCAGACTGTTCTTGGAGGAATCCAGTATCCACCCAGAAATCGTCTCCTTCAAGTCCGGTTATATAATCTCCTTTTGCTGCCTCAAGGAGCTGATACACATTTTTGGTTGCCCCCAGGTTCTTTTTTCTCAAAATCAGCCTGATCAGGCCCGGATATCTCCTTTTATACTCTTTCAAAACCTCTTGTGTACCATCTGTTGAAGCATCATCAGCCATTAAAATCTCAACATTAAAACTTGTCTTTTGTGCCAACACACTTTCAAGCATCTGTTCAACATAATCGACCTGATTATATGTAATTATGCAAATGCTTACTTTTACAGTCACCTATACAATTCCTTTATTGTTATTAATCTTCCACTGAAGCCAATAGCCTCAAGATCTCTTTGTATGTATCCCAGGTCCATATAATTACTAATAACAACACTATCATTTTTAGATGGCACATACTCATTCAAGGCTACTGTATCTATTTTTCGATCATTACAATTGCAATAGTCTCTTGCAAGTTGATATCTTATTGGGTACTTCGATTTAGTAAGAATGTCAATTATTATATCTGCCAAATCATTATCGCCATAAACTATTACATCAAAGATTCCCCTATTTTTAAGTTTTTGAGCCAGTCCGCCATTAATGCCTTCTTGTTTAATAATCTCTTTGGTTATTTCTAAGTACTCTTTGTATCTATATGCAGGATGTTCAGCTGATGTATGCTCATTAAAATTGGTCCAATTGTATACTCTAGAATCCTTTAATATTGGTTCTGCCATAACCTGCAACATGTCATTATGGTATGGATGAAGAGGGTTCATCACATCTTTGAACCAATAATCTTCGGCAGAGAGTTTATTCCATTTATAAATTGTTCTTATAACTACATTATTTGCTTTATACTCATTAAGCGCTCTATCTACAAACGATGGCAACTCCCGGAAATTGCTTTCCTGGACAACTATCGTTATATAAAATGACTTGATCCTTCCCTCCGCTCGGAGTTCCTTTAAGAGGAGCATGTTTTTCTCTACTCTTTCAAGATCATCAAAGCCACCACTCAAGTATTTATATGTACTGCGTTCAAAACTATTGGGAGTTACGCCTACCGTAATATTGCTACAATTGTGTAAGTTAGCAAGCCTATTCCAGTGTTCTATATCGCAAAAGACACCATTAGTTTCAAGTGTAATGTGTGCATTTTTTCGCTCCATATATAGGCTAGAAAGCAAGTCCATCATATATGGACTTGAAAATGCATCTCCAAGACCACATGCACTAATTACTTCAGCCTTGTTGAGAAATGGAAGCAGCTTACTGTTAATCTCCCGTATTGTTTCCGAGTATCTCTCACCTCCATTAAATACCTCATTTCGGCAGGAAGGGCATTTATGATTACATATAAGATCATGCGCAATATTGAACTGATCAGGATACTCTTTTGCTACAGCTCTTTGAGCAAATTCTTCCTCACTTATATCCGGCAAACTGTCCTTTTCCAAATATGGACATGACATTTTTTCACAATACCTAAAGCTTTGGTCTTCAAAAGACTTTCGAATTTCATACGCTCTTTTGCCATGCCAAATCTCGTGTAATTCATTATCAAACAGATTCCCTATTACGCGTGCAGGAGAATTCTTCATCCACTGACAAATTATAACATCACCTATTCTTCCATACCCATCAGTATATATGTATCTATACGGTCTTTCACAGAATCTCATAGACTACTATTCTCCAAACCATCATGATCTAATGTCACTGATAATCAATTGTAAAATCCGATTCTGATCCTCTTCTTCCATCCCCTCATATATAGGTAGCACTAGCACACTTTCTGCAAGTTTTCTAGCCACATCCAAATCCTCTTTTTTATGCTTATTCTTAAAGCACGCCTGATCAGAAGTCAGAGGGTAGAAGTATTTTCTTGAAAAGATGTTATTTTCTTTCAGTTTGTCATAGAGTCCGTCTCTTCCGAGAGAATAGTCTTTGCCCATGATAATTGGACAGTAGGCATAATTTCTTTTTACGTCAGGATCTTCTACAAAAAAGCTGATGCCCTTAACCCCTGCCAGTTCCGCCTTGTACTTGTCATAGACTCTTTTCCGGTCAGCGATAGCCGCATCAACATGCTTGAGATTGAGAAGCCCCATGATTGCAGCGAACTCATTCATCTTGGCATTGGCACCTACTGAAACAACGAGTTCCTCGCCACGGATGCCGAAGTTCTTGAGGTTGTAAAGCTTCTCGTATAGGTCGTGATTCTTGCAAACCACGGCACCACCTTCAATGGTGTTGAAAACTTTAGTTGCGTGGAAGCTGAAGATGGATACATCGCCAAAGTTGCCGACTCCAGTGCCCTTGTATGTTACTCCGAAGGCGTGAGCTGCGTCGTAAATTACTTTCAAGCTGTATTTATCTGCGATATGCTGGATTGCATCTACGTCGCACAGGTTACCAAAGACGTGTACTGGCAGAATCGCTACAGTCTTCTCAGTTATAAGATCTTCTATTTTGGATATGTCAATCATGCCGTCCTCTGCGCGAACATCGCAGAATACGGGTTTTAAGTGATTTCGTACTATTGCATGGGTTGTGGAAATGAAAGTGAAAGGCGTAGTGATTACTTCGCCGCCTTCAGGGAAGCCAAAGGACTGGATTGCCATTTCAAGTGCCATATGTCCGTTGACCATAAGGGAGATTTCAGGAACGTCCAGATAAGCCGAAAGCTCTTTTTCCAGCTGCTGGTGATATTGTCCCATATTCGTAAGCCACCTGGATTCCCACAGTGGCTTGATGGCTTCGATATATTCTTCGTAAGACGGCATGGAAGATCTGGTAACAAAAATCCGTTTTTGTTCAGACATGACAATCTCTTTTCCTGTAAATTTAGTTCTGCGAGTTTCCCAACTAGATTAAGGTGTCAGAAAATTCTGCATATTATTAATTTTATCGCACTTTTTGTACCTAGGCAAATATATATGTACGATATTTTGTGCTGTTGGGCATAATAATAGCCGATATACACATTTCTATGTATATCGGCTAATTTCATTGAAATCTTTACTACTTTTGCAATTACGCTTGCTTAAGTTGTAATTCCTGTATCTGCTTTGAATGGTCAGTAATAGTATTCTCTAACAGATCTATGGTTGCTATCTTCTGTTCAAAGCGATCTGCATCCATGGTGTATCTTTCATATACTGATTTCTGGTATGCTGCAATCTCATCAACCTTAGGAATAAGGCTGTTCTCAAGCATAACTACTTTTACTTCAGCCAAACCATCTTCGACCTTGGTCAGTCTATCTTCTACCTTAGTCATGCCATCTTCGACCTTGGTCAGGCTATCTTCTACCCCGGTCATTCTGGTCTCAAGACCTGATACACTCTCGACAACAATCCCCTTGATTGCTTGTAGGTCTTCTTTTGTTAATGCCATTTTCTCACCTCCTTTGCCTTATATTTGTAGGTATCATATAAGGTAAAGTCATTCACAAGAAGATCAAAAGTGATGTAGAACAATTATAAGCTATTACGAGCAATCCTTCAAACAAAACTTGGGAATCGGTGGATGAATATCCGGATACCTGTATGAATACCATTGTGCGATGCACAAGAGTTACTATAGTCGATATCCAAGAGTTAGTCAAGCATCTTTGATTAGCTCATATAATGGTTACAATCCACCTTCTTCTCGCGTTTAAGGTAGTCGAAGTCCAGTTCCCGGACGGATGAAATGATAGTTTTGTAGTCAGTCTTTTTCCCAAAAAGAAGCGTTGTTCCAAGGACAAAACCATCGATGCCCTGAGGTGCAAATTCAAGAACGCGCTCTTTGCCGCAGGCTCCATCCCAAAAGAGCTTAAAGCCCATCTGTTCACGAAGTTCAAGGAGTCTTTCTATCTTCTCATGCACAAAGGGAAGGAACATCTGACTGGCATTTCCCGGATTTACCGCCATTACAAGGACATGGTCAACGATACGCAGCATCTCTTTTATGGTCTCTACGCTGGTTCCGGGGTTAATGGCAATGCCCGGGTGCATATCGGCATCTATGATCTTCTGGAGTGTTGCTGATGGGTGGTACTCGGCCTCAGGATGAATATACACAGTATCTCCAGGGCGCAGCTTATTCAGAAACATACTGATACTGTTTCTCGGATGCTCAATCATCAGATGCACATCCAGCGGAAGCTTGGTGGCGCTTGCAATATATGCCATATCATAAAGAGACATCGCGAAATTATTCACATAGCGTCCGTCCATGATATCGATATGAAAGGAATCAATCCCTGCATCCTCAAGATCCCGGACCTCTTTCTCTAGATGGCCGTAGTCCGCACACATCATTGAAGCGTTCAGCGTAAATGAATTTGCCATTATCAAACCTCCAGATTTTCAATCATCACAGGAATTCCTTCTCTCACGCATTTCTTGTGGAGATAGGACTCGACGCCATAGTAGGCATCAGCATATGTAATGTATTCCTGCATAACTCCGTTCTCGTCGTAGAAGCATCCCTCTGAGGAATTAAACTCATCCAGTGCCTTTTCAAGCTGCTCATACAATTCCGGTTTTATTTGCAAAAGAGCCTTAAGTGCCACCTGGGGGGAGAATACACATGTTATGGAATCCTCAGCGCAGGCCTTTTCCATGATCATAAAGCTTCTAATGATCTTGTCGATTGCCTTCTGACCATTTTTCAAAACATAATCCAGGGACGTGTAATAAATCATTATCTTCTTTTTGGAATAATCACCCAGCAAGTCAATAACAGGAGCTGGATAAACCACATTCCATGGAAGATATCGCCTTGTCTGAGTCTTGCCAGGCCGGCCTGCCGGCAACCATGATACTGTTTCAGACGTCACATCAACGAATTTGTTCTTCCAGTAATCACGATATACCTCTCCCGATAGCTGAACCCACCACTCGCGATAAATATCTCTTACCTTCTCAAACTGTATAAGAACCTTGTCTGCATGTATAAATCCAGGCTGCTCAGCAATATATTCAAGAGCTGCATAGATAGTGTCTTTGTCATTTGCAGGATTATCTACTACCACAAACGGTACCAGCGTCAATTCTCGGCACAAACGTCGTAGATTCTTTGAGTAATACTTCTCCTCAAGAGAGAATTCTCTGTCCCAGCCGTCATACGGATCCTGGATTACAATCACATCAGGCTGCTGAACTGTCACATCGTAGTTCTCCTCTGTGACAAAAGGCACTATTCCTCGGAATCTTTCACTATCATCAACCTTCTCTATCCGGTTTCCGTCCAGATCCTTTTTATAATATGGCGCAACCAGCACCTTAACATCTTGTTCCTTATTAAGCGACGCCCAACGCCATATTTCCTCTATACTCCGCCACCATTCAAAGTGAGACACTATGAATAGAACTTTCCGTTTCGCCCCAGAAATCAGCTCATCGATATTGTCTTTTGCCATGTTTACTGCTTCATCCAGCTCTTCAATATCGCTCACCGCGCCCTGTGAGAATTCAAATATCTTTTCACAGTAATCCTCTAGCGTCTTAACAGCACCTGTTCCCTCACCGAAAACGCCCTCAATATCTGTCCCGATGGATACCGCAAGGTTCTGGCATCCCTCTAAAAGCTGAAGCGCAGCAGCATCATTTCCCGCCTCTACAAAGCGCTCTATCTGTCCATGGGCTTCTCTAATAGTATCGATCACCTGATCGTAATGGTCTTTTCTGGAGTTTCTGGAAAAATTAAGCGACTCCTGTAGCTCTTTTGCAGAAAATGTATACCTGAAAGGTTTATGTCCAAAGTGCTCTGCAAGGATTTCCTCCTGATCTTTAAACACAGGATAATCGTGAATCCCTGTCCCTTTGCGGATTACCATGTACTTGCCATACTGTCTGGTTAGAGCATCGTCATACCTGACCGGTGCAGAGACAAACGTATTCTCAAAAGGGAGCTTCACCTGAACATCAAACCACTCCTTTGGATACTTGTGGTTTTGTTTGCCATCCTTAATGCAAGCCGGGGACAGAGTAACAAACTCCGCATCTGTGCTTGGGCACATAGCAAACAACTCATCCAGAAGCAACAGGATCTGCCTTATCATATTCCCGTGCCGGTCAAAGCGTATTCCTTTTTCCATTTCTATTTCACGCAAAAGACCTTTACACTCATCGGAATTTATCTGGCCTGATCTTATGAGTTCTCCGACTCTCATCACCTTACACTCAAGAGCAAAACGCTTTTCCTCTTTTTCCTGATCACGGAACATGCCATCAAGAGGAAACACATCAATACCTATGGTATAAGGACAGCCGAACCATTCTTCCAAATGCTTTTTATCAAAATTAATTACTCTGCTGTTGACAACGCGTCCAAGAAGCAGCTCATATTCAGGATTGCAGCGAACATCAAGATAAAGATACCCCTCAGAAAGCTCGTCGTGTACTGCCTTCGTGAACTTCTCGTAGTCGTCCCTTAACATGCAAACATCAAGATCATCATCCCAGGGAATGTATCCCCCATGGCGAACAGCACCAAGAAGTGTTCCGCAATATGCATACCATTTAAGGCCATGTTTCCTACAAATCCTATCTATCTCCGCCAGCACCTTAATCTGGGCAGCCCAATAGCGCTTCATCATACTTGATACGAAGAAGCCCTCTCTAACCTCATCAAAGAAATATTCAACTGGAAAATTAAGATCTGCTAGTTCATTCATAAAACCTGCCACGGGAACGGTTCTTTTGACATTTTTTCTAGTTTTGTCCCATTACTGTTTCAATTATGGTTGCAAGCCGTTGCTCATATTTGTGATTGGCCTTCACTTTGGCATGGCCACTCTCAGCTATAGCACGTCGCTCATCTTCATGCTTAAGGTAGTAATCTATTTTATCCATAAGATCTGATCTGCTCTCATAGTAGACAAAGTCCTTACCGGGCTCAAAGAACTGGAGCATATCCTCCTGGTAATTAGTTAGAAGAAATCCTCCGCAGCCCATGATGTCCACCGCCCGCAGCGGGATTCCTCGCTGAATGCTGCGAAGTGTAATGTTAAGATTAATGTCACTTGTTTTGAAGACGTACGGCATCTCGTTGTAGTAATCCACACGCCCTCTGTTGCTGACGCCATGGGCCTTGAAGCTGCTGTCCCTTGTATAGAGATTGATGGGATGTCTTTTGCCGATCATTTCTATAAGCTCGCTGCGCTCTATAGCTGTAATTTTTCGGTTGATGACGTAATTGCTGTAGATGTACTCATAAGTCTCGATGCCGTCGTAGTTGGGTTTAAGCCCCAGTGCATCAACCATCTCTTTCATAACCTGTGGCAAAATCTGGCGCTCAACGATATTCATCCCCTGAACTTCCATTTGGGATCTCATAATCCCTTGAAGGTAACCCTTCGCATAACCAGAGAGCTTGGGCTCAATCTGATCATAGTAGTTGTGACCTTCGGTGTAGAGGCCTCCCACGAATGAAACTTCTCCGCCCCACTTGTCCCTATCTCCATCTGTGATGTTGATACTGTCATACCTGTCCACAGCTGCCGCCATCGGCAGGTAATATACAGTTTCAAACCCTTGTGATGCAAATAACTCATAAACCTGCGAATCAAAGAGGAATACATAGTTACAAGGATTTATCAGCGTATAGGAAAACAGATTCACCGCTGGATTGTCATAAACCCAAGCAGCATACTTTACCCCCGCCGCATTGCAGGCCTTGGAAATAATTGCCCAGTAGTTAAATGAAAAAACGAAATCCGGAGCTTCTTCCTTGAATTTCTCCGTCAGCTCTTTTTCTATCCCTTTATCATCCCTCTCGGAATGATTATCGAATGGTACTCTAACAAGCGCTATATCATATCCCCCTGCATTCAGGTTCTCAATAGCGCTGAAAACATCTTCATTCCCTATGCTGTTCCATTCCATGAAGAGAATTTTCATATAATCTTATTAGCGTTCTCCGAGTAGCACCTTTATCCTGTCTTCGTAATTAAAGTCTTTCTTTATCTTATCAAGTCCTGCTGCAGCTATAGCAGCACGCTCGTCCTCGTGAGATAGATAGTAATCTGCTTTGGCAAGAGCATCCTCCATCGAATAGTACATGACACACTCTGTACCATCCTGGAAGTACTCCTCAAGTTCACTCTGATAACTTGACAGCAGAAATCCGCCACATCCCATGATATCCAGCGCTCTTAACGGAATTCCGGAACGGTTAGCCTTCAGCACCGGACACAGGTTAATCTTACTTGCAGAAAAGACCTGTGGCATCTCCTCAAGATAATTAACCGGGCCACAGAATTTCACATCCGCTATTATCTTTTTCTCTGCGTCGCTTAGCTCATATGTATATAGCCTCGTGTCATACTTCTTGCCCATGAGTCGAAGAATAGACATTCTTTCAAGGTGCGTAACGTAAGATACAACAGCCCAGGTCAATTCCTTCCGAGTCACCTGTATAGCTTTCTCTGATAGACTTTTATACTGCTTCCTAACACCTTCAGTGAACTCTTCCGTAATCACATCATCGATAATGTATCCGCCGTAAACCTCCATCTGCGAGTTCACAACTGCATCAAGGAATCCCTTCTGATAGTCAGTCATGTGGGATTTTAATGCTGGTAACATAGACTGATATAGCTTTCCAACAAAAGATATCTCGCAATCATATTTGCTATGGTTGGTGCTAATACCGGAAAGACGCTCTGTATTTACTGCAAGAGGCAGGTAATGCACATTTTTCAGCCCCATTGCCTTGTATGTCTCATAGTCCGCCCTTGCAAAAAAGTATATTGCATTACACTCATATTCCATACACTCTGCTGAAGGCAGATTGGGCGGACTGTCAAAGAACCATGATACGTACGGAATGTCTTTCTCCTTACAAACCTTAGACACCAAAGGCCAGAAGTTAGTAGTCAGCACCAGATCATAGCTATTATGCTCCAGCTCATGGCGCATCCCCTTCATGAACTTCTCGTCATAGTACTTATCAGCCGGGTTTTCAGCCTTGATGTTGTTGCACTTATGCCCCATCTTCCTTAGGAAATAGAGCAGGTCGTACTGGATGTATGAATTTAGGAAGTCGTAAAGTAGAATATTCATATACGTAATTATACCAAACATTCAGCCAGCACAGCAAATCTCTCTTTGCCTGACGTTACCCAATGCTTTATAATGATTATTGAAAGGAATGAAAAAATGAGAGTCTTTAACACAGAGGGAATATGTAATCCCGAAAAGCACTATATGGTCGATATATCTGACAGACTTTACCAGATCAAGCTCATGATTGATTCCGGCAAGTATTTCACCATCAATAGGGCAAGACAATATGGCAAGTCCACCACGCTTTCAGCCCTTAGGAAGTATCTGGCAGATGAGTATCTGGTAATAAGCCTCGACTTTCAAGGATTAAGCACTTCAAGCTTTGAGACAGAAGAGAAGTTCGTCAAAGCCTTTAGCACAATGATCCTGAACAAGAGAAAAACCGGTCTTAATATATCACCAGCCATCGAGCAGCGCCTTTCTTCCATAGCATCTCAAGAAGATGAATACGCTGACCTCCCGGGACTATTCGACGTAATCACTGACTGGTGAGCCACCTCAGAAAAGAAAATTGTCCTGTTCATCGACGAGGTAGATAGCGCCACTAACAATCAGGTCTTTTTGGATTTCCTTTCGCAGCTTCGGGATTTATATAATAGTCGTGAATCGGAAGGAACAGCAACCTTCCAGTCTGTCATTCTCGCCGGAGTTACTGATGTAAAACATCTTAAGAGCAGAATCCGCGACGAGGATCAACATAAAGTCAACTCACCTTGGAATATAGCAGCTGATTTTGATCTTGACATGAGCCTTTCCGAATCAGGAATCCAAAACATGCTCTCCGAATATGATTCTGACCACCAGACTCATATGGATGTTGCTGATGTTTCTAAGATTATTCGAGAGTACACGAGTGGTTATCCGTTCCTTGTTAGCAGAATTTGTCTAATCATGGACCAGAAACTTGCTCCTGAAAAGTTTGATTCGCTCACCGATGTATGGACAAAAGAGGGTGTTGTAGAAGCTGTAAAAGCAATCCTTTCAGAAAAAAACACTCTTTTCGACTCACTTACAGGAAAACTTACCAATTACCCCAAAATAAAAAAAGCCCTTCGAAGAATTCTTATGGAAGGTGCAAAAATTGCATATAACCCTGACCAGGAAGAAATAGTACAGCTTGAAACATATGGCTTTATAAAGAACCTGAACAACACGGTCGTAATCTCTAATCGCATATTTGAAACCAGACTTTACAATCTCTTCTTATCAGAAGATGAGCTTGATGACAATGACATTTCAAAAGAAGCCGGACTTAACAGAAACATTTTCGTAAAAGACAGCCAGCTTGATGTAAAACTTATTCTTGAGCACTTTATCAAAACATATAATCAGATTTTTGGCCCTCTCACTGAAAAATTCAAGGAAAAAGATGGCCGCGAACTGTTCCTTATGTATCTCAAGCCCATCATTAACGGCACCGGCAACTACTACATTGAGGCACAGACAAGAGATCAGCGCCGTACCGATGTTATTATTGACTATTTAGGCCGCCAATACATCATCGAACTCAAGATATGGCATGGAGAAAGATATAACAGCGATGGCGAACAGCAGATCTGTGATTATCTTGATTACTTTGATCTGGATATTGGCT
>JAEEGL010157726.1_pt1 | contig 13301 bp, 13 predicted proteins | sample 9134231 | NCBI WGS metagenome assembly JAEEGL01 (sample SAMN16246548, study PRJNA631951) | gut metagenome | biome: gut microbiome; feature: rumen; material: fiber-attached | host: Bos | place: Iran: Karaj | collected 2018-10 | reverse complement strand
GAACTCCGGGACGGGCGAGGCCGTCGCCGCTCATCCGGACAATGCGACGGTCCCGCCGGACGTGCTTGCTTTGTTCGCGGGCCTCGAGGCTGCGGAGGAGCCGTGGTTCCGCGAGGACGGTGCGGCCCTGTTCGGCTTCGATGGCGATAAGCTCGTTGCCTATAAGGGCGGCGTCCTGCATGACGAGCCGGAGGCGTGTTATTATGAACCCGTCGAGCCGTTCGCGGAGTTCCCCGCGGAGCTCGGGGAAAGGGCGCGCAGCAGCCTTTGCGCGTATATGCACCGCTGTCTCGGTACCGAAGTTCGGGACGAAGCCGCGCTTCAAATGTTCGGCTATATCGGTAAAAACTGCGTTGTCTTCATGAACGAGCAGCACCACGGCGCGCAAGCGGCGGCGCTCTTTTATACGCCGGACGGGAACGAATGGACCGAGTTGCTCCCGAACGAGGCCGCGCCTTACGAGCTGACCGGGGGCTGCGTGCTTTCGGACAGCACGGCGATCCTCTGTTACTGCAATAACCGCCTTAAGGACGACCCGCGGGAGCTGATAGTCATGAGGACCGAAGACGGGGGCAGGACCTGGGAGGATATCGGGCTCGTCATACCGCAGGAGCTCGCGGAACAGCCCGTGCAGCCCATAAGAGCGCTTTCGCCGGTCTTCGACGGCGAACACGGCGTTATGGTATTGACGTATCAGGTATATAACAGGGAAAAAGGAGAGGCCGAGGGACGGACCTCGTGGTTCGAGACCGCGGATGGCGGACGGACCTGGACGTTCCATCTCGGAGCTGATCGGGAGATCTGACAGGTGAATATGGACCAAGCCCCGTTCTGCGGGGCTTTCTTTATGCCCCGAAAGCGCTCGGCTCTTGACATTTGCGCGAAAAAATGAAACAATAGCGGTATGGAAAACCAAACGGACGACGGGAGGAAATATGAGCTTTTACGGATATGAAAACGCGCAGGAGAACGTGCATGCTGACGTACGAGGACGCGCTTTTTCATAAGCTCCTGCTTGAGTCCGGCGAAACGGGCGAGCTGGAGCCGGCGATCGATCGCCTGCTTTCGGAGGAGGAACCCCTCAGCGAAGTTGTGCTGCAGCTCGCATATGCCGGCGGAGACCCGAAAAAACAGCTTTCGGCGCTCAACGGTTATCTTAGAGAAGCGCCGGAGGGGAGCGTTGATACCGACGCGGTGTTTCACAGGCTGGCGGAATATCTTAGGCGGCTGTATCAAGCCGATCCGTCGGACTTGAGGCGGATCGGCACACTGATGTATGAATTCGCGCGGAACGCAGGGCTTGGGCACGATTACCCATGGTATGAGCTGGAGCAGCTCGGCGACTGTTCCGAGCTTATCGATGAGGACCTTATAGAACCGGCCGAGTATGCGCGGAGCGTTGAGAATTACCTTTATAAAGGTGAGCTCGTTTACCCGCGGTATCGTACGGACAGCCGCAAAAAGCCGGGTCTTATCGAAAGGATAAAAAAGCTGCTGCGCTCAAAGCGCGGCTCTAAAAGCGAGGAGGAAGAGTTATGAGCTTTTACGGATATGAAAACGCGCCGGAGAACGTGCGCGAACTGTATGACAAGCTGCTTTCATGCTGGTCGAGGGAGACCTGCGCGCCGCGCTACCGCTCGGAATGGTCGGAGCAGAACCCGACGCTCGGGCAGTGCTCGATAACGAGCTTCCTCATCCAGGATATCCTCGGCGGCGAGGTCTTCGGCGTCCTGCTGCCGGACGGCGCCTATCACTGCTTCAACGAGGTGGATGGCTTCCGCTTCGACCTCACCAGCGAGCAGTTCGGGGATGAAGCGCTCGATTACGACAGCGCCGTTCCGCAGCGCCGCGAGGAGCATTTTTCAAATGAAGATAAGTTCGCCCGCTACCGCCTGCTGCGGTCCCTGCTGCTCGGTCCCGACGCGCCCGCGACCGACCGCTTCGGCTGCGTTTATCTGGAGCTTCGGCAGAGGCCGGAGCTTGAGAAGGCGGCGGCTCAGTGGTTCCACGCCAAATGGCGCGTGCCGGAATCGGCCTACCTCGAATGCATGGACGCTTATCTTGAGGGCCGCACCTCGAACGGCTGGTACCTCTGTCTCGACGGCGAAAAAATCATCGCCGGCATGGGCGTCATCGACAACGATTTTCACGACCGGAAGGACCTTGCCCCGAACGTCTGCGCGGTCTATACCGAGGCGGAGTACCGCTGCCGCGGGATCGCCGGCAGGCTGCTCGATATGACCGTTGAGGATATGCGCAAAAAGGGCGTTTCGCCCCTCTACCTCGTCACCGACCACACCGGCTTCTACGAGCGATACGGCTGGGAGTTCCTCTGTACTGTGCAGGGCGACGGCGAGCCCGAGCCCTCGAGGATGTATATCCACAGGTGACGGTGCATCAAAGGAGGATCCGTATGAAAAGGACGGCGGCCCTTGTCATCCTTGCGGCGCTGCTGCTGCAGGCGCTTTCCGTAACGGGCTGCGCCGAAAGGGAGCTGCGGCGGACGGGCTATGATTTCCTTTCCGATGCGGGAAAGGCGTTCTACGACTACGCCGACAGCGTCTATAACGGCTCCGCGCCGGCGGTCTTCGGCGAGGACTACGGGCTGAACGCCTTTGAAATGAGCGAGATCGTGGATATCTATTCCGACGACCACCCGGAGGTCTTCTGGATCGACGAACGCTATAATCTTTCCGGCGAAAAGGGCCGCTACGAGCTGCGCGCCTGCGTCGGCGGGGCGGAGCTTGATGAAATGAAGCGGGAGCTCGAGGCCGCGGTATCGAGCGTCCTCAGCGGGATCGGCCCGCGGGCTTCCGATTACGAAAAGGAGCTGTACATCCACGACTTCCTCACGGACAGCGTGGAATACGTCAAGGAGCTCTATGAGCCCGTCGGCGACGACGGCAGCTATACCGGCGGGTTCGCGAAAACGGCCTACGGCGCGCTGGTGGAGGGCAGCGCCAACTGCCACGGCTTCGCAAGGGCGTTCCACCTGCTGTGCCAAAGGGCGGGCGTGCAGTCCGCGATCCTTCAGGGCGATACGCTGTCGGGGGACAGCCACTGCTGGAACGCCGTACAGCTCGGCAAAAACTGGTATCACGTGGACGTGACGCACGACAACTCCGCGAAGGCGACCCTTGAGCTGCTTAGGTACGCGTACTTCAACGTTTCGGACGCGGCGATCCTGCAGACGAGGACGATACGCCCGCTATACAGCTTTTCCGGACGCGAGACCTGGTACAATTCCTTCGTGCCCGAATGCGGCAAAGACGACAGGACCTATTACGCCGAGAGCGGGGCGCTTGCCGAATACTCCGGCAGCATCGACGCGACCGTGAAGCGGATGACGCCGCACGGCGGCTGGTGGATGATCCGCATCGGCGAAGGGCTCGATTTCGATACGCAGCGTGAAAACCTCCCTTCCCGGCTCATAAAGCGGATGAACGCGCTCCGGGGCACGCATTACAGCACCGACTGCGGCGTCTATTTTGTCAGGTCCCTAAGGATCCTGCTCATCGAGGCGAAGGGCTGAGTATAAGCGATGTACAGCTTGATGAATGTGAATGAAAAAAGCAGGCACTTTGGCCTGCTTTTTAACTTATTCATTTCACAGGAGCTGGTCGTCGTCCGAAGGGATGTAAACCATAACGTCTTCAACGCTGCATTTCAATATCCGGCACAGGTCGTTGACAGTAGTGGTGTTTATCGGCTTGTTTTTCCTTAGTTTATCAAGGGTAGAGCTTGAAATGTGGTGCCGAACGATAAGCGAATAGGTAGTTTCAGCCGAGGATTTCAATGTTTGCCAAAAAGGCGCATAAGAAATCATCGACCGTCCCTCCTTTCCGTTCCTCGATACAATGGTATATTATGAGCGCTTTCTTGACAATGGTCGCTATAAAGACTATACTTTAATATACGATGATGCCGTATAACGGATAGGCTAGGTATACTAGCTAACCAGAGGCATTAAAACACGTTAAGCGTATGCCGTCGGCGTTTAAGTATGTGCGGCATATGCCAAAACAAACATGAATCAGGAGGAAAGTATGGAAGAAAAAGTATTGATCAAAAGCAAAAAGAAGAGCTTAAAGGTCATTAAAACAGCGCTTGGCATATTGGCAGGAGTACTGTTTATAATACCGATACTGGACTATCTATTTGCCCATTCGAAAAATTGGGGTTTTGGTTGGTACATTGCACAGGGAAGCGCACTGCCGTTGATATGCTGGCTGCTTGCAGGCGTAACGGTAGCATTGCTTGTGGTTTTCTCGAAGATGTATTCGAAAGCTGATTTGACGGTTACGGATAAGCGGGCTTACGGTTTGGCGGCTTTCAATAAAAGGGTGGATATCCCGATTGACATGATATCCGCCGTTGGTACCGGTGCATTCAGCACTGTCAAGATCGCTTCTTCATCCGGCGCTATCAAGTTCGGAATGCTCGAAAATTGTGGAGAGATCCATTCAGTTATCAGTAAGCTGCTGATGGATAGGCAGAATAATAAGAAGCAGGAAGCACCGACAACGATAATTGAAAAAAGCGAAGCCAATGAGCTTGAAAAATATAAAGAACTCCTCGATAAGGGGATAATCACCCGTGAGGAGTTTGAAGCAAAGAAGAAGCAGATTTTGGGACTGTAATAACGAAAAGGCAAGAAAGATTCAAATAAAGAGCAATTGCATATAAAAACCGGCGCCCGGAGATCCGGACGCCGATTTTTTGTTTTTGGAAATTACTCCTCTTCGGGAGCGCCGACGGGGCAGGTACCTGCGCAGGCACCGCAGCTTACGCACTTCTCGGGATCGATCTCGAACTTGCCGTCGCCCTCGTAGATGGCTTCCATGGGACATTCTGCCGCGCAAGCGCCGCATGCGATACAAGCGTCAGTGATCTTATAAGCCATTGTTGTTACCTCCTGGGTTGGTGATGGTCTGCGGTTCGCCGCCTTTTGCGCAGGGGCAATAGGCCGCTCTCCCGCGTTCGCCTATTATTTTAACATGAAAAAAAACAAAATCAAGATGTTTGATAAAAAAACTTCGCCGTTTTGGGTCTTTTGCGCGAAAAATCAAAACTCTGCCGCAATTTGGGCAAGATTTGGGATATAAACTCGCAGGCGACGCAAGAGGGATAAAGCAGGGGCGGTGATCTGCCGCCTGCCGGAAAAACCAAGCACCGGAATTGGCGAGCCGGAAAACGCAAAGCCTCGGAGTCGGCGGCCCGCGAGCGAAGCGAGCCCCGCAGCGGGTCAGCGCGCGGCGGCGCGATAGCCGCCGAAACACGATAGCTCGGTTGCGATGGAAAGGGCCGCGCCGAAGGCGCCCGATAACCCTTCACGTTTGTGCGAAAAAACTCGGAGAATCCCGCCTTTGTTACAGGCGGAACAAAGCCGAAGGCGCAAAACGCCCCCGTCGCATGGCTTCCCCTCGAGTGGCAGCGAGCAAGCTCGCTCGCTGGCCGCAGGCCTGATGAGGTGGAAACGCCACGGAAAACCAAAGCCTCGTGCACCAATGGGGACGGTTCTCTTTGGTACAATATGCAGCATGAAGGTGGGTTTAATTCGCCCTGCACCAAAGAGAACCGTCCCCATTGGTGCAATAAGGCCATCTCCGGAGCAAACATATCCCGCCACACCGCGGGCGGCAGGTTGCCGCCCCTACAATATTATGTTGCGGGCGGAACTGATCACGATGGAAAAACGAGCCGCGCTGCATGTCTTCCCCATTGGTGCAGCCGCTAAACAAAAACTCCGCAGGTTTTGCCTGCGGAGGAAAAGAAAACTTTTATTACTTTGATTATTTCTGCTCCATGGCGTCCTTGAGGGACTTGCCGGGCTCAGTGCGAGCGGATGCGAGCCGCTGCGGGTCAGCGCGCGGCGGCGCGATAGCCGCCGAAACACGATAGCTCGGTTGCGATGGAAAGGGCCGCGCCGAAGGCGCCCGATAACCCTTCACGTTTGTGCGCACTAACTCGGAGAAGGGGGAAACTCAAAAGACTTTTAGCGCCATAGTATCTTAATGCGCCTCGTGCATCCCGATAAAAAACTCCGCAGGTTTTGCCTGCGGAGGAAAAGATATCTTTTATTACCGTGATTATTTCTGCTCCATGGCGTCCTTGAGGGACTTGCCGGGCTTGAACGAAACGCTGCGGGTGGCGTCGATCTCGATAGCCTCGCCGGTCATGGGGTTGCGGCCCTTGCGGGCGGGACGCTCGCGGACGTCGAAGCAGCCGAAGCCGACGATCTGGACTTTTTCACCCTTGCGGAGCTCGTCGATGATGAGATCGAAAACGGAGTTGACGGCAACGTCCGCATCGCGCCTGGAAAGCTTGGCAGTGTTTACAAGAGCATTGATAAGCTGAGCCTTGTTCATGGTAGATCCTCCATATAAAATAGTTTGATATTCTTTTCCAGCTTAAAGCTGTGAGTTAAGGCTGAAAGCCGGTCCGACCGGGGAAAAACCTCCCGGGTCATTGGCCTTGAATATTTTAACAGCACATTCCAAAAAACTCAATAGTTATTTGATATATTTTAAGCTTTTTTTTGAAAAATTATTCATCGGACTTGACTTTGTCCCAGTATTCGTCCATCTCGGCAAGCTCCATATCCTTAAGCTGTCTGCCGTCCTTGAGGATGCGGCGCTCCATCTCGGTGAAGCGGCGCATGAACTTGTCCGCCCCCGCGCGAAGGGCGAGCTCGGGATCGACCTTATTCAGCCTCGCCACGTTGACGACCGAGAACAGCAGGTCGCCGATCTCCTCGGTCACGGCCTCGGGAGTGCCGTCGGTCATGGCGCGAAGCACCTCGTTCGCCTCCTCGCCGACCTTATCAAGCGCTTCAAAGGCGTTCTTCCAGTCGAAGCCCACGTGCGCGGCCTTCTTCTGCAGCTTATAGCTGCGCATCAGGGCGGGGAAGGAGGCGGGCACCGCGGCCATCGCGTCCGCGACGGTCTGCTGATGCTTCTCCTTTTGCTTCAGGTTCTCCCAGTTGACGAGCACCTCGTCCGAGTCCGCAACATGGACCGTGCCGAACACGTGCGGGTGGCGGTAGATCAGCTTGGCCACGATGCCGGTGATCACGTCGCGCATGCTGAACTCGGAGCATTCCTCCTCGATGACGGCGTGGAACACCACCTGCAGCAGCAGGTCGCCGAGCTCCTCCTCGAGCGCGGTCAGGTCGTTTCGGTCGATCGCGTCCAGCACCTCGTAGCTCTCCTCTATCAGCGAGGAGCGCAGGCTCTCATGGGTCTGCTCGGCGTCCCAGGGGCAGCCGCCCGGCGCGCGCAGGCGGCGCATGACTTCCATCAGCTCGTCGAACCCATAGCGCGTGCGCTCGGTCAGCTCGGGCACGCGCAGTATGAGCACGGTATCCGCGCCGAAAAGGCCGGCGTTCTCCGGGTGATCGAGGGAGGAGAGCCCGATGGTATGCGCCCTGTAGCGGCAGTTTTCGTCCAGCTTCATCAGCACGACCGGGAAGGCGTCGGGATAGAACTCCCCGAGCGCCAGCTTCAGCTCGCCCGCGATCAGCCGGTCGTTCACCTCCTCGACGACGAGCGGGTGCCGCGCCGAAAAGAGGCGGATATCGAAGCAGGTGCGCAGGTCGCGATCGGTAAAATAGGGAACGGCGCCCAGGCTCTGCGCCGCGGCGACGGCGGCCTCGGCAAAGCCCGCGCCGGGCAGCAGCTCCACGGTAAAGCCGTTTTCATCGGCGGCTTCGAACAGCTTTCTGCCCAGCTCCTCGCCGGGACCCCGCCCGAGCACCGCGAACGCGGCCTCCTCATGCGGGTCGGAGACGAGGGCCTTCACTATCGAGTCGTTGAGGTCTTCAAAAAAGGGGCTTTCGTTGTAGAGCGCGTCGAGCGGGACCGCGTCGGGCCGGATATCGAGCACGGTGCGCGAGCAGGGGTGCTCGGCCGTCTGCAGATACAGCGCTTCGGCGCCCTCTAGCGCCGCCCTTGCCTCCTCGGAAAGGAGCCCGGGCAGTGAGAACGGGATGACGGTCAGTTTTTTCATTGGTTCATTTCCTCCATGGGGTCGGATCCGTCGGTATTGTTTTGTTTGCTTTTAAGGCGGTTTTTAAGGCGCCGGTCAAGGATCAGCGCGGCGGTGAGCGACAGCGTGTCGACTATCGGCTGCACCCACATAAGGCCGTAGAGCGGGCGCACGGCGTCCGTAAGGAACAGCAGCGGGATATCGAGCACGCCCTTGCGCATCAGCGAAACGGTCAGCGATTCGCCGGCGCGGCCCATCGCCTGGAACTTGGTTATCATCGGATAGCACACGCTCATGAACGGCATCGCGATGACCATGCGGCGCAGGAACGAGGCGGCGTAGGTCACGGTCGTTTTATCCTCGATAAACAGCCTCGTCAGCCCCGGCGCGAAGCTCTCGTAGACGGCCACCGAGAGGAGCGCGAACGAGAGCGAGATCAGCACGCCGAAGCGGAAGCAGCTTTCGCTCCTTTCATGATCGCCGCGCGCGTGATTGTAGGCCACGAGGGGCAGGAGGCCGCTCGCGCAGCCTATCGAGAAGAACAGCGGCAGCTGGTCGAGCTTCTTGGTGATGCCGAGGGCGGCGACCGCCTCCGAGCCGTATTTCGAAACGAACGCGAGCTGGGCCGAGACCGCGACCACGGTCAAAAGATACTGCAGCGCCGAGGGGAGGCCCACGCTCAGCACGCCCGAGGCGTGCCGCTTGGCGGTCTTAAGGCGCCGGGGCGAGACGGAAACGATCGTTCCCCCCCTGCGGCGCGCGATATAGATAAGGAAATACCCGAGGCCTGCGCAGTTCGAAAGCGCCGTGGCCGCGCCCGCGCCGGCGGCGCCCATGCCGAGGCCGAACGGCAGCACGAACACGGGGTCGAGCACGATATTGATAAAGCACCCGAGCGTCGCGCCGATCGAGGCCGCGAGCGAAGCGCCCTCCGAGCGCACAAGGTTGGTCAGCAGCGTCGTCAGCGCCGTGGGCACCGCGCCGAGCACCGCGGCGTAAAGAAGATAGCCCCTCGCGTATTCGAGCGAGGCCTCCTTCGCGCCGAGCAGGCGCAGTATCGGCTGGGAGAACAGCGCTATGAGCACGGCGAGCGCCGCGGCGGAGACGAGCCCCCACCAGAAGCAGAAGGAGGAGACCTCCCTTGCCTCGTCACGGAGGCCCGAGCCGAGCTTCCTTGCCGCAAGGCTCGCGCCGCCGACGCCGAACAGGTTCGATACCGCCGTCAGCAGCAGAAACACCGCGCCGGCCGTCGTGACCGCGGCGGTCTGGTCGGGGTCGTTGAGCCTTCCCACGAAGAAGGTGTCCGCAAGCGAATAGAGCAGCGCCACCATCTGGCTCGCGATCGCGGGCAGGATCTGGGCGAGCACGGCTCTTTTGACGGGGAGGCGCTCAAAGACCTCCTCGCGCGTGGGTTTTTCGCGGGAGCTTTTCATTAATAACGATAACGATCAGGCCTCAGTGCCCGAGGTGGAAGAGGCCGAGCAGCCTGCCGTCGTTGAGGCGGCCGATCTCCATATAGGAGCAGTCGAGGATGGCGGGGAAGGTGCTCCCCTCCTCGGCGGTATAGATCACCCAGCCCTCGTCGGGCAGGGCGTTTATATCGGCGACGTCCGGGCAGCAGAGGTCCTCTGAGAGGTACAGCAGGCCCTTTTCGACCGTGTACTCGGCCATATGCTCGGTGAACTCCTCATAGGTCATGCCGAGCGCCTCGATCGCCTTTGCGAGCGGCTTCCCCACGTAGCGGAAATGCCAGGGCTCGAACGCGACGTGCGTTATCCCCTCGCTGCCGACGGGGTAGCGCAGGATGAAGCCGAAATCGGAGCAGTGCGCCTTGACCCAGTCAAAGGCCGCGTGGCTGATCAGCGGCACGCGCTCGCCGGCGGCGCTCATGGTGGAGAGGTCCACAGCAAGGCCGGTGTGGTGCTCGCTGAAGCCGGGAAGGGCGACGTACATCGAAGCGTATTCCGCGCCCTGCTCGGCCAGCTTTTCGTCGTAGACGCGCTGCTGATATTCGAGCGTGCGGAACGAGCTGGTCACCAGCAGGCGGTCGCCGCCGGTCCGGTTACAGAAGGCCTCGGCGAACGAATCGAGCGCCGTCACGACCTCGGGCAAAAGCGCATGGTCGTTGTTGGTGAGCAGCAGCCAGCGGCCGGTGTTGCCGTGAAGGGCAAGGAGCCGCGTGCCGGCCTCGTCGACCCAATCGCAGCGGTGGGAATAGTTCACGAGCACGAAGTTCCCGCTCAGGGGATAGCTTTCGAGCTCGATCACGGCATACGGCGCGGGCGTGGGGGAGGGCGTGGGCTCCGGCGTCGGTTCGGGCGTGGGGGAGGGCGTCGGCACGGAGGTCGGCGCAGAGGTCGGCCGTTCGATCGGTACGGGCTCGGGCGTGCCGCTGCAGCCCGCTATAAAGCAGGCGATAAACAGCGCCGCCAGCAGCAGGGCGGTTATTCTATTGTATGAAGCGAAACGCATCTATGCTAACGTTCTTAGAGTATTTTCGTGGGATCAGAGCCTCGCGGCGCCGCTCCTCCTCGCGGCCTCGGCAACGGCCTTTGCGACCGCGGGACCGACGCGCTTATCGAAGGCCTGCGGGATGATGTAGTCCTCGGAGAGCTCCTCGTCGGAGATCAGGGAGGCGAGCGCCTCGGCCGCGGCTATCTTCATCTCGTCGTTTATATCCTTCGCACGCACGTCGAAGGCGCCGCGGAAGATGCCGGGGAACGCGAGCACGTTGTTGATCTGGTTCGGATAGTCGCTCCTGCCGGTCGCGATCACGCGAGCGCCGCCGGCCTTCGCGTCCTCGGGGAAGATCTCGGGCGTGGGGTTCGCGCAGGCGAACACGATCGCGTCCTTGGCCATGGTCTTCACCATTTCGACGGAAACGGTGTTCGGGGCGGAAACGCCGATGAACACGTCCGCGCCTGCGAGCGCGTCGGCAAGGCTGCCTTTCCTGCCCTCAAGGTTCGTGACCTTCGCCATCTCCTCCTTGACGGGATTCATGCCCTTCTCGCGGCCCCGGAATATGATGCCGGTGCGGTCGCAGAGGGTGATGTGCCTGACCCCGCGCGAGAGCAGCAGGCGGCAGATCGAGATGCTCGCCGCGCCCGCGCCGTTGATGACGATGCGGACCTCGTCCATCCTTTTGCCGACGAGGCGGAGGGCGTTCGTCAGCCCCGCGAGCGTTATGACGGCGGTGCCGTGCTGGTCGTCGTGGAAGATCGGGATATCGCAGATCTCCTTGAGCCTGCGCTCTATCTCGAAGCAGCGGGGAGCGGAGATGTCCTCAAGGTTCACGCCGCCGAAGCTGCCGCTGAGCAGCCAGATCGTGTGCACGATCTCGTCCACGTCCTTGGTCTTGAGGCAGAGGGGGAAGGCGTCCACGTTGCCGAAGTTTTTAAAGAGCACGCATTTGCCCTCCATGACCGGCATTGCGGCCTCGGGGCCGATGTCGCCCAGGCCCAGCACGGCGGTGCCGTCGGTCACCACGAGGCAGAGATTATGCCGCCTCGTCAGCTCATAGCTCTTCATGACGTCCTGCTGTATCTCAAGGCAGGGCTGAGCTACGCCCGGGGTGTAGGCGAGGGACAGGTCCTCGCGGGTCTCGGTGGGAACGGTCGAAACGACCTCGATCTTGCCCTTCCATTCGCCGTGCAGGCGCAGGCTTTCCTTTGCGTAATCCATAGCGCACCTCTTTTTTGATTATTCGGGATGCCGCGTTTTAAAGCGGCGTACAACTTTATTATTATATCACGAAAACGCCGCCGAGCACAAGAGCGGGATGCGCGGCGCAGCCCCAAAAACGGCCCGCGGAAGCGGCAAAAAAACCGGCCCGCCGCGGGGCCGGGGGAGCGCATTTTATATTTCGTCTCCGTTCGGCTTGATTCTTGATTTACGCCGCGAAAGAGGCTATAATAGTGCCGTATTGTTCCTCATGAAAAACAAGGGGAGCAAAAGCAAAAACACAGGAGGAACATCAAATGAAAAAGCTTATCGCTGTCGTACTCGCCGCCGTCATGGCGCTGGGCGTGCTCTCCATGGCCGCCTGCAGCGAGAAACCCGCCGCGAACGCCGATTTCAAGGTCGGCGCGATCCTGATCGGCGACGAAAACGAGGGCTACACCTACGCTCATATCGAGGGCATCGAGGCCGCCAAGAAGGCCTGCGGTCTTTCGAACGAGCAGGTCATCTACAAGTACAGCGTCGGCGAGAACGAGTCCTGCTATGAAGCGGCCGTCGACCTCGTTCAGCAGGGCTGCAAGATCATCTTCGCGAATTCCTTCGGTCATGAGAGCTACATGATCCAGGCCGCGAAGGAGTATCCCGACGTGCTCTTCTGCCACGCGACCGGCCAGACCGCCGCCAAGCAGGAAGGCATGAAGAACATCTTCAACTACTTCACCGGCATCTATGAAGCCCGCTACGTCTCCGGCATCGTCGCCGGCATGAAGCTCAAGGAGCTCATGGACGCGGGTTCCGTCACCGATCCCTACATCGGCTACGTGGGCGCTTTCCCCTATGCTGAGGTCGTCTCCGGCTACACCGCCTTCTTCCTCGGCATCCAGTCCATCGTGCCCGAGGCCCATATGGACGTTCAGTACACCGGCAAGTGGTTCGACCTCACCGCCGAGGCCGAAGCCGCCAACATGCTGATGGCCCGCGGCTGCTGCATCATCGGTCAGCATGCCGACTCCACCGGCGCGCCCACCGCTGTTCAGACCAAGCTCGACGAGGGCAGCGTCGTTTACAGCGTCGGCTACAATATCGACATGCTCAAGGTCGCTCCCACCGCGGCGCTGACCTCCCCCCAGAACAATTGGGGCGCCTACTACACCTACGCGGTCAAGACCGCCATGGAGGGCAAGGAGATGAAGCAGGATTGGTGCAGCGGCTATGCCGACGACGCGGTCCAGATCTCCAAGCTGGGTCCCTCCTGTGCCGCCGGCACCGAGGAGGCCGTCAACGAGGCCATCGCGAAGATCAAGAGCGGCGAGCTCCACGTCTTCGACTGCGCGAACTTCACCGTGGGCGGCGAGCACCTCACCAGCTATGACAAGAGCTGGGGCTTCGAGGGCGTCGAGCTGATCTGGGACGGCTATTTCCATGAGTCGGAAAAGATCTCCGCGCCTCTGTTCGATATCCGTATCGACGGCATCACCGAGCTGAACGCAGAGAGCATCGGCTGATAGCTGAAATCAACAGCATGGACCCGACGGTTTCCCGCCGGGTCTTTTGGTTTCCGAAAAGTTTTCACGGTTGCTGTTATCTGTAAACGAATGGTTTGACCCTTCTCCGAGGCATTTGAATAATCGCGGTTC
>JAEEGL017138965.1_pt1 | contig 13302 bp, 9 predicted proteins | sample 9134231 | NCBI WGS metagenome assembly JAEEGL01 (sample SAMN16246548, study PRJNA631951) | gut metagenome | biome: gut microbiome; feature: rumen; material: fiber-attached | host: Bos | place: Iran: Karaj | collected 2018-10 | reverse complement strand
GATGACGAATACTGGGTTCATACCCTCAATACAGTAATGGAAACATTAGAAAAGTTAGGACTTTCAGTTCCTGCAGCAAAACCTGAACCAAAGAAAAGAGGAAGAAAGCCCAAGGTAAAAGAACAGTCCGAAACAACACCTCGTAGACCTAGGGGGAGACCAAGAAAGGTTATAGTTTCACAAAACACTGAAAATTAGAGGTATAGTCAGTAGAATTGTGAAACTTTTATTTTATTAACATCTACAGTTTACACGGTAAATCCACGATTTACATTCATTCGTGGAGGTCGTTTCATATTGTCTTTTGGGTACCGGGATGAAGAGTATTTCTTCACCCTGATTAGATACCTGTCGTCTCTCGGTCTCCCAACAATTCCGTGAAGAACCTTTTAATTTTTCCGTACTCTATTATTGTTGCAATAATGGATATACTCCTCCATTGCGTCCTTAAGCTTGTCAGGTGTGTTAAACTCATGTTCATGTCCCGAAGTGCCGTCTGATTTATGTATCGAAGAGGAACATGAATCTACCAATCCTGCTTATATAATTTAAATATGTTCTAAGTTAAGTGCAAAGGAAACCATGAAGCAGATTAAGGATAAGGAATATTTCAGTAGGTACCATGATGGTGATTATTAGGACGATGTGTTGCTTATAGGTATTAACTATGAGCCTAAAACAAAGGCTCACCTAAAGACTAGATTAAAATTTGAAGCATTGTTATATGCTATGCCTTATAGGAACAGCAATTCAATTAGTGGCCTATAAAGTACAATTTACTTCTTGACAAAGGTCATTTCATAGCAGGACATAAAAATTTCACTTTATACCGGCAACCACTGTTATTACGTGCAAAACTCAGGATTTCTAACGGAATTCTTATGGAACTGTTACTGGGAATTTCAGTTGGTATTGCTGATACCGGAAAGAATAAATCCCTAAATTGACTGATTTTAGGTGGATTGTGGTAAAACGGATAACGTACGTGGGACGGATAAACAAATAATAAACGCTGAAAACGTGCATGAGATGGCGTTTTCAGCGTTTAGAATATAAGGTCGGATTTTAGAATGTCAATCTTAAACCTGCATCAAAATTTACGGAACTAAGGACTAATTTGTTTAAAATGTTCGGATTCTTTACTGAGCCAAAGTAATAGTATGTTGCCCCAAGATCCAAAGCAATATAATCATTAAATTTTATTGCAGTTCCGGCTGCTACATCAACTGCCAGTCTGTTGGTGTTAGTTTTTCCTGATACAGTGTAACCTGGAAGACCCAAAGTCCAATTATCGCCTGTTATAGTGACATCAGGAACAATATTTGAGTGTTTATTAGAATGCTTTGCCCAACCAAGTCCCGCACCGACATATGGAACGAATATTCTGTCAGTGTGGAAGTCTGCATAGGTGTTAAACATTAAAGCTTTAGTTTGAATTTTGTTGTTTAATTCAGCATAATAAGTTGTATTAGGGGAACCATCGAGGTTAGTTATTGTTCCTTTTGATTTACCGGTAAATTTTTGACGATTATTTTGATACCACTCTACCTCTGTTCTAATTCCTACAAGAGAATCATCATAGAATTCAAGACCAATGGCTGGTCTCATGCTGAAAGCTGTCTTATGGTCTACGCTGCAGTCCCAGATATAATCTTTACTCTCACTGTTACTATTGTCATACAGATGGCTGTCATTGCATCTAGAATCTAAATTCAGCAAAGAGGCGCCTGCCTTAAAGCTAGCGTAAGGTCTTACTGATAATTTAGTCGGAGCCGCTGAGGCCTGATTTGAAATGGTTAAGAAAGTTAATGCCGCTACGGCTGCAATCCCTAATTTTGTAAGTCTGCTCATGTTTATAACTGTCTCTGAAAATGATTAATTAATTTATTTTTGTTCTATCATGTTTTTATAAGATGTACTTTTGGAACATTTTTTTAACATGTCGTGTAAAAATAATAAATAAACAAGTGATAAACGTCAAGAATAATAGATAACATTTATATTTTTATAAATTTGGTTTAACTAAAGATATTTTTTATCCTTTATCTATGATATTTCATACTGATAATTAATTGACGGCTTTCAGTCTGCTGACAATCCGGTGTGTTCTGTATATATATGCCACTGCCAGTATGTAAAGTGAAACGCATAATGCAATCCACAACCCGTTGAATCCGTGAGGTCCCCATAAGACAGACTTGAAGCAGAGAATGAGTCCGACAGGAACGGTAAACATCCAGTACGTGATAAGTGCCATAACCAGTATGATTCTGTTTTTCTGAAAGCCTCTGAGTATTCCGGTTCCTATGGTCTGACAGTAGTCTCCAATCTGATATACGGACACACAGATGAATGTTTCGGTAAGAATGTTTTTAACTTCTTCGTCTGATGTATAAATTGATATTATCTGATTTCTGAGAATATATGATGCAATTCCTACAACCACGGATAATGCAAGGCCAATGACAAATGCGGATGATATTGTATTCCTTACCGCTGTGAAATCATTAGCGCCGTGGGCATATCCTATGCGAATGGATACAGCATTAGCAATAGACATTGGAATTATGTATATAAGAGTCATGTAGTTAAAGAAAATCTGATTGGCAGCCATTGCTGTGCTTCCCATGGTGGATACCACAAGGGAGAACAGTGAAAAGATTCCGATTTCAAGCAGTATGGCTACGGCAAGCGGGAATCCTGTTCCGATGAACTTCCTGCATGTCACGTTATCAGGTTTCGGCGGATCTCGGTATATGGCGCATTTCTGCAGATAACGAATCCTGCTGGTAAGGAACAACTGAATTACAAGCATGAAAAATTGTACCATGGCTGTTGCCACGGCACATCCGATGCCTCCCATTGCCGGAAATCCGAATTTTCCGTAAATGAAAACCCAGTTGAGAAAGATGTTTATACCAAGTCCCAGCATGCAGCATATCATGGATATTTTGGTTTTTCCAATTCCGTCTGTAAGTGATCTGAAAGAGTTAAATGCAAAAGTAAAGGGAATTCCTGCAGAGACGATCCATAAATACTTTGTGGCAACTTCCTCAACTCTCGGCTCAAGATTAAGATAAGGAAAAAGCAGAGGTGCACTCAGTGAAAATGCAATGCTTATAAGACTTATGATTACGGAGATGTAGAGCAGCTGGTAAAAATGAAAATGTATGTTTTTCCTGTTGTCATTTCCGTGATCCGCTGAAATAATGGGGGTTACTCCCAGCATGAAGGCTGACATAGGGATTGTTATGAGAATAAAAATGGAAGTGGCAAGGGAAAGCCCGGCCAAATCCAGCGAACTGACTCTTCCTGCCATCAGAGTGTCAGTGAAGGCCATTCCTGTTGTTGATATGCTCCCGATGAAAATCGGAACAGCCATTTTTATAAGTCTTAATGCTTCATCTTTGTGATAGGTTAAATTCATGGTGTGAATAATATTACATGCCGTAGAGGAAACTTAGGTTAAACAGTGGTGTCGTGGATGGTATATTCTTGGTTTTAAGTGGAACTAAGGTTCCGTAGGATCATTAAGTGAATCGGGTGCATTATATTTCATTTTTTGCAGTAGTCTTCGTATGTAGGTGCGTTAATGATGAACTGATGGAAGAGCATCTATAAAAAAGTCCCATTTCCGATGTTATACGGAATGGGACTTTGATGTTTTCTGCTTACTGAGAATTAAAGCTTACTGATTAAGTCCTTCTGAGAAAGAAGCTTGGTAAGACTTTCCCTGTAATTAGCAAGCTTTTCCTGTTCCTTGGCAATTACGTTCTGCGGAGCCTTGGAGGTGAAGGTTTCGTTGTTAAGCTTACCGTTAATTCTGTCGATTTCAGAGTTAACCTTGGCGATTTCCTTGTCAAGACGAGCCAGTTCTTCATCTTTCTTAACGATGCCTGCGAGAGGGAACAGAACCTCACTGTGTCCAACAATCTTGGCGATTGCAGGAGGGAAGTCGGTTACCTTTGTCTCAAGCTTTTCCAGGTTTGCCAGAGAAAGAACAAAGTCCATGTTGCGTTCAATGACCGCAAGCTCATCAGCCTCGCCTCTCATAATAGGACTGAGCTTCAATGAAGGAGCAAGGTTCTTTTCAGAACGGATGTTACGGACGGCAATAACCAGTTCCTTGATGAAGTCAAGTTCGGCAACGGCTGTTTCATCATATTCGAAATCGTTGTCTGAAGGGTAAGCCCTCAGCATGATGGAATCTCCCTTTCTGAAGTCATTTCTGATTAAAGGAGCAACGTTTCCGTAGATTTCTTCAGTGATGAACGGCATAATCGGATGAGCAAGACGCAGAATTGTTTCCAGTACATCCATCAGGTTGTACAGGGTTGCATTCTTGTGATTTTCTCCGCCCAAAGTGCTGTTTTCGTCCTTGCACCACAGTACAGGCTTGGTTAATTCAATGTACCAGTCACAGAATTCATTCCATACGAATTCATATAAAGCGGTAGCCGCCAGATCGAAACGATAGTTTTTAAAACTGTGATTGATTTCTTTGATGCATGCCGCAAGCTTACTGCGGATATATCTGTCAGGTAATGAATAGTCAGCGAAATCAGGTTTTCTGAGTTCCCTGTTTTCCACGTTCATGAGAACGTAACGGCTGGCATTCCATAACTTGTTGCAGAAATTGCGGTAGCCTTCAAGACGTTTCATGTCCCAGTTAATGTCGCGGCCTGTTGAGGCAAGTGCGGTAAGGGTGAAACGCAGGGCATCGGTGCCGTGGGCCTCAATGCCGTTAGGGAACTGTTTTTCGGTGCGCTTGGCGATTTTTGCTGCCTTCTGAGGCTGCATCATGTTGCCGGTACGCTTCTTCAGAAGTTCTTCCAGACTTACACCGTCAATCATGTCCAGAGGGTCAATAACGTTACCCTTGGACTTACTCATCTTCTGACCTTCTTCATCCCTGATGAGACCTGTAACGTATACGGTCTTGAACGGAACCTGCGGTTTGCCGTTTTCATCCTTGATGAAGTGCATGGTCATCATAATCATTCTGGCAACCCAGAAGAAGATGATGTCAAAACCTGTTACCAGTACGCTGGTAGGGTGGAAGGTTTTCAATTCAGGAGTGTTTTCCGGCCATCCCAGAGTGGAGAATGTCCAGAGCCCTGATGAGAACCATGTGTCAAGAACGTCGTTGTCCTGTCTGAGTACGGTGTCAGCAGAAAGACCGTTCTGTTCACGAACTTCAGCTTCGTTGTGGGCAACGTAGACCTTTCCTGATTCATCGTACCAGGCCGGGATTCTGTGACCCCACCAGAGCTGACGGCTGATACACCAGTCCTGAATGTTGCGCATCCATGAGAAGTACATGTTTTCGTACTGCTTTGGAACAAACTGGATGTCTCCGTTTTCCACAGCCTCAATTGCCGGCTTTGCCAGAATGCCTGCACGAACGTACCACTGGTCGGTAAGCATTGGTTCGATAGGAACGCCACCGCGGTCGCCGTACGGCTGCATTAATGTATGAGCCTCAATCTTTTCAAGAAGACCGAGAGCTTCAAGATCGGCAACAATTACGTCTCGAGCTTCATATCTGTCAAGATTACGGTACTTGGCAGGAATTTCGTTTGAGTATGCGTCAGAAGGTTCTCCGTTGGTATCGAATACTTCTGCTGATTCACGGATCTTTGCGTCCTCGGTAAGGACGTTGATCATAGGCAGTGCATGTCTCTTGCCTACTTCGTTATCGTTGAAATCGTGAGCCGGAGTGATTTTTACGCAACCGGTACCCTTGGTCATGTCGGCATGTTCGTCGCCGACGATAGGAATTAAACGATTTACAAGAGGAAGTACGATCTTGGCTCCGATTAAGTCCTTGTAGCGTGGGTCTTCGCTGTTAACCGCAACGGCGGTGTCGCCCAGCATGGTTTCCGGTCTTGTGGTGGCAACAACAATATAATCCTTGCCTTCAGTGGTTTTTTTACCGTCTGCCAGATGATATCTGATATGCCACATATGGCCCTGAACTTCCTTGTTTTCAACTTCAAGGTCGCTGATGGCGGTGCGTAACTTAGGATCCCAGTTTACGAGACGCTTGCCTCTGTAGATAAGGTCTTCGTTGTACAGTCTGATGAAGACTTCCTGAACGGCTGCACTGAGCCCTTCGTCCATGGTGAATCTTTCACGATCCCAGTCAACGGAAGTGCCTAAACGGCGCATCTGTCTGGTGATGGTACCTCCGGACTGTTCCTTCCACTCCCAGATTTTCTGGATGAAGGCATCACGTCCGTAGTCGTGACGGGTTTTGTTTTCTTCTGCGGCAATCTTTCTTTCCACAACCATCTGAGTGGCAATACCGGCATGGTCTGTACCGGCCTGCCAGAGGGTATTGTCACCGAGCATGCGGTGATAACGGATTAAAATATCCATGATGGTCTGCTGGAATGCATGTCCCATGTGAAGGGAACCTGTTACGTTTGGCGGAGGCAGACAGATACTGAATGCAGGTTTGCTTGCATCCATGCTAGGACGGAAATACTTCTTTTCCTCCCAGTTGCGATATATGGTCTGCTCGATTGCATTTGGATTATATGTTTTTTCCATCGTTTTCTTCTTTTTTTAAGCAAAACATCTATGACTTAATGCTGGTACATTAAGCCGCTAATGGTATTCTCAAAGATTTTTCGATAAAGTTTAATCATGGTTTGATTTAGAATCTGAATCTTTAGAGACGGATAATCTGAATATTGTTGACAGTTATCTGTACAAATTATCCATGCGTATTTTACTCCATATATCACATAAATTCATTCCATATTTGCTGTTATACCGGTAATAAAACGGCATTCATTTTTTCCACGTATTCTGAAAAAGCCCGTGCGGCTTTAGCCGTTATGTGTGATAACTCTAATATAATGGTCAGTATTAATGTCATTCGTCAGGCTGATTTATGGTAAGATCGTTAGTGCTTTATCCCCTCACTATGGTGGAGAAGGTTGCTCTTCGGTGTTCCCGGTTGTACGACGATGTTGTTAATATCGGCCGGAAAGCCGAAAGACACATGATAAAAATAATATAAAAATAAAAAAGTACATAACCGTATGCCTGCGCCTGCGACCAGGCAGGCTGAACATACGGCAGCTACTGTCTGGCCTTATTGAGATTGATTACTTCGGAGTTCCCGAAAAAAGTCATGTTTTTCTGAACATGACTTGTCACCGTATTGCATTAATAAAATAACGGAATAACCGGTTGTTCCGGTCTGAAAACTGACGTACACGTGGATATAGAGATTTCTTATTAACGGATTTCATTATTTCCGTATATTCGGCACTCAGAATGTTTCCCTGTTATCTGTTGTTTTATTCCGTGGCGGCTTCTCAGTTGGGTTCTGACGGGCAACAGTACACAGTTAGGCTAAAAATTGAGAAGTTAAATAATGAAAATCTTACATAAATTCCTGCTGATTCTTATCTGTATCGGAATACTGTCGGGACTCTGTTTCGTATTGGGGCGTTCGTGGTTGGACTATGAAATGGAGACAATTGACGCACTGCGGACGGAGTCTGACACAGAACTTGTCGTTGAATCAGGATCCACTGCGGCCGGTCTCATAAACAGACTGTATATGCCGAAAATAAACAGGTATCTCATTAAATACTGGGTAAAGAAGCACAGTCGGCTGGCTGCCGTAAAGAAGGGGTATTATCTTATTCCGAAGGGGACCGGACCGGAAGATGCGCTGAGCATGATTGTTGACGGAAGGGAAATGACTTTCAGTATTACCCTCGTTGAGGGAAACACCGTAGGTACGGCTCTTGCTTCCATCAAAAACAATAAAAATCTGAAGCATGTTCTTAAGGATGATTTCTCTGAAAGTGATTTAAAGGAACTGCTTAAAGTTTCTTACAGAAGCGCTGAAGGACTGCTGATGCCTGAAACATATTCATTCGTTAAGGGTGAGACTGACGAAAAACTCATTAAAAGAGCCTATGGTGACATGATTGATTTTCTGCACAGGGAGTATGCGGGAAGAAAGAAGGATTTACCGTACAGGAATGAGTATGAAGCATTGATCATGGCATCAATCGTTGAGAAGGAAACATCCGTACCAGAGGAAAGGGCACGCATAGCTTCGGTGTTCGTCAACAGACTTAAAAAGGGTATGAGACTGCAGACTGATCCTACCGTAATATATGGTGTCAGGGATCGTTATAAAGGACGGATTCTGCTTAGTTATCTCAAGGACGACAATGATTACAACACGTATCTGATATCAGGTCTTCCACCTACACCTATAGCAATGCCCGGCAAGGCTTCCATAATGGCAGCCCTTCATCCGGAGGATACTGAATATCTGTTCTTTGTCGCCAAAGGGCCGGATCCAAAACAGGGACATATATTCAGCGTGAATGAAAAAATGCACAACCAGGCCGTACAGATATACCGTCAGTCCGTAAAGGAATATAAAGAACAGCATGTTGCGGGGACTGATACGGATAAGTAATTACGGCTTGTGTGTAATTGTTGTTTGTAGTTTTTATATAATGGAGTGTTCACTGTGGGAGCATTTATTGTTTTGGAAGGCGGGGAAGGCGCCGGAAAATCAACGGCTGTGGCAGTAATCAGGGATTATCTGATTTCAAAAGGGGTGGCATCTGAAGACATTCTGGAAACCCGTGAACCAGGCGGAACAGAAATTGCCGAAAAAATAAGAACCATTCTTAAAGAAAAGAATCCGCGTGAACAGCTCACTTCGGAGGCGGAACTGCTGCTTATGTATGCTGCAAGAGCACAGCTCGTACACCGGGTTATAATACCGGCTGTCGCTCAGGGTAAATTTGTCATCGGTGACAGACATGATTTGTCAACTGTTGCTTATCAGGGAGCAGGACGGGGATTGCCGATGGATAAGATTGATGCCGTGAGGGATATCGCCATAGGCAATTTAAAACCGGATCTGACAATCGTCATGGATATTGAGCCTGAAGCCGGCATGCGAAGGGCCAGAAATCGCGGTGATCTTGACCGCTTTGAAGTTGAAAACATTGAGTTTTTCAGACGCATTAGAAACTGTTTCCTGAATGAGGCGGCAAAGCATCCTGACAGGATAAAGGTGGTTGATGCAGGGCAGGATCTTGAGCATGTTAAACAGTCAATAACAGATATTCTGGAGAGCTCCGGCATATGTACAGCTGGTTAATCAAACCTTTGAATGAATATAACCGGATGCGGGAGATCAATCGCCTGCCTCATGCCATTTTACTGTGCGCACCGGAGGGAATCGGTTCTGCGGCTCTGGCAGCCGAATTTGCCAGAAGCTTTCTTTGTCTGAGAGGAGCCGGTGAGGACTGTAACTGTCACAGCTGTTCAATGATCAGAAATTCAGGTCATCCGGATCTGACTGTTATTGACCGAGGTAAAGCCCAGAGTATCGGTGTTGATGCGATGAGAACCGGAATTAATACTCTTGTCGGAACTCCCACAAACGGACACGGCAGGGTGATGCTGATAAATCAGGCAAATCTGATGACCGTACAGGCCTCAAATGCCCTTCTGAAGACTCTTGAGGAACCGGCTCCAAATACTCTGATAATTCTGACTACTGACAATATCAGATCCATTCTGCCGACAATCATCAGCCGTTCGATGCGCGTACAGGTCACACTCCCTGCTATTTCTGAGTTTAGCGATTTTCTGAGGAGCCGTACTTCTTCTGACAGGGATTTTATCCCGGAACTCTATGTGAGCGGCATGTCTCCGCTTAAGGTGCTTGACTGGGTAGAGAACGGATATGATGAACATCTCCGTTCCTGTCTTGAACTTTTTGTTTCCGTAATGCGCGGTCAGGGGGAGATAAGAAAGCTGGCAACGGAACTGGAATCTCTATACAAAGAAGATCCCGTCATGCTTTACGGACTCATGTATTCTCTGATAAGTGACGTTATGGCGTATCAGAACGGTATTTCACCGGAAAACCTTAAGGTTCTTAGGGATCGTGAAGCTCTCGACAGTCTTGCGGCCATTCATCCTGACTCGCTGAGTGAGGCAGCCAGGAAGGTAATCATGCTTAAAGGTGCCGGGGTAGGTCCGACGGGGATAAAGAACAGTCTGATAACCGGACTTCAGCTACTGAACTGGCTTGAGCTTCTCAGAGGATATTAGCCTTTTCTGCAGTCCTAATGGGATTTTTCAGATTTATAAATCATAAAAAAGGAAAAGCTTCGGAGCTTTTCCTTTTTAAATAAGTTTATTAATTTCGGTTAAAGACGATTATTTGTCATCTTTTTTATACTTAGGAGGCAGGGATTCCTCCGCAGAATAGGTGTCCTTTACGTCATCAAAGAATATATAGCTGTTCTTGGCAAATTCTTCAGGATTGGTTGATTTGTCCAAAACCCCAAGTTCGGCGAGCTGGCCGGAACTGAGGACGATGGCATCATAACCTCCCTTGACCGAAGGTTTGTAGTTATAACTCTTAAGAATATCGGAATTCAGTTTTAGGTTGCCTGCAACGTACTTGTATTCGAGCTGTAATTTTGCAGCTTCTTCAGGATGCTCAGCCACCCATGCTGAAGCCTTCAGTATCGCTCTGGTAAATGCTGCTGCAATTTCAGGATGCTTTTCGGCAAGCAACTTTGAAACAAAGGCCGCACAGCAGTATTCACGGGCAAATTCCGGACTTTTAGCCGTGTCGACAATAGTTGTTGCATTGTATGATTCAATCATCTGGGCTGCAACAGGATCTCCCAGGGAAACGGCATCAACAACGCCGTTCTGCAGGGCCTGTCCGAGCTCGTTTCTGGAGAAAACAACAAATTCAACCTCGCCGTCACGGGGATCTGTTTTTATTCCGTTCATAAACAGGGCTCTTTTGGCAATGAGAGCTTCTGCGCCGGCAAGCCCAGGTACACCGATTCGTTTTCCTTTGAGATCTGCTATTTTGCTGAGTCCTGAGCCAGGCAGGGCAAAAATCTTAATACAGCCGGTATGAATGCCTGCGGTGAACTTAATTGGCAGACCATTCTGCAGAGGCTGAAGGAATTTACCGATAAGGCCGAATCCCACATCGACCTGATTTGCTCCGATGGCTTCCTGTACGTGAGCTGCGTCAACCTGAACGTTTTCGGCTATAATTCCTTCCTCTTCCAGAAAACCGAGTTCCACTGCAAGATGAAGTGGGGCCTGACAGAGGGATGGAGAGTAGGCAATTCTCAGACGGAATTTCCCGTCATCCTGCTCCTCGCTACCGCAGGCACAGGCCAGAAAAAGGCCACCTAACAGGCAGAATGCCGTTCGGATCCATTTATAACGGTTAATAAAGTTCATTTTCATGCTAAACATACTCCTATATACTGTATTCCGGTTCTTTTTTGAAGCCGCCGAACTTAAGCAGCTTCAGTATTTCCCCGTGATATTTAAGAAAATCCGCATCACTCCTGTCACGTGGTTTCGGAAGTTCCACGTCCACGACGGAGGTTATCATTCCCGGTCTCGGTGTCATTACAACTATTTTGTCTGACAGATAGATTGCCTCGTCAACATCGTGGGTAACCATAATCATGGTCATGTTTTTTTCTTCCTTGATTCTTAATATTTCATCCTGAATATTCATTCTGGTAAAAGCATCCAATGCCCCCAGAGGCTCGTCAAGAAGTAGCACGGAAGGGTGACCAACCAGTGCTCTGGCAAGAGATGCTCTCTGACACATGCCGCCTGAAAGCTGGTGGGGGTAGTACTTTTCAAACCCCTTGAGGCCGACAAGATTCATATATTCATCGATTCTGCTTTTCTGCTCTTTGAATATTCCCCGGGCCCTTAATCCGAAGGCTATGTTGTCATATATTGTCAGCCAGGGAAAAAGATTATGTTCCTGGAACATAAAGCCTCTTTCGGGGCCCGGCGCTGAAATGGTAATTCCGTCAAGCTTTATGCTTCCGGAGGAGGGCGCAATAAGTCCGGCAATCTGTCTAAGCAGTGTGGATTTACCGCACCCTGAGGGGCCAATGAGGGAAATAAATGAATTTGCCGGAATGTCAAGGTTTATGTCCTTGAGGGCCGTTATTGTTTCCTTTTGTTTATTTATGAATGTTTTTGTAACATTGTCTATTTTTATTGCACCTACCATTTGATGACTCCTGCCTGCCATACCAGAATGCGATCCCTGATTTTAAACAGAGCCGTGATTACCAGATAACATACCAACGACATTACTATCAGGCCAGCGTATACGTTCGCATAAGACATCATTTCCTTCTGCCAGTTGATATACCAGCCTATGCCGTATTTAGCGCCAAGCATTTCAGCTGTGACCAATGTTATGAAGGATGAACATGTTCCGTTAAAGATGCCGATGAACATGAACGGCATGGCTGCCGGAATACCGATTTTAAGTATTGAGCAGGCTTTGGATGCTCCCAGAGTGGCTCCTACCTCAAAGTATGAGTTTTTGATGTTTGCTATCCCGTTTGCTGTAAGCACGGCAGTAGGGAACCATACGGCAAGCGCAATAAGAAAGCTGCTGGCCATTATGATCGATGGGAATATTACCAGTACGATGGGAATCCATGCGGTTGGCGGTATAGGACCGAGAATTCTTACCAAAGGCTGAACCCAGTATTTGAATCCGCTGCTGAATCCGAGTGCAATACCGGTAAGTATGCCGAAAACGCATCCGAAAAGCCAGCCGAGAAGCTGAATTCTCAGAGTGTACAGAAGACAGTTCCCCAGAAAAAGTGAATCGCTGATAAGGACTCCGAATATTTTTTCCGGTGACGGAAAGTAGAGTGGTGGCAGCAGAACATATTTTGTCGTGATGACATTGAAGATGTTCATTGCAAGAATTATGGTGCCCAAGAATGCTGATCTGTAGGTTGTTTTGGCACGTACCTGTCCTGTTCCGAATATCAGAAAAAGTTCATAAATTATTACCGTTAGTGCTGTAAATAATAAAAAATAAGATGTATCCGGTGCTGAGTATTCGGATGAGTTTGGAACAATAAGTGCCACGGCAGCCGTTAGAGCTGCCGATATGAGCGGCCATTGAGTTTTAATTATTTTCATGTCTTTTCATCTCCATGTTTCTGGTCAACTTCTGATTTAAGAAGGGAAACACTGTTTATGGTGTGCTAAGAGATGTTAAGTTCTTTTTTAAATCTCGAGTATATGGTATTCGCGGTATAAAGAGCCTGTACGGGGTTATGTCCAAGAACTCTGTCCTTTACCACGAGAACTGTAGTCGGAACTGTCGAATGTTTAATGAATAGAGTATCGTGGCCAATACAGAGTCCCATTACGATGTTGAAATCGGTATGCTGGCGTTCCAGAATCTTCGCCTGAAGAATAGGATTG
>JAEEGL015341755.1_pt1 | contig 13302 bp, 12 predicted proteins | sample 9134231 | NCBI WGS metagenome assembly JAEEGL01 (sample SAMN16246548, study PRJNA631951) | gut metagenome | biome: gut microbiome; feature: rumen; material: fiber-attached | host: Bos | place: Iran: Karaj | collected 2018-10 | reverse complement strand
TTCGCTTAGGTTTTGCCATTTCAGCCCATTTGTAACCTTAAATTCTTGTCGTTGTTGACGTTCTTTCTTTTTTGCTTTCAGGATTGCAAAAGAAAGCTATTGTCAAAATGCAGAATGTAAGTAAAGGTGAAGGCCGCACGGTTCTTTTTGTTAGTCACAACATGGCAGCCGTACGTAGTCTATGTACCCGTGGCATAATGCTCAAAAATGGTATGGTTGATTTTATCGGCAACATACCAGACACACTTGACCACTACCTTAGAACTGGAGAAGGAACTCAAAAGTCGAAAATTGTCGATAATATCAAATGGAGCAAAAACACGCTCAAAATAAATTCTATTAAAATCAATGGTACTGAAGAATCAATGTCTACGATCCGCAATGGCCAGTCATCATTAGACATAACCATAGACGGTTATGCAGAAGAAGACATGAGCTATGACATTATGATGACTCTGAAGAGTAAGGAAGGTTTACCTTTTGCTACCTACGCTATAGGTCACTACATGGGAGAAATACAGAGTTTGAAAAAAGGCGTTTTTTCTCTCAAACGCACAATTGAATTGCCAAAGATTCTTAGCAAAGGAATCATTAATGTTGATTTATATCTACACCATCCTATGGTAGAATATCTAATGAAGGCTCCAGATTGTTGTACACTTGAAAGCGAAGGGTTCCAACATGGTTATGGCAGGGCATTAAGTCAAGAGCATAATGGTTTTATGGGGTTTAATGATTATGAAAAAAAATAAAATCATATACAGCCTTTCTACACGTGGTATGTACTCAGAGTTATTTAATCTGTGTCTTGCAATAGTCTATGCTCAACACCTTCAGGTACGACTCAAATTGAACACTTGGTTATGGAACTCGCGTATCAAAAAAGGTTGGGAGGACTATTTTGAACCGACTTTAAATAGTTCAAATAATCCCTTTCCTGCCCAAGACAAAGTTTACACCAATGAAAAACCCTGGATAGGTAAAATCTATTATAAGCCCAAAGAGTTCTACACTTTTTATTTTCGTCTCATTCTCAACAAGATTTATCAAGTTTTCCACCCATGTCATCTCCTGACAAAGGATATTTTTGTAGATATGCGCTCAAAAGAATTCATTCATGATATCCTAGGTAAAGATGCATTCAGCCAAATGGCCATATCTTTCAAACAGATATATCAATTAAATCGCAAGACAAAGCAATATATTGCCAAACATATTGAGGAGATTAATCTTCCAGACGACTACATCGGTGTCCATATTCGCAGAGGAGACAAAATTACCTCTGAAGAAATGAGAGAAATACATCTTGACAAATACATCAAAACAATTTCAGAGTATAAAAGTATTAGTAATAATATCTACATAGCAACTGATAACATTAGTATTATCAATGAACTAAAGCCCCAATTAGCCGTTCTCGGTTTCAATCTTTTTTTTAACATATGTAATCATAGTCTGGGCTTTGAGGAGGCAAAATTCAATCAGGCTTCCAAACAAGTAAAACAAGAAGAGACCCTCAACGTATTACTTGACATGGAGGTTTTGGTACATGCAAAGTTCTTTATTGGCACCTATACTTCGAATCTAAGTCGTGTTGTACCATTCTTTTTAGGATTAGATCATTGTATCAGCCTTGATAATGACTGGAACATCATAAACAGCATGAACGGAATGTGAATAATATGAAATACTCTATTATTACTATCAATTACAATAACAAGGAAGGACTGGAAAAGACTATCAATAGTCTTCTCGGACAGACATTCCAAGACTATCAGTTCGTCATTATCGATGGTGGCTCTACTGACGGAAGTGTAGACGTTATAAAGAAATATGCAGCACACATAGACTACTGGGTGGCAGAGCCAGATAAAGGCAGATACAATGCCATGAATAAAGGCATTAAGCAGGCCACTGGCGACTATCTGAATTTCATGAATTCCGGTGACACCTTTCACTCGTCAAGGGTCCTGGAAGATATTGCCCAAATGAACTTTGACGAAGACATCATCACTGGTGGGTTTTATGACAGCGAAAAGAAGGTCAGACACATCATCAAGCCACAGGAAGTCACACTCCTGACAATACTCAAGAACACTTTTAACCATCAGGCGACTTTTTACAAAAAAGAATTATTCCAGAAAAGGCAGTATGATGAGAACTATATTATCCAGTCTGATGCCAAGTTCAACTACTTGTCAATCATATATGACAATTGCTCTGTCAGAATTACCGATTACATAGTAGCCGACTATGACTTCAATGGTATCAGTTCGAATCTTGCCATTGTCGATAAAGAATGGGACCAATTGCTTGCAGAGTTGTTCCCACCAAGAATTCTGGAAGATTACAAATTAATGTTCACCCCAGCCGAAGTTCCTTTGGTCAGATTGTTGCCTGACTTAAAAGAATCCCCCTCCATACAACGTTGGGTATATAGGTTTGCTTCACTCCTACTGAAATGTAAACAACTGGTGAAATGAAAATACTGTTTGTCATAGATAAAATGAAAAATTTTGCAGGTATTGAGAGAATCTTGACCTGCAAGATGAATTATCTCTCAGAGCAAACAACCCACCAAGTCTGTCTGACCACCTACGAACAACAGTCCGAGGTTTTACCATTCCATCTTGACAGCAAGATTGTATATAGCCCCATCGATGTCCCCATGCCTCAAAGAAACATGATGACATTATTCAAATGGTTGAAGGCATATATTGATACACGCAGACGATTTAAACAACAATTCAAGATCCTGCTTGACAGCATTCATCCCGACATTGTTGTAAGTACAGTTTATTCCTATCAAGTAGTTGACCTTATTATTCAAACGTGTCATCGTAAAGGAATTAAGACGGTCATGGAATCTCATACAAAAGGAGAGACGGTCACAATGGCTCATAAATTCCAATACAACCATTATCTGTATCGGTTGTTTTCGTTATGGGACCATCACATCATGAACAGTCTGAGACAATGTGACTGTGTTGTCACGCTAACCAAGCAGGATGTACCATTCTGGCAACACTATGCGCAGCGCATTGAGGTCATTCCGAACATGCTGACCATCAAACCGAAGAAAGTGACAGACTATGAGACAAAGCGAGTTATTTCAGCAGGCAGGTATATGTCGGAAAAGGGTTTCGACAGGCTCCTGAAAGCTTGGGATATTATCAACACCCATTTCAGTGACTGGCATCTATACATCTTCGGCAATGGTGACAGAACGATCTTTCAAGCGATTGCTGACAAATTGCAATCAGTCAAAACCATCCATCTCATGCCTGCAACGGAAGACATTGCTAAGGAATTTTCCAAAAGTTCCCTCTATGTCATGAGTTCCAGATACGAGGGCTTTGGACTTGTTCTGGCCGAGGCCATGAGTTGCGGTCTGCCCTGCATTTCATTCGACTGTCCATACGGACCTCGTGAAATCATAACCAACGGTGAGGATGGATTACTCGCAGAAGACGGGAATATTAAGGATTTAGCCCAGAAGATGGAACGACTGATGGCAGACGTTGAACTTAGGAAAACAATGGGAACAAAGGCTATCAATAACATTGCACGCTATCAACCGAAAGCTATCATGTCACAGTGGACGAAACTTTTCGAAAGTATATAAGCAACATGGAAATCAGCGTTATCATACCAGTCTATAATGTCGAACAGTATCTGAAAAGATGCGTTGACAGTGTATTGTGTCAAGAAAATGTGTCCTTAGAAATCATCCTCGTTGACGATGGTTCTACAGATGCCTCAGGTAACATCTGTGACGACTATGCCGCCAATCATCCCAACATCAAAAGCCTGCACATTACAAATTCCGGCCCTTCAACTGCAAAGAATGTAGGCTACGATGTTGCAACTGGTACGTATGTCGCCTTTATCGACAGCGATGACGAAATCAAGTCCGACATGTTCTTCACGATGCTTCAATCTGGTTATAAGCACCACGCTGATATAGTATGCTGTAACTACGTGCAAGTGGATGAAGCAGGCCATATCTCGCATACGAAACATACTGGGCAAGAGTATGTTCTTAATCAAGGTGAAGCCTTGAAAGCCATCCTGATCAAGGACAAAATATATTCCCAATGCTGGACAAAAATCTACAAGCGAGAGACGATGGATACCCATCATGTCAGGAATACAGAAGGATTGAAAACTGAGGAAGACTTCATCTATAACATCCAAGCATTTGCATGCAGCCAAACCGTCTGCATCGTAGACAAGCCTTTATACATCTATACACATCGCACCAAGTCCCTCTCGAAAGACTACTACAGAAATCATATCAGCCAATATATAGACAATCGGATATTAAGACTTGAACTGGTTGACAATATCATTAACGAGCAGTTCCCTCACTTACAAGAATATAGCACCTATCATTGTCTTTTCTATTATAATGAACTTTTGGGACGCGTATGTTTATTCCCCCAAATGTACCATGACCCAAGAATTCATAAAGTGATTTCTTATTTCAAGAATCACTCAAAAGTATTAATGGCAAATCACAGCAAGTTAGGCTTCAGCAAGACGGGGGCTCGATTTATTATGTATCTCCCAGATATCTTGTATTTACATTACAGGCGTTGGAAAAGCAAATGAACATATTACATAAGATTTCACATAGGATTATCATCGTTTGGCAAAAGCTTAGTGATGCGGTATTAAAGAAAAAATACCCCTTATTAAATGCATATCTACGAAAAAGGGCCATGGAAGATGGTGCCCTTGGAGTTGTCATGATGCTTCATAGAGTGGCTGAATATGACAAATCAAAACTCAAGCCCAATGAAGATTTAAAGGTTTCACCAACATTTCTTCAAAAGACCATTGACAAATACAAGAAAGCGGGATTTGCATTTCTTTCCCTCGATGAGGTGTATAATGTCATCACAGGAAAGGCCTACATAAGCAGGCCTTTTGTTGCTTTTACCTTAGATGATGGATATTTGGACAACTTCACAAATGCCTACCCTATCTTTAAGCGAAACAACGTTCCATTCTGCATCTTTGTGGCAACAGACTTTCCTGACAAGAAAGCTATTCTATGGTGGTACTCAATAGAAGATTTAATCTTAACTAACGACACCGTACGACTGTCAGACAGTACCACCTATGTCTGCCGCACTTACCAACAGAAGTGGGATACATTCCGACTAATCAGGGAGAAAATACTCAGATTAGATCAAGGTAACTTATTAAAATGCCTTCAGGAACTATTTTCCAATTATCATATTGACTGGCTTGCCCCTATACAAAAAATGGCTATGTCATGGGATAACATTGCTGAACTCGGAAAAGAGCCATTATGTACCATCGGAGGCCATACTGTCACTCATCCCGCCTTCATACCCCTCTCATTAGAAGAGATCAAATCCGAAATTGATGTAGGAACCGAAAGGCTTCATTCTGTTATTAACTATGACATCAACCATTTTGCATACCCGTATGGTTCTATCAAAGAAGATGGAGTCCGGGAGTACGATTTTCTAAAGGAATTTAACTTCAAAACAGCATTTATATCATTTGGAGGAATCATCATACGCAAAGACAAAGACAACCTCACCCATCTTCCACGTTTCATGCTAAGGAAATAACCTCTTCCTTATGGATTTGATTTTCCAATATAGATGCTTATTATAAAAATCAATCCATTTATATTTACTCTCCACTGTCCAAGATCTATAGATTTTTCCTTCCGTAACAATAGTTTCCACACTATCGTACTTTTTCTTATAGTCATAATCGCCACCACCCAGATAAAAAGCAGTCTTGCCTTTCAGAATCAGCCTTTCCAGTACCATTTCATAGGCTAATAAACCTGGAGAACACTTCGAAAAGTCGGAGTCGTATGTCAAATTCTCAAGATAAGCAATCGAACATTGCTCACATGTAAGAATCATTGCAGCAATCTTCTCACCTGCATACATTATATAAATATTTGACACATGATATTTGGCCAAATAATCTCTACAAGTCATATTATAACAGATATGATTCAAACGCTCCTTCATGTCAAAATACGAAGCTACGATTTCATCTGTTATACTATCATTTTCATAATCAACAAACCTTATATTCCCATATTCCGACTCTATTTTTTTCCTTTTCCGACTCATTGTATTTCTGCTTTTAGCAGACAGACGTCCTTTCAATTCGTCGTATGTGGCAGGTAGATTGACATGGTAATGTTTATTGGCTATATATACTCTGTCAGAAATGGCAAAATAAAATGACACATATTCAATTCCATTATATGCTTTGAATATGAAATCTGAAATTTCATCAAATTCCACACCAGTTACTGACATCATCCAGATACCAAGCTCAGCATGCTTTTCGAACAATTGCACTTCTATCATATAGTCACTTAATTCATTATGAACATGTAATAGAATGCAATTATTACTAAAAAGATCTATCCTGTTATATATAAAGTCAGGATGCACTTTAATATCGTTAGAAGAAAAAACTACTTGCTCAACCATACGCTCATTTTTTTAACATGAAATATACTTTATAAAAGACTCCCGAAAAAAGGTACCATGCTCCAATCCTTAATTTATCAAATAAAATAGAAAATACAAAAAAGGCCATTATTAATCCAGACGTATATAACACAAAACAGATTCTCGATTCTGTTTCAAACCATTGTTTTATAACATCAATATAATAAGGATGGAAAATAAACGGGGAAGTATGAACCAAATACACAGCAAAACACGATGCCGCAATCCAATTCACAATCTGACTCCGAAGAGAAAGCTTCGTAAAGAATAGGAAAAAGGAAACAGAACTCAATATTACAAAGGGGGAAGAATACAGGAACAATATCGTTCCTCCCTTATCAAAGAAATATGTGAATGCCATAGAGGCAATTGCCATAAATATAGAAACAGAAAGGTACAACGATATATCTATATATTTATTAAATTGAGTATACTTGTTAGGATAAAGCCGCATATACCTTGCCAAAACATATAGTCCCATAAATGATAATGGAGAATAGCCACCAGCATACCAACTACCATAATGATAGAATCCATATATGATTTGAATTGTGAAAAATGCTATCAAGAAGGTTTTCAGATATTCTCTGCTGACATTTTGCACGAAAGCATTTAAAACTGGTGCAAACAAATAAAGGATAATGTATGCCTTGACAAACCAATATCCACGATGTTTGATCAACAGCAATTCTATCCACTTATATACGTCCATTGATGGCGTCAATCCAAGAATCTCCATTGTCAAATAAATGATGATACTGACGAAAAGAACCTGGAAAATCAGCTCTACGAAACGGATCGTTCTAACTTTAATGCCATACCAGCCAGAAATCAGAACAAACGCATTAACGCAAACCACAGATAACGACTCACTGATTCCTCGCATGAATGAGCTATCCAACGAGGTAGAAATATCACTATGCGTTGGAGGATCCAACGATGTATAAGAAGCATGTGAGACCAAAACAAGAATCATTGAAATAATCCTCAATAATTCTATATTTGAATCTCTCTCTCTTACCATAATTCTTGATTTTTCTGCAAAATTAATCATTTTATTTAAGAAACCTTGGCTTTTTGCTAAAAAAGTGATACATTTGCAAAAAATATGAATGTGCTATTAATATGAAAGCAAGGCTCTCTGCTGCCATTACCTGGCTTCGTTTCCCTCTGATATTCCTGATAATCTTACTGCATTGCTACTCTGTAGTGAGATTGGAGGGAAGTCATGACACGTATTTTAAAGTGCTTTATCCGTTTTCACTATGGCTTGGTGAGACTGGTGTTCCTGGTTTCTTTTTTATCTCTGGCTTTTTGTTCTTCCTCAGCAAAAAGAGTTACGGACAGAAGATGAAGACCCGCTTGCACACATTGTTAATCCCATACATTCTGTGGAATGGCCTTCTATTAGCACTCTATCTTGTAGCATACGCTGTCGGGTATCCGCAGGACATTAACGAAAAGAACATAGCTGACTATTCGTTTATGGACTATATCCGACTATTCTGGGACAGAGGTTCGTTTGATAACGGAAACTTTGTTCCCTTGCTTTGTCCGTTCTGGTATATCCGCAACCTGCTTATTATGTGTCTCATCTCCCCATTGCTATATTATTTAATAAAGTACATGCGAGAAGTATTCCTCATCCTCATTGCAGCATGGTGGCTGCTGACATTTGACAACGCCTTCATCCCACAGACTATTCTTTTTTTCAGTCTGGGAGCCTACTTCTCCATCCATAGCATCAATCCGCTGGAAATCGCTACAAAACAGAAGAATCTGACGCTGATACTCTTTGCATTGTTTGCCATCGCTGATATAGCTATGCATACCATAGCAGGCACATCTGTCAATCTCCAGGTACACCGTCTATCACTCGTTTTCAACATTCCCGCCCTTCTGCTATTGGCCGACTACTGCATCAATAAAGGACATTCGAGTCAACTGTTGCCCAATGCAGCCTTTACCGTATTTGCCGTTCACTACCCTATTGTTGTAGTCCTCAGAAAAATATGTGCCACTAAGTTTGCTGAAGCCTCAGACGGTACACACATTCTCTTGTATGTTACTTGTGTCGTCATTGCTACTCTGATGAGTCTGGCATTCTACCTGTTACTCGAAAAGTACTTCCCCAAAGTCAAAAACATACTGTCAGGAAACAGATGAAACGAATTTGGATTATTCTCATTTTATTGTTAATCTGTAGCAGTATATTACTTGCCTTCGCTACGTATCATTACTATGCGTATCCACGATATCGTCAACCATATCAGACAGGTCTGACTGATGACACATTACGCATAGTCTTTATAGGTGACAGTTGGGCTTTTATGCATAAAGACCATCATTGCCAGATAGCAAACATCTTGGAGGATACCATTCATCGTCCTGTAAAAGTACACTCATACGGTATTTGCGGATTGACAAGTAAGGAAATATATGAAAATATATACGACAACAACGATTTCAAATCTTTTTTCCAGAAGAGGGGATATGAATTCTGTTATATTTCAGCAGGTATCAATGATACTTATAAAAAGATGAGTACACTATATTACCAAAAGAGTATGGATGGTATCATTCGGTTTCTACTGGCAAACAATATTCATCCTATCATACAGGAAATTCCAGACTACAACATATCAAAAGCTTATAGTAACCAAACTGCTAAAAACAAGCTTATCAGACGTTTGTCTATGATTGTCAACAACACCCCCTTGGATTGTAAGCAACAATTCAGGGATGCTCTTGACGAACTCATCATAGGGAAAGGATATCAAGACAAAGTCAGTATCATCAGATACAAGTCATGGAATAATGATTATGCTAACGACTTAATCCATTTATATGTTGGCGACCAAATGCACCTGAACGAAAAAGGCTATCATGTTCTCGACAGTGTCATTGCTACAGAAATCATTTCATTAATGGCTGTCGAACAGTAATTGGGCATAATAGCGAGCTCCATAAGGAGTGAGATGGAAGCTGTCGTAAGTAATGAAATGATGGTCAGGAGTGAAAACAGGCATTGCTCCATCTGGTTGTATCGTCATACTCAAAAAATCAATATAATGTTCCTGCCATTCCTCACGTAGCAATCGGTTTACTTCATGAAAGTCAGCATGAATCGCAGTAGTTTGGCTGAAATAGTCGCTACGATAGCGGTTCTTGTAGAAAATACCATTGTTAGTGCCATGATTCTTTGTGCCAATGCCCCAAATTACTGCATCTGACCTTAGGTTCTTCCAAATGATTGATGGTACATTGTGTTTCCAACCAAAGAAATAGATACAATCACATTGTTGAACACGAGTTAATGGACAAGAAGACATATATTGACAGTATGACAACTGAATATCTCCTGCAAGCGAAGACTCCAACAGAATATTAGCAAAATCGCGGGCAAAGCTATTACCGACGATCAGGATTTTCTTCTTTGTAGAATCAGGAGAGAACTCCTTGTCGTAATCATATATTCTGTCCGTATAGCGTTCAAAAAACTTGGGGTCGGTTTCTCCCTGACGAATACCAAGTTCAGGAACATCTCTCACTGCCCCACCCTGGTGGTATATCCACAGGGAAAAGGCATTGACAGCCATCCACGAAAGTAACAGACAGATACGGGAAAGCTTATGGATGCGGATTCGCTTTTCCAATAGAAGATAAGTTGCCATCGAGAGCAAGATTGTCAACATAATCAGCAACAAAAGCTCCTGCCACGACAATTTATCTGCAAAGAAATAACGATAGAACGCAAATAAAGGCTGATGCCAGAGAAAAAGGCTCAAGCTCATCCGGCCTAATGGAGAGAGCACTTTAGAACGACAAGCGAAATGCGATATTTTGCTATTACCAGCATTAGAATATAAATACAATAAGGCGAAAGCCACCGTAAGCAGCAAAATCATCTCGCGAGGCAGGAAACTTTCGCGAATCGTATTCGTGCCGCCCACCAGATTGTATGGCATAGCTCTCTCGCCAATGGTAAAGGCACCGAAAAAGACCATTAAGGCCAGCAGGCCCAGCGACATGTATGACAAAACATGAGACTCTCTGGAAGCTCTCATTGCCATCAGACCACCTGCAGCAATCTCGAAAAAACGATATGGTAACAGATAATACTTATCTCCAATAGTGTCGACAGGCAACAGGTAGAGCACAAGTGAAAGTATCATTAATACGACAAGTACTGGTCTCATACTCTTGCGGAAAATCAGCATCAGAGCCGGGAAAACCACATAAAACTGCATTAAAACGCCAAGATACCATGTGTGCATCAACACCTTGTGATATATTGCCGCCCAGTAATTCTGAGTCGTGACAGACTGAAGGATATTCTCTGCAAAACCCAAAGCCGCCATCACTTCTTCACTCAAGTAGCGATAGTCACCAGGCAGCATTCCCCAATAGCCGACAGCCAGCGAAAGGCAACATACTATCAGCACGACAGGCAACAATCTGAATAGTCTGTTCTCCAAAAAGTACCAATAGCGGAACCGTCCCTCACCTATTAGCCCTATCACCTTTGGTACCGTCAAGTACCCACTGATGACTAAAAACACATCAACACCGAGATATCCGCTTTTACACCAACCCGCATGATAGAGCATCACGGCAATAATTGCCAGTCCCTTTAGAAAATCCAAGTCTTGCCGATAACTCTTTCCCATGGTGCACTTAATTATTTATAGGATCTTTTCTGCAAAGTTACGAACAATTATCGAGAGCGCCAAATAATTCCCTTGTTTTTTACAAATCCATTAGTGACAGGTGATATTTTATGTTATTTCTGACAATTCTGACAAATGACAATGTATCAAATATTTCGAGGGAATGCCAAAAAAGTAACAAATTGTTTGGAGGTTTTATGAGAAATGTGTACTTTTGCAGCCGAATTAGACGAAAAGAAGCATAAATTAATTATTCAGGATAGGTAAACCATCCTTAAAGTTTAAAATCTTTATATAATAATCACGTATGAAAAAAAGTATGTTTACGGGAATGTCATTGCTGGTAATTGGCATGACATTTGTCGGTTGTCTTAAAAACGACATTGAGTATGACGAGAATTTTGCTTACAAGCAAAAGTCTGCTATGTATGAACAGGCGTTTATCAACAAGTTTGGCTCTATCGCCGAGGATCACGACTGGGGCTTTGGCCAGACAACTGGCAGTTCCGCGGCTACACGAGCTGCAATAGCCGGTAGCGATGATAAGGAATATGATTGTGGGTTCTATGTTCCTGATGACATTGTACCAGATAAAAACGGCAAGATTGCAAATTTGTGTGAAGCAGAATTCAATAAGACAACCGGCACCACAACACCTGAATTCGTTTTTGATAACTACTGGCTCCTGCATCTGAATGCCGCTCAGGGCGACCACAGCAAGATGAGCCAACTTCAGGCCTTTGACTCTAATGCGAAGAATGGTACTGGCGATTGGATTGACGTAACGAACTTTAAGAAAGGTAAGAATGAGTCCATAAAATACTTCAAGGCCAATACCAAGACAAAGGGTGCCACACTCATGGTGAACATGGGTGGTAAGGGCGATCCCAACCATGGTAACAAACTGTTCCGTTGGCTCGAAATAACAACGCAAAAGGATGGCTCGAAAGACACAACATTCCATTACGACTATAAGTTCTTGCAGTGTAATGTCGCTCATGGTAATAAGAAACTAAACGAGATGGTTCTTGGCTTCTATGGAGGCAATCATTGGTGGTTGATAGTGGTTAAGGCTGCCAACCCTACAAATCCCATCAACTATGTCGTCGAGGAAGGTCGCATCATGTGTGAAGACCTGGGCACCAAAGAAAACAGTGACTTCGACTTCAACGACATCGTGTTCGATGCCAAGCGCTACTACAACGGAACTATTTATATCAGAATTCTCGCAGCAGGCGGTAAACTGCCCATCAGCGTTGCTGGTAAAAAAGTGGACATTGGAGAGATGACCAACACTGGCGTGAACGTGAATGAAAATCTTCAGGAGATTATCATCGAGCCCAAAAGCGACGGACAGCCCGTTTATAGCTCTATCAAGGATATTCCCGTGGTGGTGACTCCTGGTGGCGATGCTAAACCCTATGAGCTGAATACCACTAACGGAAAAGCTCCTCAGAAGATTTGCTGCCCGATTAACACGCATTGGGCTGAGGAATATGTGGGCATTGACAAGGCTTACACCAAATTTGCCAATTGGGTAAAAACCAATGATTCTCAGAAGTGGATTGAGGTAGAAGTCGAGGAGTTGACCGACCTTGACCTGAATACCAAGCCCAACAATGCAGAATAATATCGCCTAATGCTCTGACATAAGAACGAGCCTTTCTCACTTCCGGGTGCAGAGAGGCTCTTTTTTTTCGACATGACGCTACGCGACGATGAACAGAGCGCGACGATGAACAGATACTACGGATTTAAAGGGACATGGCGGGAACTTATCAGGTACAAGTCGGTATGTAACATGGATGAAGTCCGTACCTAACGAGCTTGCGCCTATAGGCAAAAAGTCTTGCGCCTATAGGGAAAACATCTTGCGTCTATAGGCAAAAAGTCTTGCTTCTTTAGGCAAAACGATTGCCTGTGTTTTTACCATCCCACTTGACACCAAATGCAATACCGGCGGAAAGGTTATTCTAAAAGACGTAACTACTCAGTCCCCTTACGGCCATCGTTATATGGGGGGTAGGCAGTAATGTAACTTGGTTAAATAATCTCAAAAAGGCTTGACCATCATAGTTTACTCATAAGCCAGAAGTAGTGCGTCAAAATCC
>JAEEGL014154383.1_pt1 | contig 13302 bp, 8 predicted proteins | sample 9134231 | NCBI WGS metagenome assembly JAEEGL01 (sample SAMN16246548, study PRJNA631951) | gut metagenome | biome: gut microbiome; feature: rumen; material: fiber-attached | host: Bos | place: Iran: Karaj | collected 2018-10 | reverse complement strand
ACGATGATGGCTGTTCCGCCGGGGCCGTATCCTTCGTAAGTGATGCTCTTGTAGTCTACGTTGCCCTCTGCACCTGATGCCTTCTTGATACCACGCTCGATGGTGTCGTTGGGCATGTTGTTGGCCTTTGCCTTGGCAATTACTGTTGCAAGCTTAAAGTTGTTGGCCGGATCAGGTCCGCCCTCCTTGACTGCAACTGCGATCTCTCTTCCGATGATGGTAAAGATCTTGCCCTTAGCGGCATCGTTCTTCTCTTTTTTGTGCTTGATGTTTGCAAATTTTGAATGTCCTGACATATACTTCCCTTCCTTACTCTATTTTGCTATTGCTAATTCATTGTCCTCTTGCTTCGTCTCAGTCTCCTCCGGTAGCCTGGTCATCAGTGCAGTCTGCACCATGTGGTTCTGAACTGAAAGGATCTTGAAATTATAGCCTTCTACTGTTACATCGAATTTCTCATCGGTCTCAGGTATTCTGTCCAGTTTGGAAATCAGGTAGCCGTTGAGAGTTTCAAATTCCGTCTCCCCAAAGGAGATCTTAAATTTCTTTTCCAGTACTTCAATAGGGGTCTTGCCGTCAACGGTAAACTCCATTGGATTTTTGGTGGGCTTAATGTAGTTCTCATCCTCATCATACTCGTCCATGATATTGCCCACAATCTCTTCCAGAATGTCCTCCATGGATAAAAGACCTGCTGTCTGTCCATACTCGTCTATGACGATGACCATCTGGGTCTTGGTGGACTGCATGCTGTGGAAAAGAGAATCAATATTCCTGGTCTCAGGGACAAACTTGGGCTGTCTGAGGAGCCCCTTTATCTTCCTGATTGGAAGCTCATCATCAGTATTCTCTGAAAGTTTCTTCATAGCGTCCCTGATGTGCATGATGCCGATGATGTGATCTATGTCCTCCAGATATACAGGAAACCTTGAATTATTGGTGTCCATCATAAAGTTGACCGCCGTCTTAAGGCTCCAGTTGGCGTCTATGGCCACCATGGCATTCCTGTTGGTCATGATATCCTGGGCCTCTTTATCAGAGAACTCAAAGATATTGGATATCATGTCGGCCTCGGATTCCTGAATGACGCCCTGCTCCTGACCTTCACTGACCATGGACTTGATCTCTTCCTCAGTCACATCCAGAAGTCTATCGTCGCCCCTGACACCGAAAATATAAAGTACTCCGGTGGCAATCCCTTCAGATAAAAGTGATAACGGTTTAAGGACCGTCCTTAGGACAGATACAGGATAATAACAGGCGTAGAGCCATTTCTCAGAGTTTCTTAGAGCAAGTCTTCTGGGTATCAGTATTCCGAAACTCATGATCAGAACTGCCGTCAAAAGACCTGTCACCACATATATAACAGTCCTCAGGATCATGTCTTTTGCGTCAAACAGCAGCGAAAAATACCTGCCAAAGCCAAGTATTACCGCCACTCCAAGCACCATATTAAGCACTACCGTGAGGATCTGCATTGATTCGAAGAACTTATCCCGTTCATCCAGGATCTCAAGCAGCTTCCTGCTGATATTGTCTTTATTGTCCTCGCTCTTTTTATCAATCTCCTCCTTGCTGGCGTGGTCCATGGCCATTCCAAAGCCGTGAACGAACACATTTATTAGAAGAATGACAAAAAAAGCCAAAATACTGACAGAAGGCAAGCCTTCGTCCATAATTGTTCCTCCTAGTCAAAAAGCTCGCAAAATTTCAATGTACACTATAACACATTTTTAGCCGGGATACTACTTTTTTATACAAGCTCGGAAACAGGGATGTTAATAACATCATCCTTTACCGTGGAAATCGCCTCAGATGCTATGAATGGACTATCAATAAGATCAGTTATAAAATATTATATCTAATCTTTATACGTGCCACTACAAGGTCCGGTAAACTTAAAGATTTGCTGCACCGATTATTCCGGCATCTTCTCCAAGCTCTGCCACCGCAATTTCAGGAATCATTCCGTGGTCGCCACCAAAAGCCTCATCGGTCATGATCTTTCTAAGTCTTGGGATCAGATCCTTAGCATACTTTGATATCCATCCTCCAATAAGTATGAGTTGTGGTCTGAACATATTTACGATATTTACTATGCCCTGTCCAAGCATCTGACAGTACTGCTCTAATATTTCGCATATTTTTTCATCCCCTGCGCCAGCTCTTTCAAAGATTTCTGAAAGTGTCATATCCTGCCCAAGGCTTTCAGAAACATTTGCCAAAAGAGCCGGTACTGATACGTAAGCTTCCAGGCAGCCCTTTCTTCCGCAGGTGCATTGTCTTCCAAAGGCTTTTATAACCTGATGGCCCACTTCGCTTCCGCCCATCATTCCGCCTTCAAAGACACTTCCGTTGAGGATGATACCGCCTCCGACGCCATTTCCAAGGGTAAACATAACAACATCGCTAAAATCCTTACCCGCGCCGGCTATAGCTTCTCCAAGAGCAGCACAGTCCGCGTCATTGGCAATCCTGACAGGACAGGGAATAATCTTTTCAAGCCCTTGCGATAGATGTACATTTTCCCAACAGATATTATTGGAGTAGATAACCGTCCCTGACTTTCTGTCGACAGTTCCGGGCACACCGACACCGACTCCGATGCACTGGTCAAGAGGAATATGATGCTCTTCAAGGAGCCTGAGGGTCTTTTCCGCCGCTTCCCTAATAATGTCTTCCGCCGGCCTTTTCGGCTCAGTTGGATACTGCTCTTTGGCAATAAGGTGCTGACCGTCGCCCACAAGACCGATCTGAACATTGGATGACCCGATATTTATACCAACTCTAACAGGGCTGGCCTTTTCTCTTATGGTAGTAAGAAGTGCGTCGCAGGCTCCTTCAATCTGCCAGTCTCCGCTTCCTGCCGACAGGAAGAATGAATCTCCCTTTTTATAAGTTACTTCTTCTCCCTGGTTTGAAATCTTTCCCTGGCCGTCCAATATCAGTATGGACAAAAAAGACTTCTCAGACACGTTACCCTGCATCCTGCAGGTCAGAACTCCGTCAAGGTTAAGCTTATCAACGGTAAAATAGTCACAGTCCGCTATATGAGGATACCCTGCACCATTTCTTACAATTGGCACCGTGTTGGTTACAGCCAGAGCTTTTTCGATGTGAAGATCTCGCTTTTTCCCATTCTTGCCGACTCTTCCGTAGTCATAGACCCTGTAGGTAACATTTGAATTCTGCTGGATCTCAGCAATGAGGATGCCCTTACCGATGGCGTGAAGGGTTCCTGATTCTATGAAAAGAGCATCTCCCTTTTTTACAGGAACTGCATTAAGGACCTCCAAAAGAGTATCCTCTGCTATCCTCTTTGCGAATTCCTCTTTTGAGAGCTCTCTGTTAAATCCATAATACAAAAACGCTCCTTCTTCGGCGTCAAGCACGTACCACATCTCGGTTTTTCCGTACTGTCCCTCATTCTGAAGCGCAAAACCGTTTCCGGGATGCACCTGAACAGACAGGTTCTCTTTTGCATCAATGAACTTGATAAGAACCGGGAATTCCCTAAATCTCCTGCAGTGAGTTCCAAGGACTTCTGTTCCCACTTCATCTATGTACTGGGAGAGTGTCTTTCCCCTAAATGGTCCGTTTTCAATAACGGATGGGCCATCCAGGTGGCAGGAAAGCTCCCAGGCCTCAGCGCAGACTTCTCCGTCATATTCGATTCCATACTCTTCAACCAGCCTGTGACCTCCCCAAAGGTAGTCCTTACAGGTGGGTTTAAGTTTAAGAACGCTCATCATTTCCTCCTATTATCATCAAATGCAATCTTCACAGCTCCCATGATCCAAACCGCCTCCATTTGTCATGTGCAAGCCGCCTCCGTTTGTCATGTTTATACGGTACTTTTATAATATTTTATTCGTGTTTATACGACAAAATCAACCAAATTCACCTTGTATAAAAGACAAGTTCCCGGCTTTTTTCGCTCCTTTTTTAGAGATTGTATGCTATTGTTAATATGTTATACTTTTGTAGGTTATTTTTTGATCTAATATGATTATAGGAAAGGTCATTAGTAGTTTTTTATACTATACGACAGGTTTTAAACATGATTTCATTGCTGTCTATGGCAGTTCATATTCTTGGAACTGCTTTTGTATATATTCTTAAAGCACTTTTTTCCATATTTACATGGTTTATCAATGCCTTATTTAAAGCTTTAAGGCTTCTTTTTGTTGTACTTCCCTGCACTTCCCTGATACTTGTTTTTCTGCTGGTCGCTGCAATTTTCTCACTTGTTTCAGGCGATGCATCCCGCTTTCCATCAAGCGTTTCAATGTATAACGATCTTAGAACATGGTGGACGACTGAGATTTATTCTCTCAAGGGAAGTGCCGGCTACATAATTCTGCTGCTACTAACTTTGCTTATGTTCATACCGGTGGTAACAGTGCTTTTATGCATCAGTGTTATCCTCTCTCACGGGAGTATTCTCTTTATAGGGATTGTGTTTGATGCTGCTATCTATCTGGTGAGATTGATATTCGGAAAGGGCTTCGTCGCTCAAGCCTTAGACCGTTATTACCGTCTTTTCCCTGCTGCCGGTCGCCGCCATGAAGAGCGCTACCATGACCAGCTCCTTCGAAGGAGAAACCGCGAATTGGAGAAAGAGCTTGAAGAGAGCCATCGCTCCAGAAAAGGCAGAGAGTTTTACGGGGATAATGAAGATGATTATGAAGAGCCCTACTACGAATATGATGATGATTTTGGTGACGACTCTGATGACAGGTATATCGAAGATGATCGTTATGGCAGGCGTCATTTAAGGTTTCGCTCTTATGATGATTACGATAAAGATGATGAAGAATACGAAGACGAAGAATTTGATGATGAAGAATTTGACGATGAAGAATTTGACGATGAAGAATTTGACGACGAGTATTACGAAGATGAGGAATTTGAAGATATAGATGACGAAAGCAGGAATCACTCTTCTTCCAAAGGTGCATCTACAAATCCAGGCTCCTTCGATTTCTTTGCGGGGTGTAATTCCAGGGAAAGCGCTGACAGAAAGTATAAGTCTCTTGTAAAACTTTATCACCCCGACAACATGGACGGTGACACTGCTGCTCTGCAGGAAATCAATGCCCAATATGCTGAGGTAAAGAAAAAGTTTGGGTAAGTTTTCTAATAAATCCGCCATTCAAGAATATAATTCATAAATTGAAACGTGATTATGTCCTATTTTTTCAGTTTCAACTTTGTTACTTATGTCACTTTTCCTGTTTCTGAATATAATGACATAAGAAAACTCTCAATAATCTATGGCACTATTCTGCTTTTGAGGAGAAGTACCATAAACTTTCTCCAAATATTTATGGCTATTCAACCAATATTTCATAAAGAACCATAAATTTTACCTCTGATTTTTATGGAACTTCCTCCATTTTTAAAGAATGTGGCATAAATAGTCTGTTTAGTAAAGAAAATGGGCCGAGTCCGTCGATCTGAGACCAGTCCCGTCGACCTGAGAAAAAAAAGTGACTAAGTCGCATCGCTGCAGGCTTAGTCACTTTTCCATCATTTTACTGTAATTCAATGAGAGAGATATCATCTATAAAGATGTCATGCTTCTCTTTTACCCTCACTCCGTCTACAGATCCCATAGTAATGTTGAATCTGGTGTTCCTGTCTGTTGGATACTCCATCTTGAAGTCTACTGTGATGGTCTTCCAGTCATTCCCGATAGTCACAGACTCAGTGGTACCACTGTAATTGGTCCAGTCGCCTTCGTACTGCTGCAAAGAGTAGGCGATGGCCCTCTCGATGCTGGATTTTGCCTTGAAGGTCAGCTGGTAGCTCTTGCCCTCCTCCAGGGTGATGCCGTCCTGATTGAGCTGTATGTACCAGGAATTCTCTGCTTCATTTGCCATGGTGTCATCGATGGTGATGGCGAAAGCGTTCTCGTTGCCATTCATGCTGTCTACCACATAGCTTGCTGTAACTGTGTCGTAGACGTATGGATCAAATCCTGCCAGTCCTGCATTAAAGGATCCGTTCTTGATGAGAGCTGCCTCGCTGAAGAACAGATCATCGATATAGTAAGTTCCCTCTTTTGTGAAGGTGATCTCTGCAAATGACTCTTCTCTGGAATTGTCTTTGTCAAAAGAGATCTTCTCTGAGAATTTCTTGTCTGAAGTCTCAAGTTCAGGTGCATAGTCTTTTCCGGCAACCTTAACTGTAAGTCCATCAGATGATGCAGCATCCTCGCATCTGGCGTTAAAGCTCAGCTCGTAATCGCCTTTTACTATTGGTGAAAGATCACTCTGTCTGATAGTTATCTCTTTTCCACCGGATGGAACGGTCACCTTGAGTTCTCTGATATTGTTCTTGTTGGTTACTGTGATGTTCTCTTTATCACTATCATCAATTTCCCAGTATCCCAGTCTGCTATCGCCCTGATCAAAGGTGCCGTTGTATACGAAGTTGCCGTCAGGCCTTATGCTCTTGTCACCACCGTCAGCCATTTCTTCGCCGGACTTGTGAACAAGTTTTACATTGTTAATGGTTACAGGCGCGATTGAAGGCTGCTTGCCCAGATTGAACTCCAGGGAGCCGTTTGCGTCCGTGTTCTCATTCATGGTGAAGGTGTAGGTATAGGTCTTTTTCTCGGTTCCAATTGTAAGTGGTGTATCCTCGAAGTATCTGATCCATCCTCTGTCAGGACCCTCAACATCGATTATGATGTCTCGCTCTTCTGTGGAGTATGCATCAAAGGTCAGCTCGTACTCCCAGCCTCTGTACATGGGAATGTTCTCCTGCTTGAGCTGGATTGCGTAGAATACGCCTCCGGAAGTCTTGGCAGGTATCAGGGTTATTCCTTCGTCAGAAAGCTCGTATGTTGTACCGAAAACATCGGATTCAAGATGGTATTTCCAGTTATCGTCATCAGCCTTGTCAGATTTGTCCCTGCCGATGTCCTCTGTAAAGGTTGCGTTATTTACATAGTTGCCCTCGGCATCAGGCTCTCTGAAAGTAACAGGTTCGCCCTCAGGTCTTTTGGCTACGCTCTCTTCCTTCTCGTATTCATCAGAAGGTCTCTGATAAACCCTGACATAGTCTACTTCAAAGGCTTTATCATTCATCTCTGCCTTCTCAGCATCTCCGGGATAGCCAACCCAGCTTCCGCCCACAGCCAGATTCAGGATTACATAGAAGTTCTGGTCAAATGGTGCGGGATATGTAATCTGGTTGTCGTCATCGGTTCCAGTGTACCAGTCATCGGTGGAATAAACGAATTCATCATCCACATACCAGCTGATCTTGCCTGGCTCCCAGTCTACACGGTATATATGGAAATCATTTGAGTAACCGTTTGCTTCGATTTCTCTTGTGCCCTGGTTTTCCTTGTGACCATTTCCGGAACTGTAACCGTAATGAATGGTATGATAGCTCTTTCCGGTGTCCTGACCCATGACCTCCATGATGTCTATCTCACCGCACTTAGGCCACTGGCCGTAGAGCCCCTCGTCTGTAGCCATAAGCCAGAATGCAGGAAGATATCCTTTTCCTGTTGGAACCTTGGCTTTTGCCTCAAAGCGACCATATGTGAAGTCGTGCTTGTTCTGGGTTGTGATACGTCCTGAAGTGATCTTCTCCTCAGAATCTTCGGTTTCAATATGAGGTATGATCTTTAGTGTGCCATCTGACACCTCAATGTTACCCTCATCGAGAGCTGTATATCTCTGAAGCTCTGCATTTACCCATCCTGGCTCATGTGTCTCAACATTCCAGTCTGCTGTATTCAGACTGTCCCCATCAAACTCATCTGCCCACACAAGCTCATAATCATCGTGCTGTTCAGGAGCTGTTTCACCTTCTGCTGTTTCTGCTGTTTCTTCTGCTCCACCTTCAGTTGAAGCAGTCTCTGCATTAGCTTCTTCAGTCTGCTGCTCTTCTGCCTGTGCTGCAGTATCGCCACTCTCATTTGAGGTTTGGGTCTGGTCAGTGTTTTCAGCATTCTCAGACTGAACAGCAGTGCCGCCACTGTTATCATTTGCTTTTCCACACCCCGGTAGTAAACCGGCAATGAGCATTATTGACATTACAGTTGCTACGGCACCTTTTGTTAGATAGTTTTTTCTCATTTTGTCCTCTCCATGAATTGTAATGAATTAAACTCAGCTCTTTAATCTTAGCCTATTTATCATAGTTATTATAACCCATTAACTATTCTACACTAATAAAATTCGCATAAACTCTATATGTTCTTTATCTCACTTTGATTGCAATGCCCTCCAAAAAGCAATAAACTTTAGTTATCACCAAAATCTATTGCAAAAAAAGACTAAGCGGATTAAAAAAGGGAGCACACATGGATACTACCGTCAGAAATATAATCCTAATTCCAGCCTATGAACCGGATGAAGTTTTAATCAAATACGTGGAAGAACTACATAATAGCGGATTTCAGGACATTGTCGTTGTTGATGATGGAAGCGGTCCGGATTATGCGGGGATCTTTGATGCTCTTGAGGGCAGTATCCATGTGATACACCATGAAGTAAACAAAGGAAAAGGTGCCGCTTTAAAAACTGGATATCGTTGGATAAAAGACAACATTCCTGATGCGACAGGTGTTATCACTGCAGATTCCGATGGACAGCACAGGCCATATGACTGCAGAAAGCTCTCTCGCGCCCTTTCACGTAGATACGGGTTATTGCTGGGGACAAGGGATTTCAATCAGCCTCAGGTGCCACTGCGCAGCAAAATGGGCAACAAGATAACTTCGTTTGTCTTCCAGCTCCTTTACCGTCATAAAGTAAAAGACACGCAGACAGGGCTGCGTGCCTTTCCTATTAGTCTATTGGATTTCATGACTGATGTTTGGGGCGATCGTTTTGAGTACGAAATGAATGTGCTCGTTGAGTGTGCCAGAAACAATGTGCCTATGATTCCTGTACCCATTGAAACCGTATATAGCGAAAGTCCCAAAAGCCATTTTCATACTGTAAAAGATGCTTACAAGGTATATAAGGTTCTCCTTGGTAATCTATTTCGTTCAAGAAGTCACTAGAACCGTCCCCCTGACTGCCCCCTTGACTGATTTGTCCCGCATGTTTTGGTGATGACCATCGGCCAAACAATCATTACAAAGAGCATCATGATACATCTTGCAATGAAATTGCCCCAGTGCTCTCCTAATCCCAAAATAATTGTTGCAGGGGCAAACTCCTCTTTCCAAGCCAATGCTAGAAATGCTCCAACAGCCACTAAGATTGGAAGCTCTTTGGCGCCTTCAGGAATCTCATAATGCAGATAATGACGATCCGCATAACTTCCTACAACATATCCCAGAAGTGCACCACAGGCTTTAAAGCAGTCATTCATCATCTTCTGTGGATCCACAAGAAGTGCCCCGTCCACACCATAATCCATGGGATAAGGCTTAAGCTGAATGTAAGCCAGTCCTACAATTACAAGAGCAACTCCCGCAAAAGTCAGAATATCTATGGCTTTCTCATTTCCATCAACCTTCTTTGTAATAAGATCAACCAGGAAAATCGTGATGACAGTCTCAATAAACGCCACTGCTACATCCTGTGGAGTATGAACTCCAAGGAAGTTTCTTGAAAATGCTGTCAGCAGAATCAGTATCCCACAGACCACAGCCAGCCATCTTCGTTTGTCCTTCTGCCAGACAATTATGCTGCCATATACCCCCGTCGCCGTTCGCGTATGCCCGCTTGGGAACGAATATCCCGTAGCAGCCTTTTTGGAGTCTCCGGCAGGTTCAATGAGTTCAGACCTTATCCATGGCCTATAGGCGCATACAGTCAGTTTGATCAGGCCGTTTACCACTTCGCCCACGCAGTGGACTGTCATGAAAAAGTATCCCCAGGCTTTATCAATTCCCCAGAAGATCACGAAGGGCAAAAACGGAAGAATATCAACGGCAAATTTCGACAGGGCATTAAAAAACTCGTCGAATACACTTCCTGTCGCATTCCTCAGATCCTGCAACATCAATAAATACTGAATATCTAGTTCCATTTCTTGTCTCCTTTTGACATGCAAAAATATAAACTCCCACCATCAATAATACGATATTTCGTTCATTAAAGATATTAAAAAGAAATAAAAAATGGAACCCGCCAACAAGGCGGATCCCACTTATTATCGCAGGTTAGACCCTACTATGAATAAATCCATCTATTAAGATAAGTTTTAACCTTTAAACTTAAACCCAAGCATTGTAACATCATCAAACTGCTCTGCTTCTCCGACAAAATCAGCCAGATCCTTCGTAACTGCAGGGAGCAGTTCATCCATGGCAAGGTCCTTGTTTGCATTAAGAACGTTTATCAGCCTCTCTACGCCATATTGCTGAATGTCTTTATCTATTGCCTCAGGAATTCCATCTGTGTAGACAAAGATCTCATCCCCGGGATTGAGCTGCACATCATACTCCTTGAATTTCAGGCCTTCCATTGTACCCAGGGCTGCACTGTGCTTGTCTTTATACAGTACATAATCTCCTTTATCCTGTCTGAATACAGGATATTCATGCCCCGCATTGGCGCATCTCATAAGACCTGTATGCATGTCCACAAGACCGATCCAGACGGTAACGAACATGTCCGCCTCATTTCCCTCGCACAGCACCTCGTTTACCTTGGCAAGGATTTCAGAAGGACCGATTCCTGATTCAGCAGTACTCCTTATGGCAGCTTTGCTGCGCATCATGAAAAGAGATGCAGGAATTCCCTTGCCGGAAACATCAGCCATTACGAGTGCAAATACATTAGCATTTACGAAGAAGAAATCGTAGAAGTCACCACCAACTTCCTTCGCCGGATCCATGGAAGCAAATATCTCTATATCATTTCTTGGAAGACGGAAGTTCTGTGGAAGAGACGACTCCTGGATCGACCTGGCGAATTCAAGTTCCTGGTCTATGCGCTTCTCTGCTGCTGCAATGTAACCCTTCAGCACCTCCACAGTCTTGTTGATGTCATCTGAAAGAGATGCAAACTCAGAGGATTTGTAAACCGATACCGTCTCGTTCAAATTACCGTTGGTAATCTTGTTGAGAGATTCATTTACCAGATCCAGATTATTGACCACTATTGCCTGAACCAGCATGGATATCAGTACATAAATAACTGTAAGAAGGATGATATCAGCCATGGCTGTTTCATAGGCTCCGGCATCTCTGCTGTCGTAGACTTCCGATTCCGGGAGCTGTACCAGTAGGCACTCCATATTATCAAGGGTATCGAACCGACAGAAGGAATCCACATCAAAAATTACAGCCCTGAACATTCCTTTATCAGCTTTTTCCCGAAGCATCTCAGTTTCTTTGGCATCTATCGAATCACCTTTGTGATTGCCTGAAACCACAAGCCCAGATGTCTGGATCACATCGAAAGTCCCCGTCTCTCCCACATGGGAATGCAGTACACTTATTTTGTAATTATTGTCGCGAAGACCGTTATAGGTCTCACTTATGTCAGAAGAAATAGTAGCGAGCTTCTCTTCTGCACTCTGGACCGCAGACTGGGTCTGAACCCCGAATGAAAACATGAAATTGATAAAGATGATGGCTGCACTGACAATAAATAGCCAGAACTGAAACTGCTGAGATACCTTTACCTCAGATTCTTTTCTTCGTTTGAAGGGATTGGACCACTCTTCTGAATAGACTTTTAGGGCAATTGAACAGATGGCCAGACCAAGTCCCGTGAAAACTATCATGGGAACAGAACATACCCTGACTACATAGAAAGCCATCTTCATATCGTCCCTGTGAGTTATGAAGACGACATACATGTGAAAAACCTCCATAACTGCGCCCATAAAAAAGGCGTAAAGTTCTGAAGGCTTTTTCCTATGAAAAATAAAGATGCTCATGAAGGCAGCCACAAAGCCTGAAAGGCAGGTGGAAACACTGCATGCTATCCTGGTATATGAGCCGATACCAAAATACGTTCCGACAATATATCGCTCAATGCCGCCTATAAGTCCTGCAAGGATTCCGGCCAGCGGATCAAAGAAGAGTCCGGCACACATCGGTCCCATGTCTCTTACATTTATGAGCATATCACTGTAATCAACTCCAAAGTGAGTTGACAGGATTGCACACATTCCATAGACAAAGACCAGCATCAGTCTTATGGGCCAGGTGATCTTCTTACCCTTAAGCTTGATCCATAAAGCCAGCGTAAGAGCCGCGATTCCCAGCGTTATGACAGACATTTTAAAAATCATCAGGAGCATGCAGTAGCCCTCACATCATGTTTATCGTATATATTATATTTTATTACAGGTCTGCAGCGATATCAATGTTCTCGCCTGTTATACCTACCCATGCACCATCTTTTGCCTCTGATGCCTCAGCGTGTGCCAGAAGCCACTTGTTGGTAGCTGTGAGCATTCTGTCTTCCTGATTGGCTGCAGGATAATCAGGTTTTCCTACATTGGTACCCTTAGGAAGTCCAACAAGAACCTGGAAACCAGTATCCTTATTAGCCTGACATGGTGCATAATGAAGTGCTGTAGCATATACCTCTACCATAACGCCTGCAGGTACGCAGAATGCCTTAACCTTACTTGAATCGATCTTGTAGTCCTCTATCTCCTCACGCTTTGCAAGAAGAAGAATAAAATCTGTTGTTCCCAGATTGATCTCGCTGGAACGGTGATATTCAAGGCAGTTGAGCTTGGTGTTATGACCATTGCACCATCCAAACTGCATTGCTGAGCCGCCGAATAATGAATAAGCGATCTTGTCTGCAGCTGCAAGGCTCTGAAGCGCAGGATCCTCAGCAACATATTCTGTTCCCTCCGGAACGGGTGTCTTATCTCTAAGGGCTTCCTGGATCTCTTTTATCTCAGCTTCATACCCTTCAATAATTCTTCCATAATTTGTAAATTCAGGATCTGTCACACTGTAAATCTTCAATTCTTTACCCTCCTTCATTATTAACCAATAAAATCAATTTAAGGTTTTTCTTTTACAGCTCCATATACTAAGGAACTGTAGCAGAATAATCCCGGCATTGAGCTCAGGTTATTCCGCTACAGTTCCTAATCTTATGCCTTTTTAAATTCTGCTTTTTACTGTCAATAAAGCTATCACATCAGGCAAAAGGATTCTCTGTAGGATAAGGAAGAGATGCAGGCTGGTTGTAGCCGATGCTCTCTGCTCCAAGATACTTGAATACCTCAAAGAGTGCCTTTCCGTAGTGACCGAATGCAACTGCTCCGTGGTGAGGGAAGTTGCCCTGGATAAGAACGTGTCTGTAGAATCTTCCCATCTCAGGAATTGCGAATACACCGATACTT
>JAEEGL011390901.1_pt1 | contig 13302 bp, 10 predicted proteins | sample 9134231 | NCBI WGS metagenome assembly JAEEGL01 (sample SAMN16246548, study PRJNA631951) | gut metagenome | biome: gut microbiome; feature: rumen; material: fiber-attached | host: Bos | place: Iran: Karaj | collected 2018-10 | reverse complement strand
TCTTTGTCTGAAGTTATGTCGATGATGAAGCAGCATGATGAAATCTTGCAGCCTGTATTCCAGAAATATGGTGGAGAACCTCTCAAGAAAATCGGTGATGCTTTCCTTGTTGTATTTGAAGAACATAATAATGCTTTGTTAGCTGGTATGGAAATCCAGCGTAAACTGGTCGAATATAACAATACTGCGCCAGAAGAAAGAAAACTTGCAGTTAGAATTACAATAAATACTGGTTCTGTAATCAGAACAGAAAACGATGTTATGGGCGATCCAGTTAATTTGGCTTCTAGACTTGAAGGTATTACCGACGCTTTTGAAATCCTTATTTCTGAATTCACTTATGAAAAAATTGATAAAAATATTTTTGAATTAGTAGATAACGGAGCTCATCAGTTTAAGGGAATTAGCCGACCAATCAATACTTATAAAGTAAAATGGTCTTGATTAATACATTGTTTACATGGTAAAAAAATAAATATATAATAGGTTTCAATACTTATAAGGATAATATAATAATATGATAGAAGAAATAGTCTTAAGTCTTCAAGATAAGCTTAGAAGCACTGACTACTTAGACAACGACACTGCTTTAGATAAACTTTCTTCTTTATTGCAATCCCAAAGTTCTGATAAACAGAGAAAAATAATTGCAAATATTTTACCAATTGCTTTATGTAGCAAACACGAAAATATACAGAAAAAAACAGTTCAAGTTGTAATTAATTATCCTACTATTCTTAAAGATATTCTTCCTTCTCTTACCATTTCCCAAGATACTACTGTCAGATTCTGGGCTTATTTCATATCTATAGAATTAGGTTTTACAAAACAAGAACGTTTACTTGAATTATTGAATAGTCAAGAAAGTGATGAAATAAGAAGAATCGCTATAGATGCTCTTGCTAAAAAGCCAGATAAACAAACAATAATTGCATTCTTAGATAAAATCAGCGATCCTAGCTGGATAGTAAGAAAACAAGTTAAAAAAGCATTAATTGCGCAGGGTGATGGTGTATACGGCGTTATACAAGAGTATTTCCAAACTTGTTCAAGTTCTCAAAAATATGAATGTATTAAAATTATACCTTTGGTATTGAGAGAAAAGGCTTTTACTCTCTTCCAAAGAATGCTTGAATCAGATGTTAAGGGTGTTTTTAAACCATATATTTGTGCTGGTTTTGGTGAAATACATAACGACCTTTCTATGAAGATATTGCTTTCTTTGCTTGATGATGAATCTTTGATAGTTCGTCAGGAAGCAGTAAAAGCATTAGTAACCTGGGGAAAAAGCGTAAGTTATGGAGCATTATCAATATTCCCTACTGCAAGCAAAGAAACCAGACTTTCGTTGATGCAGTTGCTAGGAAAAGTATTAGGATTAGAAGTTGTTGACTTTATGAATGAAGCTTTTGGGGCAATGACCCAAGATAACAAATTCTTATTGCTTACAGCATTAGGTGAAGTTAGAGACCCTAAAGTTATTCCATTGCTTCTGCCTTATTTAAAAGATGAGTCTATTTTTATCTCAGACTATACTAAAAATATTCTTATAAAACTAGGTGTCCATGCGGTTGACCCACTTTTAGCTACATTAGATTCTGAAGATGATAACCTGACTATACAGGTTTTGCGGGTTCTAGGGGCTATTGGTTCTAAAGAAGCATTACGACCCTTATTATTCTTGATAGACAACTCAAAAAAGACTTTGGTTAGAACCTGTGCAATTGAAGCTATATCAAAACTCCAAAAGTTTGATTTAATTGCTGGATTACTTCTTATTAAGCTTGACGATAAAGATATATCCATCAGACATACAATAGTTGAAAATTTGTCGAAACACCCAAGAAAAGCTTTTCTAAAAGACCTTGTAATGTGCTGTTTCGATAGGAACCCAGATGTTGCCTGGTGGTCAAGAGAAATATTCAAACGTCGTGATTATGCTGGAGTTTCTAGTCTGCTTAAGCTTTATGATGGTTCAACAGACTTCGAAAAAGAAAGAATTATTGCTTTAGTATCTAAACTCAATAATGACCAGTTAGATATCATTTTACAAAAAAGCGATATTCAGTTTGATTCCTTAAAACCAGAAAATGTAGAAACAAAAGTTTTACGTCGTAAGTATGCAAAAGAAAACATTACAGATATGAAAGAACTCTTGTATTATTTACAAGAAGAAGGTGGTTCTGACCTTCATCTTTCTATTGGTGTTCCTCCCAGCATAAGAATACATGGTGAATTAGTCAGAACAACATTTGAAATAATTACACCTGAAAAAAGCAGATTTCTTTTGTTCTCTTTGATGAATGATCATCAGAAAAAAGAGTTCAATGAAAAAATGGAATTGGACTTCTCTTATGATATTCCAGATTGCGCGCGTTTCCGTGCAAATGTTTTCATGCAGAAAAACGGTATGGCAGGAGTATTCAGAATTATTCCGAATGTCGTTCCTTCATTTAATGAATTGGGTATGGATACCACAATTCTTGAAAAGCTTTGCAATAATAAATCTGGTTTAATATTGGTAACAGGAGCTACTGGTTCTGGTAAATCTACTACATTGGCTTCAATGATAGACTATATTAATAGAACAAGATATGACCATATCATTACTATTGAAGACCCAATTGAATTTGTTCATCAACATAAAAGAAGTGTTATTACTCAACGTGAATTAGGTTCTAATACAATATCTTTTACAAATGCATTGCGTTCAGCTTTGCGTGAAGACCCTGATGTTATACTGGTCGGCGAAATGCGCGATAACGAAACAATGAAACTTGCTATTGCAGCATCTGAAACAGGTCACTTGGTCTTCTCTACACTGCATACAAATTCAGCTTACGAATCCATAAACCGTATTGTCGGTTCTTTCCCTGGCGATGTACAACAGACAATACGTATGCAACTTTCTGCTAGTATCAAGGGTGTTATTTCTCAAAGACTTATTCCAGCTTATATGGCTTCAGGTCGTGTAATGGCTTACGAAATTCTAACTGGTTCAACATCTGTTAAGAGATGTATTAAGGAAGACAAGACAGACCAGATTATTTCTATGATGCAAACCAGCCGTGGAGAAGGCATGATTACAATGGATCAGTGTCTTGAAGATTTGGTTGTTGCTAAGCGTATTACTTATGATGATGGCTTTAAAAATGCCGCTGATAAGAAAGAATTCCAAAAACGTCTTGAAAACAGAGTTGGTAAAGCAAATGCCGGTGATTTTGGTATTAAGCCGCTTCCTCCAGAAGAAATTGATAAAACCAACAATAATAAACCTCAAGGTAAGAGATAATATCTGTTAAAGGTATTTTAAAAAGAGCAGACATTTAACCCTTGAGTTTTTAGCAATATTTGATTATAAGTAAGTAATGAAGTTGCTCCTGCAGTATTTGTACAGGTATATGATTGAATAGAAATGTCACCTGCCTGAGAAGGTAAAGTTAGTGAACGTTTTAAGCTTTCTTCATTCATTGGGGCTAATTCAAATATATTATCCTCTATAAAAAATTTTTTTGCTGAAGCGAATTGATTTTTATTTCGCCAGAATCTTTTTAAAAACCACCAGACTAGTGGAATGGCAATAACTAATCCTTCAGCTTTTTCAACACAAGATAATATTTCTGAGGAATTTGGGGAATCTGAAAGCCAAACTAACATAGGCTCGTAATCAATTCCCAACTTGCCAGAAGAAAAGCTTTTATTACTGTTAATAGAAAAATCTAAGGTTTTGATTTGATTTTTGAATAAGCCTCTTGCTGCTAGAAATTTTTCTCTCCAATATGCTGAGGTTTCGATGAATTCTTGAGAATAAATAGCACCTTTTCTTTGGTTTAACCATGTTTCAATTTCTGTTTCCAAAAAGACTGTTTTTCTGCCTGCGTGTCTAGCCATATTTGCAAATTCTGGCTTATGATTCGGCGAGCTAGGGGATATCCAGGCTTGTATTGTGTGCCTTGAAACTCGTAATTTTTCTGCAATTTCATTTAAAGTCAGTAATTTTTCACTCATTATAATTCCTTTTCCTATTATTGGCTTTTTTATTAAAATATGGCGGACAGCCGCTTGCTCAACCTTATTCTCTTCCGCGAAACCGCAATCTATACACTCTTTTGTAGTCTACCCATTGTCATAAACGTATAGCTTTCAGGGCTAAAGCCCATACGCTATACGTTTTATGACAAATGTGTAGACTTATAGAACCATTCGAACTCTTTGAACAATTATAACTACTCCAACAATTCTAACTATTCTAACAGTATTATAACATAATATTTAATATGTAACAATATATTACAATATTTAATAATATGCTTCGAGACGGGCTTCTAGTGCTAAGTTTAAGAAAATTTTTGTTTTTGTGAATTAGCTTTATATGAGACTTTTTAATGTGAAAAATCTAGATAAAACCGATTGCTAGCTATTTTAATAGAAAATAGCTACGTTTATTTCCCATCAGTACTTGATTTTGAAAATAAAAAAACTTGACGTACTAAAAAAAATAATATAATATACACCCCTACAAATTAGTTCGTTTGTAAAATATTTCGGAGGTACATTAATAAAATGTCTATGATTTCTATGAAAAGCTTGCTAGAAGCAGGCGTACACTTTGGTCACCAAACTAGAAGATGGAACCCCAAGATGGCTAAGTACATCTTCACAGCTCGTAATGGTATTTACATTATCGACTTACAGAAAACCACTAAATTACTTGACGAAGCCTGTGATTTTATAAAAGGCGTTGTTCGTGAAGGTAAACCTATTCTTTTCGTAAGCACTAAGCGCCAGGCTCAGGAAATTATTAAGCAGGAAGCTGAACGCTGCGGCATGTTCTATATTAACTATCGCTGGCTCGGCGGTATGTTGACTAACTATGTAACAATCGAAAAACGTATTGCACGCTTAAAAGAACTCAATGACTTGATTGAAAGCGGCAAAATCGAATCATATCCAAAGAAAGAAGCTGCTAAGATGAGAAAAGAAAGCGAAAAACTCAATCGCGCTCTTGGCGGAATCAAAGATATGAAGGGTATGCCCGGTGCTATTTTCGTTATTGACCCACACAAAGAAGCTATCGCTATTTCTGAAGCTCGCAAGATGGGTATCCCGATAGTATCTGTTGTTGATACTAACTGTGATCCAGACAATATCGATTTCGTAATTCCTGGTAATGATGATGCTATCAGAGCTGTTAAACTCGTTACTAGTTTAATTTCTGATTCAGTTATCGAAGCTCTCGAAGGCAAGTCTTTCAGCGAAGTAAGTGAAACTACTGAAGTAGAAGCTGCTATGAACGGTGAAGACGTTGATATGGCTACTGCTCTCGGCATGAAAGATGACGATGACGAAGAAGAAGACGAAGACGACGAAAAGGCCATTGTAGACTAATTTTTAAGAATAGCGAAAGGTATTATATATTATGCAGATTACAGCAAAAATGGTAGCAGAACTTAGAGAAAAATCAGGCGCTGGCATGATGAAATGCAAACAAGCTCTTGTTGCTTGTGATGGCGATATGGAAAAGGCTATGGACGAACTCAGAAAGAGCGGTCTTGCTTCAGCAGGTAAACGTGCTGGCAGAGCTACTTCTAATGGTATTGTTCTTCCATTGATTTCTGCAGACAAACGTCATGTAGGTTTTGTAGAAGTTAACTGTGAAACAGACTTCGTTGCTAAGACCGATGCATTCATCGCTTTTGCAAACAATCTGGCTAAGTTAGTTCTTGATCATCCAGAAGTTAAATCTGTTGCTGATTTAGAAAAGCTCACTTTTGAAGGTCAGAGCATTGATGATTATAGAAAATCAATAATAGCTAAGACTGGTGAAAACTGCTCTATCGGCCGTGCTGAACACCTTGACATTCCAGAAGGAACTGAAGGTTTGTTCGACAGATACGTTCATAACAAAATTACTGGTTCTGAAGGCGGATTGCTTGGCGTTCTCGTTCAGTTGAAAGTTGCTGACGCTGCTACTGCTGGTAAAGAAGAAGCTACAAAAGTTGCTCACCAGATTGCTCTTCATATAGCTATGCAAGATCCTATAGCTGTTAGTGAAGCTGAAGTTTCTCAAGAAGTAAAAGACAGAGAATATAAAGTCGGCTACGAAAAAGCTAAGATTGAACAGGTTGAAAAAGCTGTTAACAAGGCTCTTGAAAAAGCTGGTATCAATCCTGCACATGTTGACTCTGAAGACCACATGAGATCAAATGCTGCTAAGGGTTGGATTACTGAAGAACAGGTTGCTCAGGCAAAAGAAATTAAGACTAAAGTTGGCGAAGAAGCTGCTAAGAATCTTAAAGAAGTTATGCTTCAGAAAATCGCTGAAGGTCGTGTTGCCAAGTTCCTAAAAGAAGGCTGCTTGTTAGATCAGACTTTCTTGATGGATGACACTAAGACTGTTAAAGCTTATGTTGATGATGCTTCTAAAGAACTTAATTCTAAGCTCGAAGTAACTGCTTTCCGCAGATGGAAATGCGGTGAAGCTGCTCCAAAGGCAGAAGCTGCTGAATAATATATAGCTTTATTTCTTATTCCGAAATAACGAACTAATTATAAAAAAAAGAGAGACTTAATTATGAGTCTCTCTCTTTTTTTGTAATTGATTGCAAAAAAAAGACAAAAACTTCTATTAAATTGGAATTTGAAAAGAAATAAGGTGGAGAGATTACTGTTGTTGATTTTGGGTTGATATTGCAGCTAAATAACCGGTTGAAAAGGCGGCTTGGAGGTTAAAACCACCAGTATCAGCGTCTATATCTATTATTTCACCAGCAAAATACAGGTTTTTTATCTTTCTTGATTCCATTGTTGTTGGATTAATATCTTTTGTAGAAACACCGCCAGCGGTAACTATTGCTTGCTCCCAAGGGGCATGACCAATAATTTCAAATTTAAGTTCTTTTAGCCAGATTCTAAGATTTTTTCTTGTTTCTGCTGTTGTCTGATCTGCTTTTACAGTAGTATTTAACTTTAGGCTTTTAATGCAATACTGGCGTAAACCGTTTGGTAAAAGGCCTCCGATAATATCGACAAATCTTTGGTCTTTCTTTTCCTGAATGTCTCTTAAAAGTCTTTTATCAAGCTTTTGATGGTCTAATGCAGGCTTTAAATCTATTAGTATTTCGCATTTACATTTTTTATCTAGTGCAGGAACTGCTAATCGGCTTAATGTGATGATAACCGGTCCAGCCAAGTATCCATCCTGGAAAAGCATTTCTCCAAATTCTTCAGCAGTTTTTTTACCGTCAATAAACAATTGAGCATTGATATTACGAGGAGCAACTCCTTCTAGATAACCAGGTAAAGGAATTTTAGGCTTTAAACCACATAAAGAGGGTAGGGGCTTAATGATTTCATGACCACAGTTCTTTGCAAAACGCAGACCGTCACCTGTTGAACCAGTGCCGGGGTATGAAAGACCACCTGTAGCGATAATAACATTACTTGCGTAATATTTGATTGTACCTGTAGAAACCCCAATACATTTTCCATCTTTAATTAATAGTTCTTTTACTGGGGTTCCGAGCATTAGTTTAATGCCTCGTTTTAAAACGGCTTTATGAAGGCAATTAACTATATCTGTAGCTTTTCCCGATGATGTGAAAACACGACCACCACGTTCCTCTGTGGTTGGAAGCCCTTCTTTTGCTAAAAATTCAACTAATTCTTTATTAAAGAATTTCTTGAAAGCTGTTTTTAAAAATCTTCCTCTATTGTTGAAATGAAGCAGAAACTTATCATATGATGCTGTATTGGTAATATTGCCTCTGCCTTTCCCGCTAATTCCTAGCTTTCTTGCAGGTTTAGGCATAGATTCGAAAATAGTGACAACTTGACCAGCATCTGCAGCAGTAATTGCAGCTATAAGCCCAGCTGGTCCTGCTCCAACAACAATGAGTGATTTTTTTATCATTTCTTTTTTACGCTAAAACCAAAAGTTCCGAGCTGTTTACCAAGAGATACATATGTTCCATGTGCATAGCCTAATAAATTGGCTTTATCAGTTTGAAATTTTCCTTCAGAATCTATAAAATCTTTGGAAACTTGAACAGATGTAATTTCTGCTAAAAACATGTTATGTGAACCGAGAGGTATTTCTTGCTTGACTTTACATTCTAGATTAATAGGGCATTCTGTAATTATAGGTGCTTTAACGCTATTGCTTTTACCTGGTGTAAGGCCTGTTTCGTGAAACTTATCAAATTTACTTCCGGAAATAACTCCGCAAAGGTCTGTTTCTTTCGCTAATTTCTTTGAAGGAATATTAATTACAAATTCGCCACTTTCTTTTATCAGTTTGTATGAGTGACGGCTTGGACGAATAGAGACAGATACCATCGGAGGTTCAGAACAAATTGTTCCTGTCCAGCCAACAGTAATAATATTGGGTTTGTTGTTTGTTTGACAGGTAACCATTACTACAGGAACAGGTGCCAGCATTGTTCCTGGTTTCCATGTAACCTTAGTATTCATTATTTTTTATCCTTATTTTCCGTGTCTTTTTTTGCTTCTGGGTGAGAAGCTTTATAACTAGCTTCTAAGTCAAGATAATTGGTAGGAAGATCAAACAGCTTACCGTAGAATTGTAAAACTTCCTTTTTGGTATCTTCAGAAGCATTTTGATATTTGTATTCTGGTGCAAAAAGAGCTAATTTTTTATCTTTATCAGGATGTTGTAGAAATACATACCAGGAATTTACTCCTCTATACTGATAATGACGAAGCTCAACTGCTGTATATTTTCTGATTCTTTCTTCCCATTCTGTTGTTTTATTTTGGGAAACTTCTTTAAATTTTATTTTTCCATCAGATATTTCAACATGTTTGCTATAGTTTCTTTTGTCTTTTAAGAATTTGTGTAAAGTATTAATACACATCATGCTTATCATAATACAGGCAATCGAAACTATTTTATAGTATTCGGGAACTGTAGGGTCTTTGTTAGCTGCTGCATAAGCACCAATTGATATTATTATTACCCATACCATAGAGAGTAAAGATAATGAAATACAAATATAAAACATAAATTTTGAGAAACCTTTTAATCCAAGCCCTTTTTCGTCTAAAATCATTGGCAAAGAGCCGTTTTCTCCAGTTTCCCAATTCAGTTCATTTTTCATTTTCTATCACCATCACAATTTTATTAGGTGACTAATCTAGCTTAATTAGATTATTTTTTCAAGTTTATCTGTAATATCGATACTTATTTTTTTCTTTTTCTTTTTCTAATTCAGCCTGTTTTACTTCTTCGCGTATTTTCTGGAATTCTTCTTCAGTTATAGGATATTTTATTCCATCAGGGAAAAGACTTCTATCACTTGTCCTATATAGTTTTTCATAATAAGGATAACCAAAATAACCTTCTCTTGTTATTACTTCAAATACATCGCCTGCTCTATATGAGTCATATTCTCCCTTGCTAACTGATTTTGAAAAGGTTTTCTTTGATACCCAGGAGGTTAGATGGATGTAATAAGTGTAGGATTTTCTGTGTGATTTAGAATCGGTATGAACAGAAATAGTTTTTTGGGTAACAAGTAAATATCTTTTAATTGGTTTACTTCTATCTAAACGAGAATTATAGTATTCAATAATTCCCATATTTATAGTAATAAATATAGCAGGAATTAATGTAAATGTTGCTATTGCAGCAAATATTTTTTCTCCTTCATCTAATGCTTCATCAGCTACTTTTTCTATAAATATTTTCCATAGAAAAAATACTATAGGCAATTCAAATAAAGAATATAAAAAGGCTTTTGAAAAAATCCTGCCACCACCTTCAATAATATTGCTTCCGATGGTTGTCTCTATTATCAAACTGAAAATTAAAACGAGCATATATGGTAGAATGAAAAAAACTAAGGGGGAAGTTTTTTTCCCATTACCGCTTTGAGAATTAGATTTTATAAAATTACCTATCATTGAAGCAAAACCATTATCATTGCTTTTTTGTGAATAGGAGTTTAAGTTCGATCTATTATAGTTATATCTTGCATTCTGGGGTTTATTATTAAAATTATTATAGCTATTAGTGTTATTATTATTATTATTATTATTATTATTGAAGTAATTACCTCCATAGCAGTCTAAATCATCATAGGAGGAATTAGGTTTATATTTGTTATAGCTTTTCTTTTCTTGATAGTAATTTCCCATTTGTATTTCTCACTTTCAATAAGAAAATTATATCTTAAAATTTGTTTAAGTTGCAATATTTACATAGGATTAAAAGTTATTGGCAGTATAATAAAGCGTTTTCAACATTCAAAGATTCTATTAGGACTTTTTGAAGTTATACCTAAGTTTTTTATTTTTCTTCGAGATCTTGTAGCTTTTTTTCTTCTATAAGCTTTATTGCTTCTTTTTCATTTAAAGGAAACTTTGTGCCGTCAGGGAAAATGCTGCGGTCTATTTTATGTAATGAGTCATAATAACTAAAGCCAAAAAAGCCAGATTTTGTATTGGCTTCATAGACATCATTAGTCACAGTGCTGTTATATTCTTTATTGGAAATTCTTACTGTGAATGTGTTATTAGATAGCCATGAAGTTAAATCAATATAGTGGAGATTGGTGCGAGGGTCATCTTTTGATCTGTTCATTACTTTATAATATTTACGTGTAACAGCTAGATATCTTTTTACAGGTATACTTTTATCCAGAGACTGATTCATGTTTTCAATTATAATCATGTTTAATGATGTAAAAATAATAGGAAGAGCTAAGAAAGAATAAAAGGAAGCAACTTTTTTTTCGTTTTCGTCATAAAACATAGCATTTACTATGTTTTTTAATATCATTTTCCAAACCAAATAAAAAATAATTGGTATTTCTAGTAATGTCATTATAAAACCAAATAGAAAAATTTTGCCATTGGTTTCTATCAGGTTTTCGCTCATAGTGACTTCATTCATGATGCAGAAAAAGATTATAATTATATATGCGATTAAAAAGATAGTTGATGGATTTTTCATATAAGTTTTACTCTTTTTGTATTAATGATTTGTTCATATTTTCTTTATCTGTTTGATTTCATTTTTATGCTTTATACCTTTTAAATACTATTTATTAGATCTTGTTCAAAGTTTATTCTCTAAGCCAACTGTTTCTTTTTTTATCAGTTTTATTTCAAGGGTTCGGTTAAAGGAAATTTTGTGCGAACTGGTAAAATAATTTTGTCTATCTTTTTTAATTTATCATAATGCGGAAATCCAAAAAAACCGGATTTCGTGTTTGTTTCTAAAACATCACCTATATGGTATTTATTATATTCATTATCAGGAACTATTATGGAAAAACTATTGTTAGAAACCCAGGATTTTATATAAATACTGTAAGAAAAGGATTTTTTGTGACTTTTGGAATAGTAATAAGTGTCTCTTTTTTTATCAGTTACCGTAAGATAGCGTTTTACTGGTTTACTGAAGTCTAAAACTTTATTGATTACCTCTATCATAATCATATTGATATAAGTAAAAACAAGAAGTAGAACAATAATTGAAATAACATGACAGATTACTTTTTCTACAACTATATCTAGTTCAGCATGAATTATTTTCTCCAGGAACTTTTTCCAAATAGTTGAAAATATTATAGGAAATTCTAATAGGGTTAAGATAACGCCTATTGCAGTAATAATACCGTTAGACTCAATTATATTTTCACAGACGCTTCTTTCCAAAAATATAAAAGAAACAATAATGCATGTATAGACTATAATAAATATTGAAAACGGAGAATATCTTTTATAACTCATTATTGTTAACTTCTTTCGCGATAAATAAGTCTTTTACTTTTAAGTAAATATTAGTTTTAAGAAAAAGGTTTGTTGTTATACAAAGAAACACTTGATACTTTTATTATTATATATATACATAAGCAAGGTTTCAATAATTTTCAGGGGATTGAATTAAAATCTACACTGTGATAAAATTCTTGCACCAAATCAATATTATTGAGGAATATAATGAGCTCTGAAGAAATAACAAATACTACTGAAGCAACAGCTCCAGTAAAAACCTCTAATTTTATTCGCGATATTATCGAAGAAGATTTAAAATCTGGCAAAATAAAAAAAGTTATTACTAGATTTCCCCCAGAACCCAATGGTTATTTGCATATAGGTCACGCAAAAGCAATATGTGTAGACTATGGTATGGCACGTGATTATAACGGTGAATTCCATCTGCGTTTTGATGATACCAACCCTGTAAAAGAAGATCAGGAATATATGGATGCTATTCGTGAAGACCTTAAATGGCTTGGTTGCGATTGGGGTGACCACGAATATTATGCTTCTAACTATTATGACCAGCTTTATGAATGGGCTGTATTTATGATTAAAAAAGGTCTTGCTTATGTTGATGACCAAAATGCAGACCAAATCAGAGAAACCCGCGGAACACTAACTGAACCAGGTAAAAACTCTCCCTGGCGTGATAGAAGCGTTGAAGAAAACCTAGACCTTTTTGAAAGAATGAAAAAGGGCGAATTTGCTAATGGAGAAAAGGTTTTAAGAGCAAAAATAGATATGGCTTCTCCGAATATCAACTTCAGAGATCCGGTAATGTATCGTATTCTGCACCAGTCTCATCCAAGAACTGGTGACAAATGGTGCATCTACCCAATGTATGACTTCGCTCATGGTCAGTCTGATGCAATAGAACATATAACACATTCAATTTGTACTTTGGAATTCCAAGACCATCGTCCTCTATATGATTGGTTTATCAAGACTCTGCCAGTTCCAGCAGAACCTCATCAGTATGAATTCGCAAGATTGAATCTTACTTATACTGTTATGAGCAAGAGAAAGCTTCTCAGACTTGTTAAAGAAAATATGGTTTCCGGCTGGGATGACCCAAGAATGCCAACTATTTCTGGAATGAGACGCAGGGGCTATACTGCTGCTTCTATTATAGAATTCTGTGATAGAATAGGTGTTTCTAAGGCAAATAGCACCGTTGAATTTTCTCAGCTTGAAAGCTGTGTCAGAGAAGATCTCAATAAGCATGCTCTCCGCTTTATGGGTGTTATTAATCCCCTCAAAGTAGTTCTTGATAACTACCCGGAAGATTTAACAGAAGAATTTGATGCAGACAATAATCCAGAAGAACCAGAAACTGGAACACGCAAAGTTAAGTTCACAAAAGAACTTTATATAGACCGTGACGACTTTATGGAAAATCCGCCAAAGAAGTATTTCAGACTGGCACCTGGTATTGAAGTTCGCTTGAAACACGCTTATTACATTACTTTAACTGATATAGTTAAGGATTCTGAAGGTAATATTACTGAACTT
>JAEEGL013787752.1_pt1 | contig 13303 bp, 9 predicted proteins | sample 9134231 | NCBI WGS metagenome assembly JAEEGL01 (sample SAMN16246548, study PRJNA631951) | gut metagenome | biome: gut microbiome; feature: rumen; material: fiber-attached | host: Bos | place: Iran: Karaj | collected 2018-10 | reverse complement strand
GGACCGGGGAGGATCTCCCTGGAGAGGAACGGCATCCTTTCTCTGCCGGATTACGGAGACGTGAAGATCTATCTGAATCCGGTGGAAAGAACCCTTTATACCTTGCTTCTAAGATATGTCGACGGCATAGCAGCCGAAGATATCTGGAAGTACTACGACGAACTCTGCGAGATCTACCGGAAGCAGACCGTCTATGACGATCCCGACCAGATCGAGGCCGCCGTGGATGCCCTGTGCGACGATGATAGGGCGACCCTTCAGACCAACGTCTCCAGGATCAAGAGGAAACTGGTCGACAAGGTCGGCAGGCTCGCCGCGGACCAGTACGCTATCGTCAGGGGAAGGGACGGTGTCTACAGAATCGCCGTGTCGAGGGATCTCGTGACCATGCTGGCATAGCCTGCAAGACTTGCAAGGATTTCAGAGTCTTGCAGGCATGCCTTACCTTTGCCTTTCAAAATGATCGGAATGCAGCTGCCGCAGCATATCATAGACCTCGTCGGTAATCTCTTTGACGAAGGCATGGATGACGAGACAATTTGCCGCGCCGTCCTTAAAGCATGGGAAATACATAAGGAAAGTCCCCGCCGGAGCGCGTTTGGAAACGACCCGGCGGGTGATAGTTGTTGCCAGCTAGCCATTAGAAGTGCCAAAGGAAACTACAGATAATAATCTTAATGATTCCTTTACCCGGCACGACATAGGTGCAATAATCTTTCCCTTCATTAAAGAATAGCCAGCTGGAATCCGTAGCAGATAGCGCAGAAAGATAAGGTTCACATTCGGGCATTGAAGGTTTAAAGAATGATAGGCCGAAGGTATAGCCTTCGTATTTATCTTTCTCCAAGCCCGAAGTGAGGAAATCCTCAAACAATGGTGAAATGGCTTCAATAAAAGGAGCAATAGCATATTCGCGTCCGGTAGCCGCATCCCGGACTAGGGGGAGTAGTTGACGCTCGTCTTTAATTATCATGATAATAACTAATTAATTACAGGGTCTCAATTCTCATCCTTTTTTTTCGAATTGCTTCTTTCTCTTTGCAATGGTGCATCCTTAATAGATAATCTGCCCGATTAGTTCTGCGGTCTGCTTTGTCCTTCTCCCAGCGTTTGCCGTTTTCTCGGATTGTTGCTTCCAGCTGGGCAATAGTGGTATCAACATTGGCTTTCTTCAGTTCGCACTCCCAGACGATGGCTACGTTCCACTGCAGGGCCTCCAGTTGCCTGAACTTTTCATCATCTCGGGCTCGGTTCCGCTCAATCTTGGCTGTCCAAAACCCCGTGTTTGTCTGCGGGACGACAAATAGTTTACAACCTTTGTGGCCGTGCCAAAAACAACCGTTAACGAAGATTACTGTACGATATTTTGGTAGAAGGATATCTGGCTTCCCTGGCAGCTCTTTAGCGTTGACACGATACCGGAATCCGTCAGCATGAAGTCTTTTTCTAACTAACAATTCTATATCCGTATCCTTTCCATGGATATGGGACATATTGAGGTGGCGTTGAGGAGGTGTAAGATTATCTGCCATTCCAGGGGACCGTATTTCTGGTTAAGATTGGCAATTACTTAATTCTTTCACGCCACATGACAGCAGATATTCGTAGATCATGTCGTAGCATTCTTTTTTTCTTGTTTTATCCTCTTCTTCATCTACGCCATAAGGAACGAACAAAACCATACCTTGTCTTGCCCTGGTGAGGAGTACTCTGTATGAGTTCAAAAGATATCTTTGTTGTGATGCGTCATTCCGTTTTACCCATTTTGTGCCTCGGAAATTGTAATAGTCCCATTCTTTATTGCTTTTTCTTCGTAAATCAAGGTCCCAGCAAACAACAGCCCAGTCCAGTTCTAATCCCTGGATTTTAAACTCGCTTGCAACGACTTCCATCATATTTGATGAACGAAGATCTTCAGCAGGAGCGAGGAACCAATTCTTCTCGTCAATCTCCTTCGGCACGTATATTCCTTCCGGCTTCAGCCTTTGTGCACTGCTACATGCAAGTACACCGCACCGCTGGGAACCTCTTACTTGTTTTTTTGCCCATTCTTTTGCTGCCTTAATATCTCTGGTTACGTATACTGGGTATTTAGCCGATATCTGACTTAAAACATCCTTTGCCTGTCCTGGCTTATTGTCAAGCAAGTAATCGACAAACATACATTGCTTGTCTGCACGGAAAGATCGGATGGATGTCTTTAAATGCAATGCAGTGATTTCATGACAACGTGGACAACCTTCTATTTTACTCTTATCAATACCCCTGTCTTCGCTTTGGGAAAAAATTCCTTTTGAATAATACATTTCCCAGTCAGTGTATTCCTCTATACCACATCTAAACCATTCATTTATACCCACTTCTCCATCATAGATATCTTGTCCCAAACCTACAAGGCATATCATTACTGCCCAGTCTTTGTGGCGATCCATGATCCGATATAATAAAGAGGGCTCACTCATGGCCATATACTCTTCTTCGTGTTTTGACTTCATCATGTCAGCATTCCATACCCTTTGTGCTTCATCAAAGATCATAATATGCTCGGCCGTAGGGACCGTTTTGGGCGCATTATCTCTTTTGAAGCCATAGCTACCTTGAATCAGCGCATTAACAGCTTCATCGGTATCTTTGCCAACAATATGCATATCTTTTGCGCTCTTTTTAAGAGCGGCTCTTAGGACTTTTACAAGAGGGCCGTTACCAGACAGATATACACTGAGATTATTCTTGTCCTTATCAAGGTTCTTTGCAACTACATCTAGCCCGACTAACGTTTTACCCGCACCAGGGACACCAGTGACAAAACAGACACACTTCTTATTATTTGCCTTGGCGTACTCAATAATGGCGTTAATCTCTTTTTCACACGCATCTATATTATCTTGCCCGGCCTCTGACCTTGCAATTTCACTAATGTCATGTGAAGTATATGCCTCTACGGCAGCAGCTATAATTGTTGGTGTTGGATGGTAGGGAGAATTGAACCATTTATTGAAATCAATAGAAGTGTCATCTCCGTATTTATCAGATATCACCTGGACCTTGGGGACAAGGGTATCTATATTTTCCCGTTGTAAATAGATTTGTTTGTCGGGATAACAATCGATAGGTTGATATTTGGGATACTTTTCTGCATCTGTGGCAATAAGGATGGGGCATACGTAAAGATCTTCCGATTCTTTATGGAAATTCTTAATATCAATAGCGTAGTCTTCGGCTTGCCTTGCGTCTTGAGCAGTGAAAGCATCCTTTCCATTTTTAAACTCAAGGGAGAAGACCATATGTCTAATCAGCAACACAACATCTATTCTTTTTCCAAGGCGCACGATGTCGTATTCGAAGATAATGTCTCCATCCATCTCACATTTTCTCAAGCGAGTTTGTAACTCCTTGATCTGATTATCCCAAGCATCAGATTGCGCTTTCCCGAGTTCGAACGCCTTTCGAACAAGTTGACCAATAATAGAGGAAGAATCGTCTTCAATGAATCCTGGAATTGTATTCCAGTAATATGCCTTCCCGCTTTGAGTAGCAAATGTGTATTTTGCCATAATTGGTTTTCTTATAGATAACAGATTGATTCTGAGTAATGGCCCATTATATCTGCTCCAATGGTATTAAACCATAATAATCAGTCAATGTTTGAATTAGAGTTGTCCTTGATACGGCGTCTTTCATATATGAAAACAAATCATCGTGTATTAACGCATATCTGAAATTTCGTCGTAACTGAGTTGTAGAATACTCCGCTTGTTTTACGTAAAATTCAGCAGGGATCAGGTTCCAGAAAGGTTCGTAATCCATGTGAAAAAAAGGGAGGTTAAAAGAGCTTTTCCACGGAGAGGCCATGGGGACCATCTTTGACCAAACTGTTTTAAAGACTTCTTCCAGTTTATACGAAGGTTCTATCATTCTGTCTTGTATGAATCCCTCTTTCACACAAAGCATGACAGCTATCAGGAGTACCGGTTTATGTGGAGCACAAGCATTCCCTCTCCTGGCACAATTAAGAGACCGGAAGGCGGCAATATAATACTCCAACGGAATGTATAGCTGTAACATACACTTGAGCTCTATGGCATTACATATCCTTTGTCCTCAACATTCCTGACTATCTTAAGAAGTCTGTCGCACTGCCTTTTTGTGGGCAAGTTAGCTGTCTTAATACATTTTGCAATAGACATTATGAAATCCAAATCCCCATATGGGAGGATATGTTTCCTCATGGCATCATTGTAAAAATTCATCCAATAGTCAGCCCCCAGTTTAAAGATCTCAACACTTGCCTCAATTTCAGCGTTGAATTTATGCTCCTTTTTTGCTGCTGCCTCTTCCGCCTTTGTCTCCTCCTTAGAATACAGTGAGTTAATAAAACGATCACTTAACTCATATTTGACTTTTTGATAATTGGTCCAAACTCCCTGCGTTCTGGAAATAGAACGGACAAGTCCACCTCCGGCCTGCTCAATCAAAAACTCTTGAGTGACTTTTGCAAGTTTAATCAATTCATTAGCCAAAGCGGGGTACATTGTCTGTTTGTTCCAGATCGTTTTCCAATCAAGATCGTATTTGGCAGGTATCAATGACATCAATTTAGCTATCGTATAAGGAACTATCTGGGCCTTGTCGCCTCCCTTAGGATACCATGGTGCTTTGTTTACCATCACATCCAGTTCGTCAAACATTATAACGGAGCAGACTCCTTTTTTGAAGAACTGTTCGTTGATACTCTCTTTTGATTCATCATACAGTTTTTCAACGTAATCGGCAAATTTGCTGAAGTTAATAGCCGAGCTTTGACAAACCTGATGAGGATTCATCATGATAGTATTCAAACATTTTGCAAGCTTCTCCTTTTTAATTACCTGATTCTTGGGATGTTGCTCGCAGAATGTTTTGCGTTTGCTTTCAGTCAGTTTCATCTGTTCTTGTTCCCACTTGCCCCTGGAACGTTCATAGAACCAAGTTGTTTGGTAAGGCTTTCCAGCTGCAGGAGGAGCCATAACCTTACGAGAGAGGTTTTCCATCATAATATGGAAGGGGTGATTAGAGAAGAAGTCAGCTTCAGAAACCGGATTCTGGCAGTTAGCACACCTTGATATTGTTTTGGTTATTTCATTGTACTTTTCAACTTCCTCCTCCGACATGTCATTCTCTACGTTAAGGACAGTTAACTTCATGGGAACAAACAGATTGTCCATTCCTTTTTTATCCTCTTTTCTTATGACTGCATTCGCTAATGAAGCTGTCGTCTGGCCGCCGTTGATAATCTGCAGATCCTTAAAATGTGTTATTTTCGTCCCGTCTTCAGAGAAACCAACAGAGCGCGCTACTATAGCAATACCATTGTTGTATGTAAAGAAGTTTTGAGGCGTTTCAATTATTGTACGTCGAATACCTTTATTAACCTTTCCTCTTACACTCAGGAACGCCCTAACATTGCCCTGGAGCAACTTGCTTCCATACTTTAAGTAGATATCAGCCAAGAATCTGCCTGGAACGATACCCATGTATGCGTCGTATTCGCTTTGCTCTCCAAGATCCGCTTTGAGGTACTGTATTCCATCGCAACCGAAATCTTGAGTATCAAATTCGACAATCTCGCTAGTGTCCGAAACGAATGTCTGGAAAATGCGTTCAAGGGTCCAAATATTGAGATCCACAGGGCGCTCTAAGAAATCTTCTTGTGCGATGCTCTTGACCTGTTTACTAAGGACAGAATTGGACAGAATATAGAACTTGAAACGCAGAATTTCCGTCTCAAACATACTTTTCCCAATTCTCTTTCTAAACTCTTTTGCCACGAGAATAGCTGGGTCAGAATCATCGCAATAATCACTCATTTTCCCATTAATTGCCTCGTCGAGGAAATTCCGCATATGAGAATACAACTCATTGATCCGGGTATTTGTCAAGGTATTTACCGTTTCTCTCTCGTTGGTAAAATCACTTGCGATCAGGATAAGAGAGCTATCAGCTTCGTCGTATGCATAAGCATCAAAAGCCATTATTCGTCCCCTCTTGCCTTTGATTTCAATAGACATCGGCATGGGATCGGCAAGTTCACCGATTGACACCAGATTCTCAAGCAATTTGTTTATAAACTGGGTTTCGGGTTCAGTGCCTTCGTGATCAGCATCAAACCTTAACTCATCAATGAATTGGGCCCTATATTCTTCTATTTCCATGTTCTGACATTTTATAGTTTGTAGCCTTCTATTTCTGACAGGAAGATCTCGTACTGAATCTTACTAATCGCATTAGGGATTGTTTTTCTGCTTAAACGAGGGAAGTCATCTTTCACACAATACATCGAAAAGCCAACGTTCGTAAATACATAGTTATCGTATTCAGGCGAGAAATCGTAGTTATATAAACTGAGTTTTGACATGAAAACTTCTCTATTTTGAGAGGATCCCATTCTGTTCAAAAGATTCTGAACCAATGAATTCAGTTTAATACCACTAAATGTCGGGCTCATTTTTTCCAGGCAATAAACAGCTAAATACCCTTCATCTTCTCCATCAAGCTGCTCTAAAGAGGATATTCTTACAGACTCTTTACCAGCACTGACAGTCTTTATTTCGTACCATACACTGTCTGTGGAATAATCTTTATGAGTTTTCTCCGGCCCCATCCAACTGTCCAAAGATTTCTCTATGCCCCATTGTGGAATCATGTAATCTTGCATGAACAACAGTTCGCCTATAAGCCCCATAACCTCATTATCATTCATCACTCCTTTATTAGGCCTGAATAATTTTTTCCAAGAGAAATATCTGGAACACAGCGTCTTATATGCATCGTCATCATTGTCGATGAGTTCTGTTGACTCTATTAGGTCTTGACAGAATGTGCAGAAATACTCGAGCAATTCCGGGTTGCATAAAGAGAACCGTAGTGTATAGCTATCTCCATTCTTCCCTTGCTGTACGGTGATTACATCGGATTGCGCAATTTTTACGGGAACATACTTACCCCTGTAGTCAAAGGCAAAATTACCTTTATCATCTTTCCCGACATAAAGGCTTAACTTCTTATTGTCTCCGACACGAATGAAGGCTCCACTCTGGAAACCCTGCGTGAAAATTGTGTACAGATTATTCTTCATCGTCTTCTGTTTCGTCAGGTTCCTGCATATTTAACTGATAGTATGTCTTGTTGACTTTATACTTTCTTGTCTTCCCCGTCTCCTTAATTCCCGGGAAACCAATCGCGAATGCTATCATTCTCTCGCCTTCAAGATCTTTGATAAAGTCAAGAGCTTTCTGGTTGTCTTTCGTTTCTTTTGGCTCAATGGGCTCGAGCAGCATAATAATCAAGACGGGTTTTCGCTTCGGAAGGTTCTCAAAATACGCCTTAATGGGAATATTCCTGGACTTTAAGGATTCAGGAGTCGCTTCTGGATCTTCTTCCTTCCACCTCTTTATGCAACGTTGTTCCGCAAGTTTTATTTCATCGTCATCCAGACAGAATTTTCCTTCCCTCAAACCCAGTATACGCCTTCTAGTAGATATCTGGATAACATTATCGTGTTGCTCTATGGTACGTTTCGCACAGCGGATCATCTCCAACCCCGGTATGTCATAATAGACACTGCCATCACCACCCTCAAAAACGATATCCCAATTATCTAGTCCTTCGGATTCTTTGTCACCGATGAAATCAACTAGGTTTTTTGTGTTGAATTTCATGTTGACTAAGGAGCATTTAATATTCTGCAGGAAATTGATCACCCGATCCTTAGGAACATCCACAAAGTACCTCGAAGAGTCGTCATCTGAATGAACATCTTCCCCGCGATGCTTAGCAATATCTGCAAAAGCGAATTTGGTACCAGCGTTGAACAGATCCGTAGCCAACTTGTTTACCTGTGCCCAATTCTCTTTATTGTGCTCGGGTTTAATACTTAAATAAGGTGTGTCACAGATATTGCCATAATATGACTCCATCACCAATAGGTCGTATGCAGTACGCATCTTGTTATTTGCGGTTATCTGCAGTTCATCACAGTAGTCGCGGACCCTGATACCAAAGTCTTTTGGTGTCAGATGTTGTTCGAACATCTTTTTGATATCTGCCTTTAATTCGTTGGAAGCTGTCGCAATTTCCCGGTACCATGTGGCGCTGGCTTTACTTGTCCAGATCCTGAACACATCATCATATCCCGGCCTGTATCCAAACCAGCGTCCCATTTGCATTAGAACGTCAAAGGTGGCCGTATTCCTGTAAAAGTAGCTAGTCATAAGGCCTTCCAGTGTTAAACCTCGCGACAAGGCTAATCCACCGATGGCGATTACCCTCAGTGAGGGATTGGTTTTGTAGTCCAGTTTTGAAGAACTACTGCCATTTACCACCTTTATTTCAATCCTGGGGACGCCTGTACCTACATCGTAAATTGATTTCAGCAGATTCTTTTTTGCTATTACGTCATCAAAGGAGATGTCGACAATATTAAAGTAATGTTCATTCCATATGTTATTCAGCCTTGTGTAAAGTGCAAGATGTTGGTTCTTGTGATTATCGTCGTCAAAATTGTACAGAACTGTGTTAATGAAGTTTTCCTGAATCTTTTTTACATGCTCTTCTATGACGCGTTGCACCTTGATAAATCTTGACATGTTAATGAGCATGCTACGGGGTTTGGATATTTGCCCCCTAAGATCTCTGATGACATTAGCCAAGTAGAAACTGTAGATAGATTCCTCTAAGGAGTCAGGTAGAATGCCATCCCACTCTTTTTTATGCAAATAATAGAATGGCCCCTCATTTAGTTCTTGAATATTCTCTTTAACCGTTTCGCGATATTCGTCGGATGTATAGTCGGGTTCTTCTATATCAGTAATAAACCTCAGATTCTTGTAGTACTCTTTGTCTTCATAAAAAATCTTGTCTGCGCCGATGTACGTAGAAGGTGTTGGCAGTGTGTATATAAAATGCTCAGGAAAGAGATCGGCATTTTTCATACTGTCCACAGAATCAGGGTCAATAAAAACATTGGCGAATGGTGTTGCAGTGAATCCAACATAATTTGCGGTCTGGAAAAGGTTGCAAATCTTTCTTATGATCGCATTGGTCTTTGTTGGATCCGTATCATCCTTTTTGGTGTTTACAGATGCGTTATCTGCTTCATCATCGATGAGTAACATAGGGTGATTGATACTCTGGGTTACGACATCCATGTTTTGATCTCTCAACCAATCATGCAACTTCGTCAATACAGAAACGTTCTTTTTGACAACAAATAGCACAAGTGAATTATGTTCGGAGAGCGAGGTAGAAATCAAATGACTTCCTTTAACAAAATCCTTAATACAGGATGTGAATGAGCTCGCCCGTCTTTGTTTATTGTCTTCACCAACGCCAACAGTCCCGGAGACTTCGATTTTATTGACTTTCCTTATTGTGAAGCCGACAATGCCCTCGTCGATTCGCTCCTGTGTTTGCTGTCTTAAGCTTTCAGTAATACCGGCTAATAGTATTACAACCTTATAACCAGCGTCAGCAGCTTTGCAGATTAATCCTGAATATGTCGCAGTCTTTCCAGACTGGACATCACCGATTATCAAGCCTCTCTTCAGCCTTTTTGCTTTAGAATCTTCTTTCGGATTCAAAAGGCAGTTCATTATATCCGGAAGAGTTTTATTGTTGAGAAGCTCTATGCTTTTGTCATCAATCGAAGTATGGGATTTCAGATAACGGTAATACCGATCCCAGAAATACGAGTCCTCGACGGTCTCGTTAAAATACCATTTCTTCTGCTCATAATCATCGAATATGCAATCTCCAAGCTTGTGGGTTATACTTTCGGCATATTCAATATCGGTAAAGAGAGCTTTCTTGTCATCTTCATCACAAGGAATGCCGGCGAGTTTAATGATTTGCTCGATAGTAGGCATGATGTTTTCATCAGTTGGCGTGAAACCATATTCTTTCATGTTCGCCAGCTGCGCTTCAATCATTAATAAGAGCCTGCTATATTGTTTATTATTCAATTTCATCCTTGTAATTGTCAATTAATTTCTCCTCAATGGATTTGTATTTACAGAATGGTTCTGTCTTCATTAATTCGGTGATAATATCACTAACAGATCTCAACCCAAATGATTTAGCCTGATTTACCATATAAATGGCCAATTGATAAACTTCGTCAATTCTTGCTTCTGACTCATCTTCTTTTAGCACATCGTTCGATTTGTCGATATATATCTGTTGCGTAGGAACATTCTGTTCTATCTCTTTAATGAGCATCTCCAGGAGAATAAAGTCTTCTTCAGACATTTTCTCCTTGATCATCCGGAACACTTTATTTTCTCGGTTAATCTGGTAGTATATCGCATTTCCTCTCCCTTCCATACGGTCCCAGATGTAATCTATATCATCAACATTCTCCCGCCTCCCTCTATGTGTCTGTTTTTTTACTGAAATACCCATAGCATCCTCAACTGTCTGTCTCAGTTGCCGTTGAATCTGTTTGGGAATTGTTGCTGTCTGTTTTTTTATATCAATGCTCCAAATATCATCAAGGGTATTAGGAATGTCAACTCGTACTCTGGCGTTCTTCGTCAACTCTGAACGCGGTTTCATCCCAAACCAGGTCCCCCATATAATCAATCTCTTGTTACGATAAACATAGAATCCCTGTTTAATTCGCAGTGTTTCGATTCCTCCGATTAGCCTTTTATGCTCATCATTTAGGTCAGTTGCAAAAGGTAGCACATAGGGTTTGACCCAGATCTGACGCTCACGCCCTTTGCTGTCGAGAATTGCAATCGAGCGTTCCTTCTTTGTTGTTGTCTTTGGATGAGATTGAAGAAAGGGATCCATTGGTTTGAGTTTACTCTTATTGACATACATTTTTATCTGCTCTTTGCCTTTAGCTGATAAAAAGTTGTGAAAAATAAGAGAAACATTAGTCGCTACTGAATCCCTCTTGTCGCAGAGAGCATCATATACTAATCCGCCGTTTGATTTTGAAAGGATATCAAAATCTTGCCATAAGACGAGTGTCCCATGGCCTAATCCTTTTAATTCGTCAATATATGGTAGTGCACTAATTTCATTGGATGTCAATTCCTTGACTATCCATTTCTTCTTCTCTTGTATGTAATTAAAGTCCCAGACAAAAGCATTTATCTTTTTGGCTTTGAGACTAGCAACAGTCATAATACGACATTGAGAAAGAGACGCTGATTTCATCCCGAGACCAAATCTGCCCAAGTCATTCTCATCTCTCTCAAGTTCAGAGTCAGAAGAACCATAACGCATCGCTTCGAACAAGGTCTCCTCATTCATTCCCTCACCGTCATCAAGAATACCAACTACCATTTCCTGTGTCGGTTCTGTTGGGAAAAATAATCTGACAGTTGTGCACTTCGCACTAATGCAATTGTCTATCACATCAGCGACGGCAGATTCGAAAGAGTATCCCATGTGTCGCATTGATCCCATGAGAGTATCTGCCTGGGGTATATTACTCCTGTCTTTACTCATGGCTCTCAGTGCTATAAGACATTATTTTGTCCATGACAGCCTTGGCGAGAAGTGGTGGTACAGCATTGCCAATCTGTTGCTGGATGCTCATATGAGGCCCCTGAAAAATGAATGTGTCAGGGAAACTCTGAAGACGTGCTGCTTCTCGGACAGACAGACCTCGGTCCTGATAGGGATGAATCAACATGCTTTTGCGATAGTTTGTGATTACTACAGAAGGCCGATTAGCAAATAAACGTTTATAAATGCCACTATGGCAACGGGTCTTGTCCGCATAATTTTGCATTAGTTCTTCCGGGATAGCTCTCCAGTTCTGTCCCTGGCCAATATGTTTATATCGCTCTATGACAAGATCATTATTCCTTGAAACAAAGTTCTGCCTTGATTGTTCTGACCCCCTGCGCATTAGCTGGGCATACTTACTTGCGTCTTCAAATTCTTTGGAATATGGTAAAGAATCTATCATATCCCCATTTTTTAGCACAGGAAGATCACCAATGGCCTCATCGACGGTTACTTTTGTGGCAGTGGGTTCGGGAAAACAAAAGTCAACACCCAATCTATTGCCAACCATAAACATTCTCATTCTACGTTGAGGCACTCCGTACTCATCAGCCCATAGAATTTTCCATTTTACTCTATAACCAACAGGTTCAATTGTTTCGAAACTTTGCTTAATCATTTCAATTGTTTGCCCGTCATTCATTTTTGTCATACCCCAGACATTTTCCAGTACAAACCATTCTGGATTGACTTCGGCAACAAGTCGGACAAACTCTTTAAATAACATATTATTAGGATTATCCATGTTCCTTGACATAGTATTGGCCATGGAAAAACCCTGACAGGGAGGTCCACCCATAATAATGAAGACGTTCTCGTCTTTTTTCAGAAAATCCGCAGACTTAATTTTGCAGATATCTCCGCAAAGAACTTTTGAGCCTTTGTGATTGAATTCAAAGGACTTGGCCGCATAGGGGTTAACTTCAATAGCATATTTCACATCTATGCCCGCCATTGAAGCACCTAGGCTTAAACCGCCTGCGCCAGAAAAAATATCTATTCCTATGTGTTGTTTTTTCTTCATATCCTTATGTCTCGCAGGATAGTCCTATCTTGGATAGATTAAGTAGTACCGTCACGCTCAACCTGAATAAATGACTATTTAGGTTAGGTTTCTACAATACCTATTATTGTTTTGTGGAGATTAGTAGATCTTTAATATCGCAGTCCAATACACCTGCAATTTGAAGCAGGGTCTCTAGTTGTGGCTGGGTGGAATTCGTGCACCATTTTGACACTGTCGTTGGATCTTTGTGTAACCGCTCTGCAAGCCACTTTCCGGTACGATGCTTCTCTACCAAGATAATCTTGATACGATTGATTTCTTTGTTCATGCCAAGGATGAATTTGCTCTCTCTACAAAGATAGTGAAGATTATTCATCTAATTGTACGTATTTTCAACTGTTTTTGAATCCAATAGTAATAGACTATGAAGATAAAACTTGAAAAGAACGATGGCGGGGTGTCAGTGAGATAGCTCGGAACGGAGAAGCCTATCGAAACGCACAAGAAGAAAGGATAGTTCGGAAAGAGTTCCGGCAAGAGATGAAGGCCCGGAAAGAAAGAGAACAAGCTCTCTTGAAAGAGGTGAAATCCCTATAACCCTGGTCACTCCTTCCTGCGCCGAAAGGTGCTACCCTGCGAGTAACTTTTTATTGGGCCATTTTCGCGTTTTTGGGATATTTTTTGGGATACTTTTTACTAAAAATGCCTTGCAGGATGTTCTGCAAGGCATTTCAGCGG
>JAEEGL017391527.1_pt1 | contig 13304 bp, 14 predicted proteins | sample 9134231 | NCBI WGS metagenome assembly JAEEGL01 (sample SAMN16246548, study PRJNA631951) | gut metagenome | biome: gut microbiome; feature: rumen; material: fiber-attached | host: Bos | place: Iran: Karaj | collected 2018-10 | reverse complement strand
TCCCGAACGGCACGATACCAAAAGAGGATTTTCGGTGTCGCCATATTTCATGCCCATGATGTTTTCAACATTCTTCATTCCTTCCCATACATCTTCCATCAATGTGTCGGGGAGATTGCAGTTGTTTGCGTAGTAAGCTGTACAACATTCAGTTGTGATTGTCAAACCAGCGGGAACCGGAAGTCCCAGCAAACACATTTCGGCAAGGTTGGCACCTTTGCCGCCCAACAAGTTTTTCATGTCGGCTTTACCTTCAGCTGTCTTTCCACCAAAGGTGTAAACATACTTTACTTTACTCATTTAACAGTAAATTTAAATTTATAATTCCTTAAAACGGGCGCAAAATTAATAAAAAAAATTATACCTTATTATATATAACATCAATTTGTTGATAAAAAATGAATTGCTGCGGAATCGCCTGGTTTTTGGCGATTTATAAGGTAATGTAGCATTATTTGACGAAAAAAGCGGCTAATCAGCCGCTTCCTTCTGGTGGAGTATATCGGGGTCGAACCGATGACCTCATGGCTGCCAGCCATGCACTCTAGCCAACTGAGCTAATACCCCAATCCGTTAGATTAATTCTTGGCAAAATTACCATTTATTTCTTTATCGCCGCACGAAATTCTGAAAAAATAATTTCCATTTCGCAAGGTGCTAACATTGATGCTGTTGTGTGTGCCGTTTAGCTTTTCTTCCTTTACAAGCGAACCATTAACCGAGAAAATGCTGATTGTTCCATCGGTCAAATCTTCGATTTCGATGTTGAGGAAATCTGTTGTCGGGTTAGGGTAGATGTTTGCCGAAATCTTTTGGATTTCTGCGCACACTTCATTTTCACCATATCTAACAGCAAGTCTTTTTACTGCGCTAGCATCTTCATTGGTTGTCATTTCGACAATTGGATAATTGTCGTTTGTAATCCAGTAGTTGAGCGTTGTGCTGGTCGACGACATAGGGAAGCTTATGCCCATAAAGTTGCCCATTGCTTGGCCAAGGTTTATTGTGTTGGTTTCCAACAAAAATGTCAACATGTCGTTTGTTAGCGTACAATCATTAATATTGGTGAATTCTGTACTGTTTATTCTGTGCAGGTACATGTTAGTAACGTACGAGAACTGCCTGTTTTCACGCAAATATTCGTAGTTGCCCTGTAGCATTCTGTTGCCGGTAAGTGCCATGTTGCCACTTTCGTTGAATGTGGAGGTGTAGGTTACAGCCATGTCGATTTTTATAGAATCGTACTCTGCTATAAGCATTTGGTAAATATATGGACCATATTGCATTCCGTCGAATGACGACTGCATTGTGCTTATGTGCTTCAGGTATAGGCCGTGAGCAGTGCTGTTGGTCTGCGAGTTCAATTGAGCGGGGAATGTTATAATATCCATTGGCTCGTCGAATGCAAGTTCCATGTTGTCGTCGAGACCGAAACGCGACAATGCGCCGCTTATGCCGAGGCAAACGGCCTTTTCGTCGGTAACTTTTATGTGCGTAGTCATTCCGTTTTCGTCGGCGTATGAGCACGTCTCTTCGGTAAATTCACCATCAGTCAGAGGCTCGTTGTATACAGCTGTGTCTATTATTCCGTATGCGCCGAACATGTTTTCTAGCGAATTGCCAAGTTCAAAAGGACTGCTGACAATGTTGGCAATAGGAACAATGTCAGTCTCGTCGTTTTCTACTATATATAAGTCCCGCGCTACATTTCCTGGTGTGTAGTAGTTACTTGACGTTATTACAACTTGTCCAAAAGCATATGCGCCAAAGACTACAAATGCTATTACCAAAAACGCTTTTTTCATGGCAGAATCCTAGTTGAATACAGTTTGTTCGTTTATTTCGATTGTTACCTCTGCAGTCTTGTCGTTTTCGAGAACAAGAACGCCCATGCCACGCCTTATCTGATGGTTTTTGTCAGCTTTCTTTGTTGCTTCAACCTTCAGGATGGATTCGTACTTGAATTCATATTCGATAACACCGTCCGACTTTGTGTACTGGGTGTCGGCAATCGACTTGGTTTCGTCTTTCAGATACACCATTGTATGGGCGCTGTCAGAATTATTTGCCTTAACGATAACCATCGCACCTTCAACAGGTTGCTTGTCGGTGTCGACAATTGTAACTATAGCTTTGGGTGCTTTTGGTTGTCTGCATCCCGACATTAAACTCATGGCTCCTAGCACTATTGCCAAAGCCAAAATAATTGCAATATTTTTTTTCATACTCATCGTGAAATTTTTGCTAATTTTACGCCCACAATATTAATAAAAAAAACAATATAAATTATTTATTTGTGAAAAAAATATTGCGGATACTACTAGTTGTGCTATTTGTCTCAGGATTATTACAGTCCTGCAGCGTGATTCGTAATCCGCTTAAAATAAAGAATTACGTTGAAATAGAGACGACTGAAGGCAATTTCGTCGTAGGATTATATCAGGGGACGCCTAAGCACCGAGACAATTTTATTGATAGGTGTTCGTCGCATTCATACGATGAAACTACGTTGTATAAGTCGGTACGAAATAGCGAATATTCGTTAGGTTTGCGCAAAGGTTATGACGAAGGCAACGTAATGCAAACTGACCTTGTCAACGATGCTGTTCTTCCGTCTGAATTTAATTCTAAGATTCTTCCCAAACGTGGCGCTGTAGCAATGAAAAGACTTCCGGATTCACAGAATCCTAACAAAAAGTCGGATGCATCTTTGTTTTTTATTGTCGATGGCGGAAAAAAGATAACCGCTAACGAAATAAAGATTGCTGTTGCCCTAAAGAATCGAGATACCTATAAAATATATATAGACGAGTTTTTGTCTCATCCCGAAAATAAATCGCTGAAGGATAGCCTTGACGCATTGCGTTCAATGAAAACTATGAAGCAGTACAACGAGATATATGCCCGCGTCATGGAGATGGTAAAGCCGCAAATTGAGAAGGATGGAGTAGAGTTGTTCTCGGTTTCCGAAAAGAATATCAAAAAGTACCTTGAAACTGGCGGAGTTCCGATGTTCGAAGGCGTTTATACTGTCTTTGGCGAAATCGTCGTCGGTATGGATATGCTCGAAAAGTTCTCCAGATTGGAAACATCTCTCGACTATACTCCCAAAAAGGACGTGTCGATAGTTTCTACTGTTGTGTTGAAGAAAAAAGATTTTAAGAAAAAATATAAACATATTGAAAATGAATAAGTTATTGTACTTGATTGTCGCGATTTTATGCGGTTCGGTCGTATTCTCGCAGAAGAATAAAAGTCTAGAAGTGGTAAATTATGAACTGCCTAATGGCTTGAGCGTATATCTCAACGAAGACCCGAATGCTTCGGTTGTTCTTGGCGCTATTGCTATTAAGACTGGTGGAAAATACGATCCGGCCGACCATACGGGCACTTCGCATTACCTTGAACACATGATGTTCAAGGGAACTGACGAGATTGGAACAATCGATTACAAGGCCGAAAAGGTTTACCTCGACAGCATTGTAATGAAGTACGATGAACTTGCCGCTACTACCGACGATGCTCGCCGCAAGGAAATCCAAAAAGAAATAAATGCTTTGTCGCTGAAGGCAGGCAAATATGCTATTCCAAACGAGTTGGATAAACTGCTCGACGGTATGGGGGCAACTATGGTGAATGCCTTTACTTCCGACGAGGTTGTGGCATATTTCAACGCTTTCCCTGTTGGTCAGATGGAAAAATGGATGGAATTGTACTCGCACCGCTTCAAACATCCAGTTTTCAGATTGTTCCAGTCTGAATTGGAAACAGTTTTCGAAGAAAAGAACATGTATGCTGATGAATTCAGTTCTAACCTTATGGAGTCGTTCATGTCGTATTTCTATAAGAAACATCCATATGGAACTCAGACTGTTATCGGTAAGGCCGATCATATAAAGAATCCTTCGCTTTCAACCATGCAGAAGATGTACGACACATATTATGTTGCTAACAACATGGCTCTGATAATGACCGGTAATTTTAAGGTTTCGGAAGTTAAACCATTGATTGAGAAGTATTTCGGAGAATGGCGCAAGGGTAAGGTTCCTCAGTATCCAAAGTACGAGGAAAAGCCTTTCAATGGCGTTGAGTCTGTAGAGGTGGCTCTCACTCCTGTAAGGATGGGCGTGCTCGGTTATCGTACTGTAACAATGAACGACAAGGACAAATATGCACTTTCGATTTGCCAGACCTTCCTGAATAATTCGTCGTCTACAGGTTATCTCGACAAGCTTATGAACGACAGAAAGTTACTTGCAGCAATGGCAATCGACTACGAACATCTCGACCACGGTGGAATGATGATATTGTATGTGCCAAAAATTCTCGGTCAGAAGTTCGAAGATGCAGAAGCACTGGTTGTCAACGAGATAAACCGTCTGCATACCGAAGAAGTTGACAAGGAATGGCTTGAGTCGATAAAGCTTGAAATGATAAAGGATTTCGAGTCGGAAATGGAAGATCCCGAAATGCGAGCCTACAAAATGGGCGAGTGCTTCTTGTCGGGTAAAAAATGGGATGAAGTCCTTGAATATCCAAAAATTATTGGAAGTATAACTCCTGCCGACATAAAGAAGGTTGCAGAAAAATATTTAAACGAGAACTACTTGTCATATCATTCCAAGATGGGATTCCCGAAGAAGGATAAACTTGACAAGCCAGGATTCGATCCTGTAGTCCCCGAAAACGCTGAGGTTTCGTCGGAATATGCAAAGAAGTTCGAGGAAATGCCCGTCAAGTCGATGACCCCAAAGTTTGTGAAGGAAGGTGATGATTATGAATATGTTGAGATTAACAAAGGCGTCGACTTGTATTACTCTAAGTTCGGGCAGAACGATATTTTCAATTTGGAAATAAAGTTCAAGACCGGTTTGAAGGATAATCCAAAATACGAGCAGTTGGCTTCTTATCTACAATACATAGGTACTTCGAAATATACAAATGACGAGCTGAACAAGGAACTGCAAAAATATGCGGCTTCGTATTCGGTATCGGTCGACGACAATTATTTTACTGTTTATGTTGATGGTTTCAACAAATATTTCAAGGAGTCGGTCGGTCTAATCTTGAGTTTGCTTAATGAAGCAAAAGCCGATGATTCGAAGTTGGAACGCATTGTAGAGGAAGATGCCATGGATCGCAAGATGGAGCGCGAATCGACAGATGATATTGCATCGGCTTTATTGCAATACGGCATTTTTGGTGAAAATTCGAAGTATTTGCGTCGTGCAAGTGCAAAAGAGGTGTCGAAAATGACTTCCGATGATATGATGAATGCACTTAAACAAGTAAAGTCGTATCCGTTTACGGTGCATTATTCTGGACGTCTAGGAATTGATGAGATTTTGTCATTTGTTAAGAATATTACAGGAAGTTCTGTGACTAAAAAGAATGTGACACCGAAGATAATCCCGACAAAACTGGACGAGGAGTTCCCGAAGATTCTGCCAACAAAGGAATATGCCGAAAATACAATACTTTTCCTCAACGACTCGAAGGCTTTGCAGAGCAAGATTTACTTCTATATCCAAGGCGATGTGCTTGACGAAAAGCAGATGGCAAGTCAAGATGCGTTTAATCAGTATTTTGGCACGGGAATGTCGTCGATTGTGTTCCAGGAAATCAGAGAGTTCCGTTCGATGGCTTATACGGCGTATGCTGTTAGCCGAACTGGTTTGACAATGAAGGAAAAGTCTAAATTCATGGCTTTCGTCGGCACACAGAGCGACAAGACAATTGATGCAATATCGGTTATGGCAGGACTCATCAACGACATGCCTATTAAGGAACAGCGTATGCGTGGCGTAAAGGATTATTTGATGCAGTCGCTTCTGACTTCTTCGCCAAGTAAGCGTGAAATAACCGAAACCGTTGAAAGATGGAAACTTTTCGGATACAGCGAAGACCCACGTATTGTGCAATACGACATTTATAATTCGTTAGATTTTGCCCAAATTGTAGATTTTTATAAGCAGAATATTCATGGTCGCCCGATGCTTATTACCATTGTCGGTAATAAGAAGAAAATCAACATGAAGGAACTTGCAAAGTATGGCAAAATTGTTGAAGTAAAGCAGAAAACAATAATGAATTAATTCGGTATATGCGTATTAGGTTCGAAATATTATTGTTGGCACTTGTTGCTTTTTCGCTGTCCGTCTTTTCGCAGGGCAGGATAAAGGTGATGAGTTACAACTTGTTGAATTTCAATAATCTTACAAGTTATTGTACGGCAGAAAACAATTCATACCAAACTAAGGCTGGCTATCTGGCGACCATTGTCGCCAATCAGCAGCCAGACATACTTTGTTGCTGCGAAGTAGGCAAAAGTCATCAATCATTGGCATATACAATTTCGTATATACTAGGCAACTCGCTGAATGTCAATGGAGTTAATCGTTGGGCATCGGCATCGGCATCGGGAAACGAATATCTTAATAATGCTCTTTTTTACGACAAAAAGAAACTGATACTTGTTGCCCAAACCAAAGTCAATACCGATATTCGCGAGATAAACATCTACAAACTGAAACATATTTCAACTGGTGACACTTTAAAGGTTGCAATTGCTCATCTAAAGGCTGGTGATGAATATCATTGTTCAGAATGTCCTGCGCAACGCGGAACAGAAATTCAAGATTTTATGAACTATCTGGTTACACAGGGCAACAACGACAATTTTATTGTCTGTGGCGACTTCAATGTTTATAAGGCATCGGAGCCTGCGTTCCAAAATCTAGTGAATCCATCGTATATGCCCATTGCATTCTACGATCCTGTAAACCAAATGGGAGATTGGACCATTAATAGTAATTTTAGCGAATACCATACGCAATCTACTCATAGTGGCAGCACCGACTGTTTTTCTGGTGGCGGTATGGACGACCGTTTCGACTTCATACTTATGTCGGGTAGCATAATCAACGGAACCAAAGGTATAACATATCATCCTAATTCGTATTGGGCTGTGGGACAGGACGGAAATAGGTTCAATGGTGCTATCAATTCGCCTCAGAACAATACTTTGCCGTCAAATGTAATCGATGCGTTATACAACATGAGCGACCATCTTCCTGTGGTCGCAGAATTCGATTTTGGTGATGTTGGCTATGCATCTGAATCGACAGAAAGTAATTTTCAATCAATCGTGCAAAATCCTGTAAATGATGAGCTTGTCGTAAGGTTGCGTACGGAAAAACCGCGCGATGTTACGGTTTCTGTTTATTCGGCGCTTGGCAAACTTGTGCTTTCTTATTCTACTCAAGTTGCTGATGATGAAGTCGTTGTGAGTGATGTTTCGGATTTGCCCAATGGCGTTTACATTGTAAGCATAAAGTCGGAAGGCGTGTCGGTATCGCATAGGGTTATAAAAGCAGAATAGGACATGGAAGGCGGATATGCAGAACTGATGAAACGCCTTAAGCGTCTAGATGGCAAGAAGTTGGATGCTTTGTTTCATCGTCTGCACGACGAGGAATCGGAGAAAATCGATTGTCTGCAATGCGCCAATTGCTGTCGAAGCCTTGGTCCTCGCTTTATTCAGAACGACATAGCCCGTATGGCTACTCATTTGAAAATGAAGGAGTCGGCTTTTATTAACCAATATCTTCGAATTGATGAGGACGGCGATTACGTTTTCAAAGAAATGCCTTGTCCTTTCCTTATGCCCGACAATTATTGCATGCTCTATAATTCACGCACAAAGGCTTGCCGCGAATATCCGCACACCGATTCAAAGAATATAAAAAGCATACTGAAAATCTGTGAGTTGAATACACAGACCTGTCCCATTGTGAAAAATATTTTCGAAAGGATGTGCAAAAACGATTATGAACTTCTTAGGCGTTTGTAGTTGAAGCCCGTTTTACCATATCGTTGGCAATTCTAAGGTAAACACCTTTTTCGCCAAGTCGCCCAAATAGTTCCTTGTAGTCGTTCTCTATGATTGAGCGCTTTTCTCCGCCTACTATTATTTTGCTTAGTTCGTCGGTTGCATTTTGAACCGTAAGGTCGTCTTGTATGAGTTCGCGCACGCAAGGCTTGTCGAGGATAAGGTTTACCAGCGATATGTATTTGACGCCCGAAAAACGAGATACTTGTCGTGCTATGAATACCGAAAACGCATCGGTCTTGTAGCATACGACCTGCGGAACGCCAAACAATGCGGCTTCGAGGGTTGCTGTGCCTGAGGTTACAAGTCCAGCTTCGGCGTGGGAGAGAATTTCGTAGGTGCTGTTGAACAGAAGTTCAACGTTTTCGGGCTTTTGTGTGAGAAATTGCTCGTAATATTCATTGTCGATGGCAGGCGCACCTGTGATAAGGAACTCATATTGAGGAAATTTCTTTGCAGTTCCGAGCATTACGGGCAACATACGGCTGATTTCCTGCTTGCGGCTTCCTGCCATGGTGGCTATTATCGGCTTGTCGGGAAGGTTGTGCATCTGGCGGAATTCTTCAGTGCTTTTTGCTTTGTACGAGGAAGTTACATCTACAAGCGGATGCCCGTAATATTCGACATCGATGTTGTATTTTGCATAGAATGCCTTTTCGAAAGGAAGAATCGTGTACATGCGGTCGGTATTGTCGCGAACCTTATACACACGGTTTGCCTTCCATGCCCAAACGTTAGGCGATATGAAATACAGCACCTTGAAGCCTTGTTTTTTTGCCCATTTTGCAATGCGGAAGTTGAATCCCGGGTAGTCGACAAGAACAAGAGCATCGGGCTTGAAATCGGTAATCTGCTGTTTTACAAGCTTTATATTAGCAAAAATTGTCGATAGGTTTTTGGCAACTTCGACGAATCCCATAAATGCCAGATCGCGAATATGCTTGTGCAGTTTTACGCCTTGTGCAGCCATAAGGTCGCCACCCCAGCCTTCAATATTGGCTTCGGAATCGGCAATTTTTATTTGTTCTACTAGGAACGAACCGTGTAAATCGCCAGAGGCTTCTCCTGCTATTACAAAGTACCTCATTTCATGAATGTGAGTACAACAAATATCAGCGTGTAGATTACCAACGAGAATACCAGTCCTTTAACAGCGTACCAGTAGTCCAACTTCTTGAAAATGAAGTAGGGGATAAGGTCGGCGAAAACGCAAAGACTTGGTGGCAATATCGACTTTATTTCGATAAGCCTGTTTATGAAATCGACAAATCCCCATCCGTACATTATGTGTTCGATAAGGAAATAAATGAAAAAGGCGATTATCGGGACAATTATACCAATCAACAATCCGAAAATCGGTTTGTTGAATCTTTTTATCATGTTAGGTCTTGCTTCCATATTATAAATTCCAATTTTTTAGTTCGTCAATCATTTTGTATTCGGTAAAATCGGCACGCACAGGAACAATTGCTGCGTAGTTTTCAGCAAGTGCATATTCGTCGCATTCGGTATTCTCGGGTTCCATATTAATAATATGTCCGCGCTGGTAATATGCTAAATTCCCGAATCGGTCGGTCGTTTCTTCAAAGTCCTCGAACCAGTAGCTCTTTGTCTGTGTACATATTTTGAATCCTTTGAATTCTTCAGGCCTTGTAACTGGGTAATTTACGTTGAGACTCACCTGATTGGGCAGACCGTGTTCGAGAACTTTCTCGATGAGAGCGGGAGCGGTTTTTTCTATTGTCTCGAAATCGGCATCGGGGTCGTGTGTGATAATTGAAAGTCCTATCGACGGGATTCCGTAGAATGATGCTTCGATGGCAGCGCCCATAGTTCCAGAATAAACGACACTAATTGCCGAATTGGAACCATGGTTTATTCCCGACAACATAAGGTCGGGCTTGCGGTCGAGGATTTTGGTAAGAGCACCTTTTACGCAATCGACTGGCGTTCCATAAAGTACGTATTTTTCAAGATTTTTGCTTTTGTGTCTAATTTCGTACCTGATAGGAGTGGTAAGCGAAACAGAGTGCGATTTGCCTGATTGTGCGTTTACCGGGGCGACGACTACTAGTTTCCCGTATGGCTGAGCTATGCGTATAAGCGTGTCGATACCTTTCGATGATATTCCGTCGTCGTTTGATATTAGTATAAGGCGTTCTTCCATACGCGGTTGATTAAAAATATCTTACATAAAAAAAGGTGCCAGATTTCCTGCCACCTTTTCGTGGTCCCACTAGGGCTTGAACCTAGGACCCCCTGATTATGAGTCAGGTGCTCTAACCAACTGAGCTATGGGACCTCGTTCCTTTCGGAAACGGACTGCAAAAGTACTGCAAAAAATTTATAGTGCAAAATTATTTTCCATTTTTTTTGAAAAATGATTTAATGCTAATTTTTTTTGATTTTTTCGATTGATGCAAAATTTTACATCTTAATCGTCACAATACATTGCGACGATACATTGAACAATAGAGCCGTTGCGCGCAACGGCTCTACAATGTGATATTGTTTGAATTTGTTTTAAATCTTTAAATCTTTGAATCTTTAAATCATTAAATTCTTGAATCCTCAATTAACTATTATCAGTCCTGTGCTGTCGGTGTTGCTTTTGTTACCGGCGCGGTCGACGATGTAGAACTTGTACATTATGGTGTCGCCGAACGACATTGCATATTCGTTCAGTTCCTCGATTTTTATGTCGCCGCTGATAGCATGCTTCTTGTCGTCCTTGTAGATGCGTTCGACAAAATAGTTCAAGTCGACAAGCAGGTCCATCTGTGTCATTACATTGTCTTGCATCTTGTGCTTTGTCATGAATATGGTGTTCTTTCGTGGCGAAACAGTGTCGAAACCAATGTCGCCATTGCCGTCGGTAAACGAGAAGGTGAGGGTGCCGCGTTTGACGGTGTTGCCGAGAAGTACGGTATCGGCAAAGGTGAATTCCTTGAAAGTCACTGTCGGCTCGTCGGGATATTCCTCTTCGGGTTTGCACGACGGCATTATTGCCGATGCAAGTAGCAGCAAAACCATATATGATATAAGATGCTTGTGCATGTCTGAAATTTTAGGCAAAGATAATGAATTTTACAAAAAGCGGTATTCGTTATGCAGAACAAGTTTCTGCATTTGGAATACCGCTTTGCATTGTTGCTCTATTATTGGTTTAAGCTAGGTTTGCCTCTATGGTCTTGTTCCACTTTTCGGTGATTACCTTTTCGGCATCGAGGGCGAGTTTGTTCTCCGACGAGAACAATGGCAGAATCTTTGTGCCTTTGCCTTCCTTGAATTCAATGTCAATCACCAATTTGTCGATGATTTCTCCACTGTGGTTTTCTGTGGATGTGCGGCTGTTGCAACTTTTTGCATCGTGCAGGTCGATTATTATGCCGTCGCCACTCTTGGCTTGGTAGGCAAGTTTTTTTGCTTTGCTGTCGATGCCGATTATGCCGAGGTCGCAGCAGTCGAACTCGCTGAGTTCAAAGCCGTTGCTTGTGGCAAACTTCCTGAATTTTTCAATGATTCTCTTTTGTTTTCTCTTGCCAGATGTGGCAAGTATTACTACTGGTATTATCACAGCTATCGTAATCGCGATACCTAAAATTATATTGCTATCCATTTTGTTTGTTTTTTACTGATTAATAATGATTTAGAATAAAAACTAAAACCCATGTGCAGGCTCTATGTGTTATCAGTAAAAATTATGGAATGGAAATGTCAAATAATGCTCTTTGAAAATCGCTTTGTTTTCGGTCTTGGTTTTGAAAGTGACCGATTGCGAAAAAAGTATTGTCGTATTTGCTTTGTCAATCAGGATGTTGCTGTAGTCTAGCAAGGAACTGCCGTATCTGCTTTTCTGCGGCTGGCTGTTGTCGATGACTTTTGTTCTGTCGGTGATGACTAGGGTATAGTTGTCGTTCTGTGCGACAAGCAGTTCCGTTTTCTGGCTTTTGCTTACGAATGCGTTTTCGTCGGTGCAGAATGCGTACAATGAGGCGCTTCTGGTGAGAATCAGAAGCGTAAGGCAAAGTGACAATATTTTGAAAGTTGCTTTCATTTGAAAAAAATGCGGATGGAATCCACCCGCATTTTATATCAGATTACTTTGTAGCATCGTGCTTGTGTTGGCATTCGGTGTGGTTTCCGCTGCAACCCGAAGTCTTCTGAGCATCGTGTGAATGGCTGCAACCTGCGTGATTTCCACTGCAACCGCTCTTCTGCTGTTCCTGCTGAGCATGGTTGCAACCAGCATGGTTTCCGCAGCAAGCTCCGTTCTTTGCGTGTGGGCACTGGTGGCCAGCGTTGAAGACTGTTGCTGTGTAGCCGATTTCCTTGAGCGATGCAATCAACTTTTCGGTGTCGGTGCGGTCGTTGCGGTACTTAATGTACACTGCGTCCTTCTCGTGATTTGCCTGCACATCGATTACACCCTTGGTGTATGCCAACTGCTTAGCAACCTTGTCGGCGCAATTCTGGCAGTGCATTTCGGTTGCCAAAATAACTTCCGAAATCTTTTCGTTCTGCTTTGCAGCCTTCTGTTCCTGTGCGAATGCGTTGCCCATTCCAAGCAACAATGCCAATACTAAAATCAAAATGTTCTTTTTCATGTCTTTAGTTTTTTATGAAAATTTAAAAATTCAATTATTCAATGATTCAACAATAGTTTTATAATTTGTAAAAATACACTCAAAATCCTACATTGTTATCGCTGTGTAAATTCCAACTGTCACTGCATATATAAGTAGGTACGAAACAGGACGATACACAGGTGCTTTCTTTGTTATTATAGCGACAATAAGGTAGATGACGAATATTAATGCCATACCAATGCTAATATAATTTCTGACAGAGTCAATATTCCAGTACTTAACACCAGGAAATAGGTTAATCTTACAGAAAGAGTCAAGAATGAAAATAGGAATGCTAACCTTGTACAATTTGCTCCCAATACTTGTCGCTATAAATACGGCTGCAGACAAATACCACAAAATCAAGAAATATATGTAGGCATGAGGAATATTTATCGCTGTCAATATTACGCTTATCGCAAGCAAACCCATAAATGTGTAGTCTATGATGTTTTGTCTTTTGCTATAAGTATTCATAACATTAATTTATAAGGTTAAACCAATGCAAATATAAACAAAATTTTTTTAATCCCTATCAATTGCAAATCTTATACCTAAATAAAATTTCCGTCCGTCGATTGGCCCCCAGATGAGCGACGAGTCGAAGTAGTCGCCAAACGGGTCGCCAGCAGCGATAATCGGGTCTTTCTGCGTGAAGTTGAAGATGTTCTCAACGCCGACATAAATGCTCCATTTCTTGAAGAACTTGGTAATCTGTGCGTTGAAGATGTTGTAAGCCTTGAACTTGTCGTCGCGGCGGTATTCTTCGGGATTGCTGGCGGTTG
>JAEEGL017238088.1_pt1 | contig 13304 bp, 13 predicted proteins | sample 9134231 | NCBI WGS metagenome assembly JAEEGL01 (sample SAMN16246548, study PRJNA631951) | gut metagenome | biome: gut microbiome; feature: rumen; material: fiber-attached | host: Bos | place: Iran: Karaj | collected 2018-10 | reverse complement strand
TCGAAATCATAGAATTCCGCTGCCGCCAGGATCTCACCCACACCGCTGGCCAGAGGACCTTCGGGCGTGGAGCGCACGGCACATTCCAGCTCCCGGCCGAAGATTGCCTCTTCCACCATGACCCGCGTCCCATAGCGGGCCGCCAGTTTAAGCGCCGCCTCAAGGCCAGCCCGTTCATCCACCCGGGAGACGCCCTGAGACGATCCGCCGTCGCAGGGCTTTACAAATACGGGGTAGGGCAGCGCTGCTGCCACTTTGTCGGCGGCCTTCTCCGGCTCTGCCAGTTCAGCCTTGGTCAGGGCGATGTATTTTGCCTGTTCTATGCCAAGATCCCTCACCAGAACTTTCGTATAAAGCTTGTCCATGCAGACCGCCGAGGCAGCTACCCCGCAGCCCACATAAGGGATCCGTGCCAGTTCCAGCAGCCCCTGAATGGTCCCGTCCTCCCCGAAGCGTCCGTGCAGCGCAGGGATCACGACATCGACCGGCCGCTTTTCATAGCGACCGTCTTCTCCGAAAAGACAAAGCGCATGATCTGCCGCATCCGGAAGGAGCTGGGCCTTGATCCTTCCGTTCTCCCAGCCGCCGTTTGTTACGGAAGCTTCGTCTTCCACCAGCCGCCAGTGTCCTTCCTTCGTGATGCCCACGACCGTCACTTCGTATTTTTCTCTGTTCAGGTTATGTAAAACGGTAGCGGCGGAAAGGCAAGAAATATCGTGTTCCTCACTCTGCCCGCCGAACAGTACGATCACTTTCATCGGTTTCAGCAACTCTCCTTCATATGAGTCAACGACACTATATCATAGAACCGCGGCGGTTGCAAGCCGAATAAAATTAAGCATACAAAGCATTCACATTCATATCTTGACGAATCTGTCGTCCGTTTTGTCCCGTCTGCCGGTAATGCTTGCAAACAATTGAAAAGTGTGTATAATTAATATGCTTTTTTTATTAGGAGAGAACTATCATGATCCAGGCAGAAGGCATTCGTTTTTCATACGGGAAAGGCAGACTGATCCGGGACCTTGGCTTTACGGCCGGACCGGGGGAATGCGTCGTGCTGACCGGACCTAACGGCAGCGGGAAATCTACGCTCTTATCCCTCGTTGCCGGGGTGCTGAAACCGGAAGCCGGAACGATCCGCACGGAAGGAAAACTGGGTCTGGTTCCGCAGGGGACCGCCCTGTTCGAAGACATGACCGTGGAAGAAAACCTGCTGTTCTTTGCCGGCCTGACCGGAGCGGCCATCCCGAAGGAACTGCCGTTCTCACTCGATCAATACCGCCGCCGAAAGCTTTCCGCCCTCTCAGGCGGCAGCAAAAAACGGGTCAGCCTGGCCTGTGCCCTGCTGGGAGATCCGGCCAACCTGCTTTTTGACGAACCCTGTGCGGGGCTGGACATCCTTTATCAGCAGGAGCTGATCCGGCTGATCTCCTCTCTGAAAGCACAGGGAAGGACGATCCTCTATGTCAGTCACGATCCGCAGGAATACGTCAGCTTTTTTGACCGGCTGATCTTTCTGGGCGGATCCAGTCCGCAGATTTTTGACGCTGAACAGTTTGCCGGTCCGAACGGATCGGACTATGAAACAGCTTTGAAGATAGCCGGGGCTTACCGCACCCTGTGTGAGGAAGCCGAAAAAGAATCAAAGGAGAGCGCACATGTTCGTACAGAATGAAGAAGACCTTCTCCGGATCGAAAAGACCCAGAAGGCTCCCAAAAAGAAACTGAAAACCTGGCACATCGCCCTGATCGTCCTCGGCGTTGTGCTGATCGCCGGAGGCGCGGTGCTGGCCTCCCAACTGTTTACCAAACCGACCAATGCGCTCGGAGCCGCCGCTGTCCGGACGCTGAATGACCTGAAAAAGACCGGAATAGGGGAATTTGCGATCCAGACAGCCGAAGAAGGCAGCATTAACGTCAACGCAAATCTTTCCAGACTCAGCCGCGACATTCCGTTCCTGCAGGAGCTGTCCGACATGGGCGTCACGGCCGATCTTACGCTCTATCGCAGCAGCGGCGGTTTTGCCCTTTCTGCCGCCGCAGCCATCCATGAAATGGAACTGCTGGACGGCCGCCTGATCTTCAGCAAAAATGCCCTTTCCCTTTCCAGCACCGCTTTTCTGGGCAAAACCAGCTACGGGCTGAATCTGAAGAATCTGGCCAAAAACCTGAAAGGGTCCCCTTTCGATCCCGATGAAGGCACCCGCTATGCGCTTCCGCAGAGTCTGTACGATTACCTGATCAGTCTGGATGCCGACGAATGGGGCAAACTCGGCGACGATTTCAAAAAAGTCCGTCAGAGCCTGCTTCCCGTGATATCCAAGAGTCTGGCCAAATATGCCGAAGCCTCCCGCGAAAGCGAGCGGATCGAGATCGGTTCCGACAGTCTTGCGACACAGCAGATCAGTGTGAATCTGGACGGAGAGGCCATGACCAATATCCTGATGGATATCATGCGCTGGGCCAAGAGCAGCAAGGAATTAAAGAGCCTGATCAAAGCGCTGAGCAGCGCCGCCGAGCAGTACAGCTCCATGACCGCGAAACGGCCGATGGATGCCGAAGACATCCAGGAACAGTTCTACGATGCGATCGACAGCGTTCTTGAAAGCAGGGACGAAGTCGAAGAAATGCTGAAATACTACCGGCTGAACATGACCGGCAATGTCCGCCGGCTGAGCGGGGAACTGGTGCAGTTCAGCGCGACGCTGAAAAAGCGCAGAAACGGCGAGACTGCCACGATCGGCTCGCTCGGTCTGACCATCGGTCCCAAACCTTCCAAACCTGAGATCATCGCGCTGGATCTCAAAACGGAGGACGGCCGCCTGACCCTGAACTATACGGTAGAGAAGAATGACAGCAGCCTCTACGATGCCACTCTGAAAGTGAAAGCCGACAGTGAGACCGTCGTTACCGGCCGTCTGAACTGGGACAAAAAGGAAGACGATCTGACCGTGAAGCTGACCTTTGATTCAGACTCGGTCTTTACACTGAAGGCCGAACTGAAAAAAGACGGGGACACCGTCATTTTCAGCCCGGACAAGCTGACCGGCAAAATGTACGGCCAGGAAGAAACCATCCGGCTGGACGGACTGACCGTCACGATCGATAAAAGCGCCAAATTCCCCTCTCATCCCACCTATACCGATCTGCTGACGCTGGACGCGAAAGACCTGGATGAGCTGACCGAAGATCTTCAGGATGCACTGAAGGAAATATCCGACACATTTGAAAAGGCACTGAAAGAACGTTAAGCGGATGACTTTGAAAGCAATGCTTCGAAGAGACTGGATCCTGTTCAGGCGCGGGCTGATTCCGGCGCTTGTTCTCACGGCGCTGCTGGCCCTGGCAGCGGCGCTGGCCGGTTTCTCCGTATTCCGCAGTGCCGATGAAAAAACCAAACCGATCCAGGTTGCCGTAGTGGACGAAGAAGGCGGGATGGTCAGCCGTTTCTGCATCAATCTGGTCAGCTCTCAGTCTTACATTGCCAGCCTGATGGACGCCACCGTGGTGAAAAAGAATCAGGCCATCTCCGGCCTGGACCAGGGCCGCTTTGCCGCCGTGATCATTCTGCCGAACGGCTATACCGATCAGATCATGACCGGTCAGAAGGCCAAGGGGCAGATCCTGCTGTCGGAAGCAGCGGCTGCCTCCTCTCAGGTCATCGCCTCGGTGGCCCGCTTCGGCGAGCTCCTGCTGGCGGCCGGTCAGAACGGGATCTTTGCCGGCGAGCAGCTGATCTGGGAGAAAGGCCTGCCGGAAGCCGTCCACAGCGAGTTTCTCGACCGCAGCAACGATCTGCTGCTGGAGGTCGCTCTGAATCTCTATGACGACGGTGTCGCGGCCGAACTGCTTCCCTACAACGGAACCGGCCTCACGACCGCCGCCTATTACGCCGCCACCTGGTTAAGTCTGTTTCTGCTTCTCTGCGGGCTGTTTTTCCCGCGCCTGTATACGGCGGATGTACAGGGGCCGCTTCTCACACGGCTGACGAGCTGCGGCATCGGGTCCCGGGCCTTTCTGGCCGGCAAGCTCCTGTATCCGCTGCTTTTCAGGCTGCCGCTCATCGGGCTCCTGCTTTTCGGGCTTTCCCGCTTTGTTCCGCTGCAATTCACTGCTGCTTCGCTGCTCGGTCTGGGACTCGCGCTGCAGATGGCTACCGCCATGATCAGCTTCAGCGCCGTTGCACTCAGCTCGCATAAGGGCTGGGCCGGTCTGATGATGAGCGTCGCCGCGCTGGGACTTTTTCTCTGCGGCGGCCTTGTCCCTCGCAGCATGCTGCCCCGCGCCGTGGCCGAAGCCGGGCGCTTCACTCCTTCCGGGGCGGTACTCTCCTGTCTGAAACCGCTTTTCGGCGGAAAGGCCGATCTGCCTTCGCTGCTGACCGGTCTCGTTTTCACGGGCCTGCTGGCGGGGCTCGCGCTCCGGCATCTGAAGCTGCTGCCGCGGAAAGGAGAAGAAAACACATGAAAATCCTTCTCTTCTCCCTGAAACGGACCCTTCGCACGCCTCTCTATTTTCTCTTTCTGCTGGCTGTCACCCTACTCCCGCCTCTCTTCTATCATCTGGGGCGGACCACGGACTATCCGCCGGCCGGGTATTATGCGGAAGAAGCTTCCGATCCCGCATCGGCCCAGGTGATCGCCTATCTGGAGGAAGCCGGCTTTCTGGCTTATCCTTCCGAAGAAGCGCTCACCGAAGCGGTCGCCCGGAACGAAGTGGACGCCGGCGTGACGATCCCGGCCGGTCTGACCGAGATCCTGCAGACCAACCGCTATCAGAAGATCCTGCGTTTTCTGACCAGTCCCACTTCTGCATTTCCCGATCTGTGGCGGGAGCATGCCTGCACCGCGGTTTTTGCGGTCTATGCTCCCTATATGTCTGCCGATCTGTTAAAAGATGCCGGCATCACCGAAGAAGAGATGCTGGACTGCTATCAGACCCTGATGGCTCAGGGCCGGCTGTTCAGCTTCACACTGTCTACCCGGACAGGCCGGCTGATCCCCGATCTGGACCGGAGCCGCCGCTTCTTCTTAGGCGCCGTCTCGCTGCTGCTATTCTTAAGCGTCTATTTCTGCGTCAGTGCCCCGCTCATGGATTCTGTCCGGGCGCTTTCGCCGCGCATCGGCCGGGGACGGGCTCTGATGAATCTCTATCTTCCCGGACTGGTGCTGCGGATCCTCGGCCTTTTCGGTGCGGCCGCCGCTGCCTGCCTGATCGCGGGGGAAACAGACTATATCCGGCCGGTCGGCCTGTATCTGCTCACGCTGGTTCTTTTCCATTTCCTGCTCTGTCTTTTGCCCGGAGACAACTGGAAAGATGTTTTCCTCTTCTTCCTGACCGTCTTTGCCCTGGCGCTGTGTCCGATCTACATGGATTTCAGCCTGCTGCTGCCGATCCTCGGCAAGCTTCGCCTGGCGCTGCCGCCTTTCTGGCTCTGGCTGCTGGCCGGGATGGCATAAAAAAAGGCGGGTGACAGGTCCCAGCAACCTATCACCCTATGAAGATATAATGAAGAAGGAGGGATGTTGCTTCTGATAGCAACAACAATTATGAAAAAACTTACCGTCTGGTTGTATGATACACCATGATTTGAACAGTTCTATGGTTTTCTCGTAAATGTTTCAAGAAACATTTATGAAAAAAATATGAAAGACGCCCCGCAGTGCGGAGCGTCTCTTTGTTTGAGGTCCGAAAAGTATCAATCAATACGCTTTGCCCCAGTACACCAGCTTCTTCGCCGGCTTGCCGCAGCAGACGCAGACATCGGAGATGTGCTCCTGCTTAAACGGCATGCAGCGCGAGGTCGCTGTGGTATCTTCCTTGATTTTGAGCTCGCAGGCCAGATCGCCGCACCACTCGGCCTTGACGAAGCCGGGCTTGTTCGCGACGGTGTCCCTGAACTCCTCATAGGTCCGTGCCTCGTAGATATGCGACTCCAGATGGGCCTTGGCCTTCTCCAACAGAGCCTTCTGCTCGGCTTCGAGCGCCGCCTTCACGGCCTCGGTCAGATCCTCCAGCTTCACGATCTGCTTCTCGCGGTTGTCACGCCGCACGATCACGGCCTGATCTGCCTCGATGTCCTTCGGGCCGATCTCCACGCGCAGCGGAATGCCGCGCATCTCCTGCTCGCTGAACTTCCAGCCGGGGTTCTTTTCGGAATCGTCAACTTTGACGCGCAGGCCGGCCGCCGCCAGCTGATCTTTCAGCTCGGCCGCTTTCTCCAGCACGCCGGGCTTATGCTGCGCGATCGGCATCACCATGACCTGCGTCGGCGCAATGCGGGGCGGCAGCACCAGGCCGGAATCGTCGCCATGCACCATGATCAGGGCGCCGATGATCCGCGTGCTCATGCCCCAGGACGTCTGATGGACGTACTGCAGCTTGTTTTCCTTGTCCGAATACTGGATGCCGAAAGCCCGGGCAAAGCCGTCCCCGAAGTTGTGGCTCGTGCCGGACTGCAGGGCCTTGCCGTCGTGCATTAAGGCTTCGATCGTATAGGTAGATTCCGCGCCGGCGAATTTTTCCTTGTCGGTCTTCTGGCCCTTGATCACGGGGATCGCCAGGACCTCCTCACAGAAATCCGCGTAGACGTTCAGCATCTGGATCGTGCGGGCCTCGGCCTCTTCCGCGGTCGCATGAGCCGTGTGGCCTTCCTGCCACCAGAATTCGGTGGTACGCAGGAACGGACGGGTGGTCTTCTCCCAGCGTACGACCGAGCACCACTGATTGTAGCACTTGGGCAGATCGCGGTAGGATTCCACGATATCCTTATATAATTCGCAGAAAAGCGTCTCCGAAGTCGGACGCACGCAGAGGCGCTCCGGCAGCTGCTCGCCGCCTCCCATGGTCACCCAGGCCACCTCGGGCGCGAAACCTTCGACGTGGTCTTTTTCTTTCTGCAGCAGGCTTTCGGGGATGAACAGCGGCATCGCGACGTTTTCCACGCCGGTCGCCTTAAAGCGGGCATCCAGCTCGTGCATAATGTTCTCCCAGATCGCGTAGCCGGCCGGTCTGAGAATCATGCAGCCTTTGACCGTGGAATAGGCCACCAGCTCGGCCTTGACCACAACATCGGTGTACCACTGGGCGAAATCTTCCTCCATCGGAGTGATCGCTTCGACTAATTTTTTCTTCTCTGCCATAATTGGCCTCCTTCCGGAAATAGAAAAACCGGGGCGGTTTCGGCTCCGGTTTTGTGGGGTTCGGATTCTTCCTACGGAGCGGCCGTAGTCGTTTCGGTACCGGCCGGTTCGGCAGTGGTCTCTACGTCAGCGGCCGTTGTTGATCCGGCCGGATCGGTGGTTTCTTCTGCCTGGGTGGTCGGTTCCTCCGTCGTCTCCTCCGCCGTCGTGGTCTCATACAGACCAGCCACATCGCCGATTACGATGGAAGTGCGGTCATAGTCTGGTCGCGCCTGAATACGCTTTTTAATGGCGTTGTATGCGGTAATGCCTAAAGCAACAAGAAGGGCAAGTGCCAGCACCCCCAGCACGATCTTCCAGATCAGCGATCTGCGCTGGGCATCTTTCTTCTCTTTGGCAAGGTTTTCTTTGCGGTTCTTTTTATATTCTTTATAGCGGTCAACCTTTTCCTGACTCATTCTGTTCCTCCTGCGGGACTGTCTCCCTGAGATAATGCCCCATTATTTTACATAGCCTGCCCGAAAAAAGCAAGCGGATTTTTCAGCCTTTCTGACCGTTTTTTCAGCCATTCCGGCCTTTTTCGTCCTCAACTTCCGACTCCGGCGGTGCTTCATAGCTCGGATATCCGTGCGTCGTACTGCCGAGCTGCTCCTCCATGCGCTTTAAGGCGGCTTCTTCCTGTTTCAGAATGAACTTATCGGTAAAATACCAGACCACGGCCATGATTAGCATAAAGATAACGGTGCTGATCACGCCGTGCCAGGAAAACTGGCCCTTGATCACCATCGCAACGATCAGAATCGCCACCGCGATCAGATACCAGATCACATAATAGAGAATGCCGCGTTTCTTTCGGCGATTGATAGAATCGTACGGATCGTAAGGTTTCATTTTTTTACTCCTTCCAATGTAAACGGTGCAGCCGGCCCGTTTCTTCAAGACCGGCAAACTGCTGCTGCCGCAGCGCTTCGTAAAGAACGATGGCGGCGGCATTTGACAGGTTCAGTGAACGGTTTTCCGGCACCATCGGGATACGCAGGCAGCTCTCCCGGTGTTCCACCAGAATCTCCTCCGGAATGCCGGCACTTTCCCGGCCGAAGATCAGAAAGTCTTCGTCCCGGAATGCCGCATCCGTATAGCAGTGCGGCGCCTTGGTGGTCAGGAAAAACATCCTGGCTCCGGGAATCTTCCCCCGGAACTCTTCAAAGCTGTCGTAAACGTGCAGATCCAGATCTTTCCAGTAATCCAGACCGGCACGGCGAAGCTGCTTTTCCTCCAGGCTGAAGCCCAAGGGCCTGATCAGATGGAGCCGGGCGCCTGTTGCCACGCAGCTGCGGCCGATATTGCCGGTATTGGCCGGAATTTCCGGTTCCAGCAGCACGATATTCATGGCCATTTCAGTATCCTCTTTCCGGCGGGGCAAGAAAGCGTTCGCCCGCAGGTCCTTCGATGATCCGGGCCCGGTCCGGGGTTTCGGCGCCGACCGCGCGCTCTCTTTCCCCCGCCGTTTCCCGGCATGCCGCATAGCCCAGTCCGGGCAGGCGGTAGGGGTTGACATTCAGCCGTTCGCAGAGCTCGATCACATACTGATGGGGCCGCAGCGCCTCCAGCTGAATTCTGAAGCCTGTCCGGTACCGCTCACCGAGACGCCACAGGGCCTGAAACAGCCCATCCGTTAACGCTTCCGCGTCTTCCGGCATCTCCGCCCTCTGCCAGATCTCCTGCTGCTTCTGCGCCCAGACTGTAAACCCCTGCCGAAAAGACGGCGGAAGCCTGTCCCACACCTGCTTCCCTTCTTCCGTCTTCAGCCTGTCCAGCAGACCGGCCAGTCCTGCCTCTCCGGCCAGAACGATCATCCCATCAGCGCGGCGATCAGCGAATAGACCGTCGGAATAACCATCGCCGCAATCAGAATCCCGACGATGACCCACAGGAATATCTTCTTGCTCTTTTTATTTCGAAAATCAAACATTTCTGCTTATCCTCTGCTTTATGAAATAAACTATGGGGCATTATACTCTTTTCGGAGGAAAAACGCCAGGACTTTCTTTCGGCAGCCGCCAAATCATTTCGGAATCTTTGCGTTATCCGTTCTTCTGTGCTTTTTCCGGCCGGCAGGACGGGCACAGTCCCTTCAGGAAACATTCACCGCAGCGGGGTGTCGGCGCCTTGCAGATCGTCCGTCCCAGCGCGATCAGATCCAGATTGATCAGGATCCAGTGATCCTGCGGGATCTTCTCCATCAGATCGAATTCCACCCGGACCGGGTCGCTGCTTTCGGTCAGCCCCAGCCGGCCGGCAATGCGCTTCACATGGGTATCCACCACAATGCTCGGAATGCCGAAAACATTCCCCCGCACGACATTAGCGGTCTTGCGTCCCACTCCCGGCAGCGCCGTCAGGCTCTCGATATCGGACGGAACCTCACCGCCGTGCTTCTCCAGCAGAGCCTTTGCGCAGGCGATGATGTTTCTGGCCTTGTTATGATAAAAACCGGTCGTGAAAATATCCCGTTCCAGCTCTGCCTGATCCGCTGCCGCCAGCTTTTCCAGCGTATCGTACTTGCGGTACAGGTCCCGGGTTACCAGATTGACACGGGCATCCGTGCACTGCGCGCTCAAAATCGTCGCGACCAGCAGCTGCCAGGCGTTTGCGTACTCAAGATAGCACTTTGTATCCGTTCCGTAGACTTCATCCAGCTTTTCCAGTATTTTCTCAATGCGATCCGGCTCAGTCATGTTTTTCCTCTTCTTGACGGGCTTCCCCGAAAATGGTATGATTTTTCTGTCAGTCGTGACACCCATTCTACCACAGAAAAGGAGTGGTTTCTATGGAAAACACGGAAATCGAGCGGAAATTTCTGATTCCCGAACTGCCGGAGGACCTGGCGTCCTATCCCTCTGTTCATATCTGGCAGGGGTATCTCTGCGCCCGTCCCACGATCCGCATCCGCAAGGAAGATTCCACCTATACTCTGACCTACAAAGGCCGGGGCCATATGGCACGGGAGGAATACAACCTGCCTTTGAGCAAACGCAGTTTTCTGCACCTGTCGGAAAAAATCGACGGGATCCCCATCGAAAAGACACGCTACCGGATCCCCCTGGATCCCTATACGATCGATCTGGATGTTTTCGAGGGACCTCACGAAGGCATCTGGATGGCCGAAGTGGAATTTCCGAGCATCGAAGAGGCAATGGCTTTTGTCCCGCCTGCCTGGTTCGGTCCCGAAGTCACACACGACCACCGCTATCATAACGTCTGGCTGGCCGGGCTGTAGGGGCCTTTCTGCGGGCTTTTTACCGACGGGCCCTCCCGCCCCGAATGGCATTGTTCCGGCATAAAAACAGGACCGAATCGGATCAGTCTGTCCGAAACGGTCCTGTTTTTTCAGTAGATCAGCACGTGCGGCAGTTCTTCCTTTCTCATCCATCGGAAGAGGGCGATCATGATCTCCTCTTCCAGCCCGACACAGCCCGAGGTATCCGGGTCTCCGTCTCGGACATGGATAAAAATCACGCTGCCGTATCCGGGAATGATCGGATCCGTGTTGTACTGGACGTAAATACAGTAATAATAGTAATTCAGCAGCTCGTACATTCCTTCTGCCGTCTTCCAGTCTTTATCATGATACTCGGTCTTGTACAGCCTGTTGTAGTATTTCGAATCCGGATCGTCCACGAAATAATCTTCTTTTTCGATCTGATGGTATTCAAGACCGGTATCCTCCCGGGCGGCCCTTCCGTAGGCCGGTCCCAGCGCATAATAGCCGAGAGGCGTGGTCTGGTCGCCTTCATAGGCGATCGGCGCGGTACCGTTCCGGCCCAGCACGCCGGGAACCGCTATCAGGTTGTCGAGCAGGGTCCACACCGCGCCGTTCTTCTGATAGCCGAAAATCTCGCAGTTCGGCGTATCCAGCGCATGCACCACCAGCAGCTGCGAACCGACGAGTTCGGACGGATCCATTCCGGCGGCGGCCAGCTGCTGCAGGAGCAGCGCCGGCAGAACGGCAGGGACCTCCTCCGTGGTCTCGGCAGGCGTTGTCTCTTCCAGTGTGGTTTCCTCCGGCGTGGTCTCAGCCGGTGTCGTGGCTTCCGGCGTAGTGGCCGCCAGCGTAGTCTTCTCGGAAGTGGTTTCCCGCGGCGCAGTTGCCTCCGGCGTCGTGGGCCTGACGGTCGTCTCGGGCGGTCGGGTCACCTGCGCCGTCGTTTCGGGCGGCTGCGTCGGAACCGGATCGCTCGCTTCCGGCGTAGTCTCGGCCGGCTGCGTTTCCTCCGGTGTGGTTTCGGAAGGAAGCGTTTCGGGCGGCTCACTTTCGGTCGGTGTACTCTCCGCCGGTGCCGTTTCGGGCGGGACCGTGTCGGGAGGCTCGGTTCCGATAGGCCGCGTTCCGCTCGTTTCTGGCTGTTTTGACGTCAGCTCCGGCTGCCCGGTTCCGGAAGGCTCCGGAGAAGAGGTCACGAAATCCAGTCCGCCCACGACCGGCAGCGTTCCGAAAGAAGCCGGCTCCGTCTTCCGATCACCGTTTCGCTGTAGGAGCAGGCCGTTGATCAGCAGCGTCAGGGCCAGTACGCCGATCACACCTGCCGCTATATAAAACGGCAGGCCCACTATTCTCTTTTTTCTTCTTCTCCGGCGCCCGGCCATACAGGTTCCCCCGCGATTCAGTCTTTCGTTTTCGGCAGCATCAGCTTCCACTCACCGGGCAGCCTAGCTGTCTTTTCTCCGTTCAGATAAAACTCATCTTCTTCGATCCCGTCAAAGCAGACGGTTTTCGTGCCGTTCCTGCCGGTCTTCGCACCGGGCATCGTCCAGCGTCCCAGCTTCTTTACCGAATAATGCAGCGTCTTCACGATCCCGCTGAAATGCGCTTCCGGCACGGTCACAAACAGCGGCGCATCCATATCCCAGGACCGGCGCGTGATCTTTATATCCGCCGTTCCGTCCTTTTTCTCCGTGATTTTCATCACGAAATAGTCTTCGGCATCCAGCGGAGCCTGCCACAGGATGTCTTCCGGCAGCACCAACGGCGCCGCAACCGCTTTTTCATACGAAGTGTGCGGTAGCACGGCGCGGATGGCATTCTCAACGGAAGCCTCCACCTGATCGTCCCCGTTATAATCGTAGGTCTTCCGACGTTCGCGGATCGCCGTGCGGGCCTGCAGATAGTAGAAGAAAGCCAGATCCGCATCCTGCTCCACACAGATGCCTCCGCGGTACAGATTGCCCATCCGGTAGGCGACATCGGCAAAGGAACCGCCCCAGTCCCCGTTGATGATCTGCGCGACAGTCTCCTGGTACAGATCCCAGACGGTTTCGCGGCAGATCAGCCTGTTTTTCGGAACACCGTAGCCGCCCAGGAACATGTCCGCCAGTTTATAGCGCGATTCAACGATCCCGCCTGCCGCGCCGATGCTGAAATAATAAAAGGCCTTGTCATACTGAGGCTGCCCCTTGTTCGTCCGGCCGTAATAGTAGATATACCCCAGCGCATTGGCCGCAGCCGGGTCTTCGTCCAGTTCCAGCAGCTCCTTCAGCATATCCCGGGACTTCTCCCAATTGCAGGGATAGGCCGGGTTGCCGCCGTAAAAGCTGTAAGCCTTGGCCCGCATGGCCGTCGGATTCTTTTTGGCACAGAGCTCGTCCGTATACAGCACGAACAGCAGGATCTCCTTGCTGTCAGCCTCATTCAGGCGTCTTTTCTGGACGAAATACTCAATGTAGTTTTCCTTGACTTCATCGGAATAGGCCCGCAGCGGAACCGCCTGGCCGCGCATGCCGATGATGCTGTTCAGGGCTTCCCGCGCCGGCTGCGGATCCCAGTCTTCCGCTTTTCCATTAAACAGGATCTCGAAATAAACCTGCACGGTCTGCTGGGCTTCCGAAGGCAGGCCGTGATAGCCCTCCACCGTCTCCTCATCCCAGTAACAGGATTCCGTCACGAACATCTCGTCACCGCGGCACATCATCGGCCAGGCCCATTCCTCAAAGAATGTCTCACCGGATACCTGTGCCCGCCGGTCCAGCAGGGCCAGCAGATCCTCGGGCGTTATGATCAGGCGCTTCTTGACTTCTATTTCCGTTTCTTCCACACCGGGGCAGAGTCTGGCAAAGCTCTGCTCGTACCGGATCAGTTTCCGCAGCCGGGCGTCGGTCAGT
>JAEEGL016639504.1_pt1 | contig 13304 bp, 4 predicted proteins | sample 9134231 | NCBI WGS metagenome assembly JAEEGL01 (sample SAMN16246548, study PRJNA631951) | gut metagenome | biome: gut microbiome; feature: rumen; material: fiber-attached | host: Bos | place: Iran: Karaj | collected 2018-10 | reverse complement strand
GTTCCACGAAGGCGAGAATGTCAGCGATGTGGAGCCCGGCTACTACTACGCAAAGCCCAACGGCGAGATCGTGCATGGCCGGAATTACTGGATCACCAAGACGAATGATGTGGATGGCTTCGAGCAGAGGGCTTACACCTTCGCCGACAACGGCAAGATCGTGATCCAGGAGCTGAAGAACGGCATCTACGCGGAAGACGGCAGCCTGTTCTACTATGTGGACGGCGAGCGCACGGCAGCCGGCCTGATCAAGCTGTACGCCGCCACCAAGGTCCACAGCGGCGAAAGCGTTACCGATGCAGAGGAAGGCTACTACTACGTGCTGGATAGCGGCGAACTGGTGCACGGCCGCAGCTACTGGATCACCAAGGTCAACGGCATCGAAGGCTTCCAGGAAGGCTCCTACAGCTTTGCCGACAACGGCTTGCTGATTGAGGCGGAGCAGGTGAAGAACGGCATCGTCAGCGAGGACGGTTCCCTGTACTACTATGTGAACGGAGAGCGGACCTTCGCGGGCCTGATCCAGATTGACGGCTTCTACTATTACGCCAAGAGCGACGGCGAGATCGTGCATGGCCGGAGCTACTATGTCAGCAAGACCAACGGCCTGATGAAGGCCGGCGCCTACACCTTCGACGACAACGGAAGGATGGTGACGGCGTAAGAATCCCAGCGCTGCTGAGGCAACCCGCAGATCCCTCTCCTCTCCTCCGGGGCGGGAGGAGAGGGAAGACGCGGGCGGCCGCGGACAGTCCGGGTTTCCGGACTGCCTGCGGCGCGCCGGCAGAGGGAAGACAAAAAACATTATGATTTCGCGGGGACAAGTTCCTCGCATCCGAAGAAGAAGCGATGGACCTGGGCCGACCCTTGCCTCCCCCGTGGGGGAGGAGCCAAGCGGAGCGCGGCATGGAGGGTCCGGGACAGATGAGCGTTTGCGGACACTCTCGGCCGCAGTTTGACATTTCCCCCATGGGGGAAGCCAAGCCCCCGCAATGAAAAAAGACCCCTGCGCCCTTCCGGAATCGGCCGGAAGGGGAGCGATCCCCCGGAAACCCATATACTTCAAAAAGAGGTGTATTGCATGAACAAAACATTAAAGCGCAGCCTCAGCCTCCTGCTGGCCATCGTCATGATCCTCGGTATGACGGTCACCGCCAGCGCGGCAAGTGTTACGAGCCAGTTTTTTGATAGCACCTTATCCATCCAATATAATGATACATACTTCTCTTGTTCAAGCGATGGAACGAGTTTAACTCCAATAAAAACTGTTGGTGCAGCTGGAGCTAAGGTCACTTTCAAGAACATCTCTACTGAAAAGAGAACGCTCTCATTTGAATACTCTGTGAGTGCAGGGACATTTGAGATAATGTATGATTCTAGTTCCGCTTATACCTCACCGGTTCCTGATTCTATTCCTCTTGAAGCAGGAGAGTCCATTGTTGTTCGGATTAAGAGCGGTCAAGTCACCATCACAAATATTAATTTCCTTCCGGACGAGGAGCAGGTCTCTGTTACCTTTGTTCCCGGTGAACACGGCAGCTTCACAGTTGACGGCACCGCTATCACAGAGGTGACCATTCTCCAGGAGAGCAATCTTCACAATTATGTCCTATCTGCTACTCCTGATGAGGGTTACGAGTTTATTAGCTGGTATGATCAGACGAACCAGAGAAGCCTATCAAATGACTCGTCTACGGAACTGTCTTTCCTCGAAGATACTACCGTTACTGCGCTGTTTATGAAGAGCAGTAGTGCGGAGGACGGCGCATTCTGTGTCAATACCAGTTATTTTGAAAGCTTTGAGGATGCAAGAGTGTATGCCGCCGGCATCGGCGCTGACACCGTTGTGCTGGTGCAGGATTATACGCTGACCGAGGATCTGACGATCCCGGAAGGGATCACGCTGCTGATCCCCTATAACGCGGCGCACACCTGCTTTACCAACGATGTATCCACTACGGCTGATCCTCGCGTCAACAACAGCAAATATCAAACACCGAGTCCTTACAAGACGCTGACGCTGGCCGGCGGCGTGACGCTGACAGTGAACGGCAAGCTCTCCGTCAGCGCGCAGCACTTTGCCTCCGCCGGCAGCAGCAATAATTTCGGCCCCACCGGACCCTGCGGCTATGTCTATCTGGAGAGCGGCAGCGAGATCACGGTCAACGGCGGCATGTACGCCTACGGCTACGTCTACGGTCCCGGCCAGGTCACCGTAAACAGCGGGGCAGAGGTCTATGAGCTGATGCAGATCGCGGGCTTCCGCGGCGGCACGGCCACGTTGACGATGGCCGGCGATTCCCGCCGGGTTTTCCCGCTGTCCCAGTACTATATCCAGAACGTAGAATCCGCCATGATTTTGATGGCAGGCGCGAAGGAATACGCTGTGACTTCCCTGATGCCCGGCGAGGGTACTTCCGTGACTGCAGCCGTTCCCTTTATCCACCCGACCGACGGTATGTTCCGGATGAGCGACGGCGTTCTTACCAAGAGTTATCTTGGCAGTTCGGATCGGCTGGAGCTGGACGTGGACGGCAACGGCTCCATCAACAGTCTGGTGATCGACATTCCCGGCCTTACCACTGTTAATTCGGCTAATTTTGTTCTGCCGATCACGAACAACATCTCCATCAATGTAAATGGCGGCAGCGTGGCGCTGGGCCAGGATATCGCTTTCCTGCCCGGAACCAGGGTGAATGTGGCGCAGGGCGCCACCGTTGATGTGGAGGACGGACACAAGGTCTATGTGTATGACCGCGATGAGTGGATGAGCCATTGGTTCAGCCACCCGAAGGCCTATTTCAATCCGATCCTCTATTCTCCCGGCAAAGCCTATACCCGCACGACAGATGACCTGGTTGACGCCAGGATGGACGTGAACGGTCTGCTGATCATCAACGGCGAAGCCTATACCACGGAGCACAGCGCCGAGATCATCACGACCGGACACAGCGGCTATGTGGTATTCAACCAAGCTGCCGGAACGGAAACCGAGACCTATCAGTACGATCAGAGCCAGCTTCTTCTGAAATACATTTCGATCCCGATTGAGTCCATCGCGCTGAAGAACGGGCCTGCCGCTTCGATCGACTTTACTGAGACTTCGGGTACGCAGGCCAATACTACCTTCGGTTGGAGCGAGCCGGAGGACATGTGGGTGCAGGGCGTGCTGGTGAGCTTTAACGCCAACGGCGGCGAAGGAACCATGGATCCTCAGTTTATTCCCGGAAATGATGTTCCTGATACGCTCACACCATTGAATCCGAATACCTTTACGAAGGATGGATTTAAGTTCGCTGGCTGGTCTTTCGATGGGGAAGAACTCATTTATGAAGACCAGGCAGGCTTTGAGGGCAGCGAAGAAGGATGGTACAACACCACCCTCTATGCCACATGGGAGGCCACGGAGCAGTTTGACGTGACCTGGATCGACGGCGACGGCAATCAGCTGGCTGTCACCAAGGTCAACGAGGGCGAGCATCCCGTCTACAAGGGAGACGAGCCCACCAAGACTTCCACCGTGGAGAAAGACTTCACCTTTGCCGGATGGACCTCTGACGGCGGTACGACCGTTTACGGGCCCAATGACGAGCTGCCTGTTGTGACCGCGAAGATCACCTACACCGCGGTGTTCACCGAGGCTCCCCGCCAGTATCGCGTGGCTTACAACGCCAATGGCGGCGCCGGCACCATGGCTCCCGAATTCTGCGCGTACGGCAGCGAAAAGACCCTGACCGCGAATGCCTTTACCAGAAGCGGCTACAGCTTTGCCGGTTGGAATACCGCGGCTGACGGCAACGGCACCGCCTATGCCGACAAGGCCACGGTCACCATCAGCGGCGATCTGACACTGTATGCCCAGTGGGAGCTGAACAAGTACACCATCACCTTCAAGAACTACGACGGCACGGTTCTGCAAGAGGTGGAAGTTAACAACGGTGAGGTGCCTGTTTACACGGGCAACACGCCCGTCAGAGAAGCTGACACCTATCACACCTATCGCTTTGTGGGCTGGAAGACAAGCGGCAGCAACACCATCTATGAGACGCTGCCCGCGGCTACCGCAGATACTGTCTATACCGCTACGTTCTCTGCCGATATCAGACAGTACCGCGTAACCTTTGATCCCCAGGGCGGCTTCTTCCAGGGCGACCAATATTCGTATCTGAACGATACTCCTTACAGCTTCGACGTTGACGCCGGCGATCAGCCCCGCGTGATTTTCGAGGTTCAGAAGAATGGGTACAGGCTGGTTGAATGGAACACCAAGGCCGACGGAACCGGCGAGAGTAAGAAATACGGCGATCCGTATGAGGTTCTGTCCGACATTACCTTCTATGCCATCTGGGAGCCTGAGCACTACACGATCTCCTTCGCGCCCGGCTTTACGGCCGAAGGCACCGAGGGCGAAGTGCTGACGATGGCTTCCATCAGCGGTGATTTCGGTGATCCCTACACGCTGCCCGACTGCGAATTCGTGCACCCCGGCTTTACCTTCAACGGCTGGAAGGATATGGTCAACAACATGTCCTATGCCGACCATGCAAGCGGCACCTTCAAGGAAAACATCACCCTGACCGCTCAGTGGAAGGTCACGGAGTGCAAGGTGATCTTTAACGTGAACGGCGGCTCTGACGTTGATCTGGCCGAGTTCGATCTGGATTACGGTTCTGTCATCACTCTGCCCGAGACCACGAGGGAAGGCTACACCATGCAGTGGGAGGTCGTGTCCGGTAAGGACGTTGGCGAACTGTATGATGCGGGCGACGAGTACCCTGTGACACAGGACACCACGTTCAAGGCCAAGTGGACCCCGATCGAGTACACGATCACCTTTAATGACTGGAACGGTGATGAGCTGTATAGCGGCACGGTTCCCTACGGCGACACGCCGGAGTATCCTTACGGTACTCCCACCAGGAGCGGCAATGCCCAGTACTCCTACACCTTCCAGGAGTGGACTCCCGCGATCGTTCCCGTGACCGGGGATGCCACCTACACGGCGGTGTACACCGCGACCGTGAACAAGTACACGATCGAATTCGTGAACTGGAACGGTGATGAGCTGCAGAGCAGCGAGGTCGAATACGGCGAGACGCCCGTGTACAACGGCGAGACCCCGACCAAGGCTGCCGATGCGCAGTACACCTACACGTTCGCTGGTTGGGATCCTGCGATCGAAGAGGTCACCTGCGCAGTGACCTACAGGGCGCAGTTCACTACGACCGTGAACAGGTACACGATCAAGTTCGAGAACTGGGACGGCACGGTGCTGCAGAGCGACGAGGTCGAATACGGTCAGACGCCTGCGTACAACGGCGAGACCCCGACCAAGGCTGCCACGGCCCAGTACACCTACACCTTCGCCGGCTGGACGCCTGAGATCGCTTCTGTCACCGGCGAGGCGACCTACACGGCGACCTACACGGAGACCGTGAACAAGTACACGATCACGTTCGTGAACTGGAACGGTGATGAGCTGCAGAGCGGCAAGGTGGCCTACGGCGAGACTCCCGCCTATGAAGGCGCAGAGCCGACCAAGGCCGCCACGGCGCAGTACACCTACACGTTCAAGGGCTGGACGCCAGAGATCGTTCCTGTGACCGAGGACGCCACCTACACGGCGGTGTTCACGGAGACCGTGAACAAGTACACCATCACCTGGACGATGGATGACGACAGCCTCATCGACACCACCGAAGTGGAATTCGGTTCGGTGCCCACGCATGCGGATGCTGTCAAGGCGAATGACGAGCTGTACTCCTACAGCTTCGCCGGCTGGAGCCCGAATCCTGTGGCTGTGAACGGCCCTGCCACTTACAAGGCCACGTTTACGGCTACGGCGATCCCGCACACCGTGACCTTCAACAAGGGCGATGAGAATGCGGAAGGCACGATGGCTCCTCTCACCATCAACGGCGTGGAGGAGACCGAGCTGACCGCCAACGCCTTCACCCTCACCGGCTACCACTTCACAGGCTGGATCGACGAAGAAGGTACGACCTATGCGGATCAGGCCAAGGTCAAGGCCACCAAGGATCTGAACCTGACCGCCCAGTGGGCGATCAACACCTACACCATCACCTGGCAGAATGACGACGGCACGGTGATCGACACCACCACCGTGGAGCACGGCGAGATCCCGACCCATGCCGACGCCAACAAGGCCGAGACTGCGGAGTTCACCTACACCTTCGCGGGTTGGAATCCGACTCCTGTTGCGGCAACCGAGAACGCTACCTACAAGGCCGTGTTCACGGCTGAAAAGCGCAGCTACACCATCACCTGGAAACTGGACGAAAACACGGTCATTGACACCACCACCGTGGAATACGGCGCTATGCCGACCCATGCCGACGCCACCAAGGCGAACACCGCGGAGTGGACCTACACCTTCGCCGGCTGGACTCCTGAGGTCGTGGCTGTGACCGGGGATGCGGAGTACACCGCCACCTTCGATGCGACCAAGAACAAGTACACCATTACCTTCAAGAACGATAATGGTGATGTTCTGGAGGCAAAGGAGTGGGAGTACGGTGACATGCCCAGCTACGACACCAGCTCGCTGATTAAGCCTGCTGATGTTCAGTACAGCTACACCTTCGCCGGTTGGACGCCCGAAATCGCCATGGTGACAGGGCCCGCCGAGTACACCGCGACCTATGAGCAGACGCTGAACAAGTACACGGTCACCTGGAAGAACTGGGACGGCGGAGTGTTGCTCGGCGAGAATCTGGATTACGGCACGACTCCGAAATACACCGGCGGCGAGCCCGGCAAGACCGGCGACGCCCAGTACAGCTACGTTTTCAACGGCTGGAGCGACGGCGTCAACAACTACCTCCTGACAGATACGCTTCCCGCTGTGACCGGCGACATCACCTATACCGCCACCTTCGAGACGGTCGTGAACAAGTACACGATCATCTTCGTCAACTGGGATGATACCGAGCTGCAGAGAAGTGAGGTCGAGTACGGTAAGATGCCCGCCTATACCGGTGGCACTCCGACCAGACCCGCTGACGAGGTGAACACCTATGTGTTTGCCGGTTGGGAGCCTGTTCTGACTCAAGTGACAGGGGACGCGACCTATAAGGCGAAGTTCACCGAAGAGAAGAACGAGTACACCATCACCTTCGTCAACTGGGATGGAACCTTGCTGCAGAGCATCGACGTCGAATACGGCCAGCTGCCTGTCTACAACGGAGAGACTCCCACCAGAGAAGGCGACGCGCAGTACACTTACACGTTCAGCGGCTGGACGCCTGCCATCAATCCTGTTATGGGCGACGCCACCTACACCGCGACCTTCGATATGACGGTGAACACCTACACGGTGACCTGGAAGAACGGCGACACTGTGCTCGATGAAGAGACCTACGAGTATGGCAAGATGCCCAGCTATAAGGGCGAGACGCCTCAGAAGGCCGCTGACGCGCAGTACAGCTACACCTTCACCGGCTGGGATCCCGCAGTCGACATGGTGACGGGAGACGCGACCTACACCGCCAAGTTCGACGCGACCGTGAACACCTACACGGTGACCTGGAAGGATGAGGACGGCACGGTCCTGGAGACCGACACCAATGTGCCTTACGGCACGGTCCCGACCTTCGACGGCACCCAGCCCAGCAAGGAGCAGACCAACACCACCGTTTACACCTTTGCCGGCTGGGATCCTGAGGTCACGGCTGTGACGGGCGACGCCGTGTACACCGCCAAGTACACCGAGACTGTGCGTATGTACACGGTCCAGTACAAGAACGGCGATGCAGTACTCAAGAGCTATGATGTTGTGTACGAGGCCGCTGTTCCCGCCTATGATGGCGAGACGCCTGTGAAGGAAGGCAACGCCCAGTTCAGCTACACCTTCTCCGGCTGGGATCCCGCGATCGAGGAAGGCGCCAAGGTCACCGAGAACATGACCTTCACCGCGCAGTTCACCGAGAGCGTCAACCGCTACAAGGTGACCTGGAAGGTCGACGGCCAGGAGGATCTGGTGGAGACCTACGAGTACAACGCGCTGCCCAGCTACATGAACGGCGCGACTCCCGCCAAGGAGCCGACGGCTGAGTTCACCTACACCTTCGCCGGCTGGGAGCCTGCGGTCGTTGCGGTGACCGGGGACGCCACCTATACGGCCAAGTTCACGGAAACCAAGCGCAGCTACACCATCACCTGGAAGAACGACGACGGCACGACCTTTGCCACCACCACCGTGGCCTATGGCGATATGCCCACCGAGCCGGAAGGCACGCCTGTCAAGGCTGCAGCGGCGAACGAGACCGGCGCCTACACCTTCACTGGCTGGACGCCTGAGCTGGCTGTTGTGGATGGCGATCAGACTTACACCGCAAGCTTCAGCTACACCGGCTGGCGGACCGACGAGACCGGCAAGCAGTACTTCATCGCCAGCGAACTGCAGAATACCGGCCTGACCGAGATCGACGGCGCCAAGTACTACCTGGATCCCGAGACCGGCTATGCCGCACAGAGCACTGTGGTCTCCACCGAGGAAGGCGATCCCGGCCATGCCTTTGACGCCGACGGCAAGTGGATGGAAGGCTGCAAGGAGCAGGTCTTCAAGGACGAGAAGAACGATGAGATCTATCTCGTGAAGGACGGCATCGTGGAGGTCTATCCCGGCCTGTACCAGGATCCCGAGACCAAGTTCTTCTACTACTTCGGCGGCGACGAGGGTCAGCCCGGCAACACGGCTATCCGCGGAACCGACGCCTGGGTCGAGAATAACCACGCGGATCCGAACAATCCCACCGATCGGGGCATGCTGCCCAAGTGGGGCTATGTCTTCGATGAGAACGGCGTGATCGAACACGACGACGTTACGCTCAACGGCATCGTTGAGACCGCTCCCGGCGAGTACTATTACTACATCGACGGCGTGAAGGTCCACTACGGTATGTTCTATCAGGACGGCTACTATTACTACGCCGACCGGACCGGCAAGCTGATCACCAGCAAGACCTATTGGTGCTCGGATAACTACACCCTGTGGCCCGAAGGCCCCTACAGCTTCGATGAGTTCGGCAGAATGATCCTCAGCGAGAGCAAGAACGGCATTTACGAGGAAGACGGCAGCCTGTTCTACTATGTGGACGGCGTCCGGAACTATGCCGGCCTTGTCTACCTGACCGGAAGCACCAAGTATCACGCCAAGGACGGCACTGTCACCCCGGCGGATGAGGGCTGGTACTACGTGAAGGGCACCGGTGAGGTCGTTCACAGCCGCAGCTACTGGATCACCAAGACCAACGGTTCCGAGACCTTCCCGCAGGGCGCTTACTCCTTCAGCGACAGAGGCACCATGATCATGCCGGAGGCTCCTGTTCTGAAGAACGGCGTGTATGCGGAGAAGGACAGCCTGTACTACTATGTGGACGATCAGCTGACCTACGCAGGCCTGATCTACATGGACGAGAACACCCCGTTCACGGCCGCTGACGGAACTGTCAGCAGCATGGAACCCGGTTACTACTACGTCAAGGGTACCGGCGAGCTGATCCACGGCCGCAGCTACTGGATCACCAAGACCAACGACATCGAAGGCTTCAAGGAAGGCGCTTACAACTTCGATGAGAAGGGCAAGCTCGTCCTTCCCGATGCGCCGCAGGTGAAGAACGGTATTTACGAAGAGAATGACAGCCTGTTCTACTATGTGGACGGTTCTCTGAACTACGCAGGTCTGATCTATCTGGACGGCAATACCAAGTACCACGCCGCGGACGGTTCTGTGAGAGACGTGAAGGCCGGTTACTACTACGTGAAGGGCACCGGCGAGATGATCCATGGCCGCAGCTACTGGATCACCAAGACCAACGACATCCCCGGATTCAAGCAGGGTGCTTACACCTTTGACGACGAGGGCTGCATGGTCCAGTAAACAAAGCAGCGTTTGCATGAACGCTCCGGAGGAAGGCCGGGCAACCGTCCTTCCTCCGGAAAACAGGATCGCATCGGTCTTTTGACCGATGCGATCCGCCAAGTTGATTTGCTGTTTCGTTTTCCGCTGCCGCATGAGAGTTTTCATGCGGCGGCGGAAAGCAAAACAAGCTATGGAAAGCAGATTCATATAAAGGGGAAAACCGTGAAAAAAGTGCTTCAGGTCGTGGCCTGCCTGGAAAAGGGCGGGACAGAAGCCTTCCTCATGAATCAATATCGGAATATCGACCGCAGCAAGCTGCAGTTTGATTTCTTCGTCTTCCGGGAAAAGGACTACCCTTATCTGGAAGAGATCCGCGCCCTCGGCGGCAAGGTGATCTTCGGCATCCCGCCGAAATCCACCAATCTGCCGGCTTTTTTGAAGCTGGCGGTCCGCGTGATGCGGGAGGGACAGTATGCCGCTGTTCACAGCCACGTGAATTTGACGAACGCCTGGGTGCTCCTGGCTGCGAAGATCGCAGGGATCCCGGTTCGGATCTCCCACTCCCACGACACCTCCGGCAAGGGGGGCGGCTTCTTCAAGCGTCTTTACCGGCAAACGGAGATCCGGATCCTGAAACGATGCGCGAATGTGTATCTGGCCTGCGGCCAGGATGCGGGGGAGTACTTGTACGGGAGAAGCTTTTTCCGGAGCAAGGGGAAAGTGATCCGAAACGGCATCGATGTGCAGCGCTTTCTCGCCCCGGCTGCCCAGGCAGTCAGCACGGCGCGCGCCTCCTTCGATCTGCCGGAGGACTGCGGCTGCGTCATCGGAAATATCACAAGGTTTGAAGAGAAAAAGAACCAACTGTTTATGCTGGAGGTTTTTGCCTCCTTCCTTCGGCTCCTGCCCGGCGCGGTTCTTGTGCTGGGCGGTCCGGACGGGGGATTGCTGGCAGAAGCGAAAGCGCATGCCGCGAGGCTCGGCATTGCGGAGCGCGTTCGCTTCATCGGCAGCCGGGACGACGTGCCGGCATGCCTGAAGGTCTTTGACCTGGTGCTTTTCCCCTCACGCTTTGAAGGCCTGCCCATAGCGCTGCTGGAGGCCCAGGCCGCTGACCGCCTGTGCGTGGTCTCCACAGCGGTATCCCGGGAGGCGGACATGGGGATCGGAAAGACAGTATTCCTCGATCTGACAGAGAGCCCGGAACGATGGGCGGAACAGATGCTGAATGCCTGGCGGGAAAGCAAAGCGCTTCCCGACACGGAGATCCTGGAGGCGTTTTGCCGGAACGGTTATGATGTGAGGCAAAGCGCGAAAGAGCTGACGGATTTGTATTTGTATGGATAAAAAACCCCATATCGTGATCGTCTCCAATGTGTTTTCGCATCATCAAAAGCCCCTTGCGGATGCGCTGTACGCCAGGACCGGGGGGAGCTTTGCTTTTGTGGAAACGCTTGGTCTGACACAGGAATTAAAGACTCTCGGCTATCAGGAGGAGACGGCACCCGCGTATCTGTTCCGCAGCTATGCGGGAGAGAAGGAGATCTGCGCCGAGATGATACGCGGCGCGGATATGGTCGTTTTCGGCGGCGCCCCGGAGCATATGCTGCAGGAGCGCCTTTCCCTGCGAAAGCCTGTGCTGCGCTGTTCGGAACGGCCCTTGAAAAACGGAGCGGAGCCGCTGAAGTATCCGCTTCGCTATTTCCGTTGGCATCGCTGGAACCCGAGCGGGGCGCCGATCTATTTGCTCTGCGCAAGCGCCTATGCCGCTGGGGACTAACCCCAGTTCGGCCTGTTCCGGGGGCAGGCCGTTCGCTGGGGGTATTTCCCGCCTGCCGTGCGCTATGAGGATCCCGAGGCGCTGATCCGAAAAAAAGATCCGCAGAAGCTGCTCTGGTGCGGACGGTTTTTGCCCCTGAAACACATTGAGGATGTGCTGCACGCGGTTCGGAGCTTGCAAGGCCGGCAGCTGCAGTTTTCACTGGATATCATTGGAACAGGGGAGCTGGCCGAGGAGCTTGCGGTGTTGTGCAGGGAGCTGCAGATCAGCGACAGGGTGCGCTTTTTAGGCTCCATGCCGCCTGAGCAGGTGCGGCTGCACATGGAAGAGGCCGGAATCTATATTATAAGCTCGGATCAACGGGATGGTTGGGGCGCTGTGGTAAACGAAGCCATGAACAGCGCCTGCGCTCTGGCGGCGAGCCACGCGGTGGGCTCGGTGCCGTATCTGATCAGGCCTGAGGAGAACGGGCTGGTCTACCCGTCAGGGAACGCAGCGGCGCTGGCCGATCGGCTGGAGAGACTGCTCGCAGAGCCGGAGCTGCAGAGGCGACTGGGCCTCGCGGCCTACCGTACGATCACGGAGGAGTGGAATGCGGAAGAAGCAGCGACGCGTCTGCTCTCTTTATCCGATGCGATCCTGAGCGGTCATGATACGGCGAAGCTGTTCCGATCCGGGCCCTGCAGCCCTGCTTGACGGAGCTTCCCAGATCCGTATATTACGGAGAGATCCGCTTTGCTCCGCGCGGCCGCCGCGCATGCTGCGGGACGTCTCCGAGGAGATTCTTCGATGGAAGGCGTATGCTGATCGTGCCTTCCGTCCTTCTTCTGACATTTTTACAGACATACATCGAAATACTACTGTGTAATCTGACAAGTTGCTTTACGAAAAGCAAGACGCTTTTCCATTCCGATCATGATTGGAAGTGCGAGCGAGGGAGATACGGATGCAGGCTAAGCGAGGAATCAAACTTGAATATGCGACTGGGCTGACGGCTGAATACATCCTGCTTCTGCTGATCGTGTTCTTCACCGCTTTTCAGTTATCAGGCTACGTCTCCATGACGTTTCTGGCGACCTTTCTGGTTTTTGCCCTGATGATGATCAGCTACCTCAAGACCTGTGAAGTATCAGCGGCCCTGTTTCTGCTTCTGTTCCTGTCCTTTTACAATGTAGTATTGAATGCATTGTTTTCCAGTCAGGCCCAGATCGGCTTTTCCTATTTCAAGAAGTACATCATGTTCATGTGCACGATGGTTTACTTTTATTCCGCTGTGGAGCTCAAGATCAGCGATAAGATGAAAAAGATCCTGGTCTGCCTGCCGATCCTGATGGGAGCGCTGCTGATCATCTCCTATTATTTCTTCGATAATCGCGTCATGATCGCCCACAGCATCACACTGGGCTTTGTGAATTCCAATTTCACGGGGATGTGGCTTGTACACATCCTGCTGTATGCCATCTACGGAATGGTCGAGAGCAGGAAGATCCCCATCAAGCTTTTTTGTCTCGCAATGGCCCTCTTCTGTGCGCAATTCATCTACATGACCTACGCAAGGTCGGCTTTTCTTGGGCTTTTTATGTTTGCCGCGATGCTTGTACTGGGCTTTTTTCTGCGGGAAAAAGCAGTCAGCAAGCCGGT
>JAEEGL016426106.1_pt1 | contig 13304 bp, 14 predicted proteins | sample 9134231 | NCBI WGS metagenome assembly JAEEGL01 (sample SAMN16246548, study PRJNA631951) | gut metagenome | biome: gut microbiome; feature: rumen; material: fiber-attached | host: Bos | place: Iran: Karaj | collected 2018-10 | reverse complement strand
GAATAGATAAAATAGCTGATAAACTTTTCTTTAAATATTCAGCAACTAATTATATATTTACTTCTGCTACATTATGTACTAAAGGTAATGATTATAACTATTTTATAAATACTATTGGTGCTAAAGATAATTATCATTTAAATGTAGAAGATTCATATGAATCACCATATGATTATGATAATAATGCACTATTATACTGTTGTAATGATATCACATCACCAAAGATAAAAGATAAATACTTAGATGAATTAGTAGATAAAATAAAAGAATTAGTTCTCTTAACTGATGGTAAAGCTATGGTATTATTTACATCTAAACATGATATGAATTATGTTTATAATCAAATAGGAAAAAAATTGGATGGATTAGATGTATATATACAAAATGATGGATCATCGCAAGATATAATAAAAGAAAAATTCAAGAATAATACTAATTCCATATTATTTAGTACTGGTATTTTCTGGGAAGGTATAGATATTAAAGGAGCATCTTTATCTAATTTAATAATAGCTAGATTACCATTCCCTGTAGTTGATCCAATTATTGAATATAAAAGTAGTTTATATGAAAATGGATTTAAAGAAGTATATATTCCAGAAATGTTAATAAAATTAAAACAAGGTGTTGGTAGACTTATTAGAAGTGAAACTGATAAAGGTATAGTATCTATACTTGATTCAAGAGTTTCAAAATATGAAGATATAATTAAAGAAACATTACCTATTAAGAATTTTACTTCTAACATGGATGATGTTAAAGAATTTGTTAAAAAAATAAAAAACTAGATTAATCTAGTTTTTTTATTTATCAATACTTGCTTTTATAAATGATAAAAATAATGGATGTGCTTTTGTTGGCCTTGATTTAAACTCTGGATGGAATTGTCCAGCAATAAAGTGCTTATGTTTAGGTAATTCGATAATTTCTACTAAATCTGATGCTACATTTCTACCTGAAAAAACCATACCATTTTTTTCAAGTATTTCTTTATAATCGTTATTAAACTCATATCTATGTCTATGTCTTTCTAGGATTGTTGTTTGTTTATAATCCTTGTAAGCTAATGTTCCTTTTTCTATTTCACATTCATAATTACCTAATCTTAATGTACCACCTTTATTGATAATTGATTTTTGATTAGCCATTAAGTCAATAACAGGATTTTTAGTAGTTGGTTCAAATTCTGTTGAATTAGCATCTTTTATTCCACATACATTTCGTGCAAATTCAATTACTGCAAGTTGCATACCTAAACATATTCCTAAGAATGGAATATTATTTACTCTTGCATAGTTAATTGCTTTTATTTTACCTTCTATTCCTCTACTACCAAATCCTCCTGGTACAAGTATCCCATTAATACCTTTAAATATTTTATTTAAGTCGGCATTATCTTTTTCAAGTGTTTCAGAATCTATCCATTTTACATCTACTTTCTTATTGTAAACATAACCCGCATGTATTAATGCTTCATGTACAGATAAATATGCATCATGTAGTTCAATATATTTGCCTACTAAAGCTATTTTTACTTCACCTTTTAAATTATTAACTACATCTATTAAATCAGTCCAGTATTTTAAATCTGCTTTCTTAACTGGTAAATTAAATTGTTTTAAGATTATTTCATCTATATGTTGTTTATAATAATTAATTGGTATTTCATAAATATTATCTACATCTACTGAATCAATTATATTTTCTAAAGGAACAGAACAAAATAAAGATAGTTTACTTCTTAATTTTTCTTCAGTTGAATATGGAACTCTACATACTAAAGCATCAGGAGTTATACCCATATTTCTTAAATCTTTAACACTATTCTGAGTAGGTTTGGTTTTTAACTCACCAGAACCAAATAACAAGGGAACTAAAGTACAATGTACAAAGAAAGTATTCTCTCTACCAAGTTCGTATTGGATTTGTCTTAATGCTTCAATAAAAGGTTGACTCTCTATATCTCCTACTGTTCCACCAATTTCTGTTATAACAATATCAGCGTCACTGGAGTGACCTGCTTCAAATACTTTATTCTTTATTTCATTAGTTATATGAGGAATCATCTGAACAGTAGAACCTAAATATTCTCCTCTTCTTTCTTTTTCTATAACACTACTAAATATCTTGCCACTAGTAATATTAGAACTATAATTTAATTCTTCATCTATAAATCTTTCATAGTGACCTAAATCTAAATCAGTTTCACATCCATCATAAGTTACATAAACTTCTCCATGTTGAATAGGATTCATAGTACCGGGATCAACATTAAAGTATGGATCAAATTTTTGCATAAAAACCTTATATCCTCTTGATTTAAGTAATAACGCTAATGATGATGCAGTTATTCCTTTGCCAAGTCCAGATACAACACCACCAGTTACAAATACATATTTCGTCATAATACACCTACCTAACTATTATTTCTTCTCTAGAAGGTCCTACCCCAATAAATTTAACTTTGGTACTTGTTAACTCCTCTATTCTATTAATATATTTTTGTGCATTAATAGGTAATTCATCAAAACTTCTACATTTGCTAATATCCCCAAAATTACCATCATATTCTTCATAAACTGGCATCGCTTTTGATAAAAATTCTACATTAGTAGTAAAATCTGTAGTCTTCTTACCATTATATTCATAAGCAACACACATCTTAATCTTATCAAATTTACCAATCGTATCTAGATGATTAACACATAAACCAGTAAGACCATTTATCATACATACATAACTAATAGCTACCATATCTAACCATCCACATCTTCTAGGTCTTTTAGTAGTAACACCATATTCATGACCTAATTCCCTAATTTTATCACCAGTTTCATCTAATAATTCTGTAACAAATGGGCCAGCTCCTACCCTAGAAGAATATGCTTTTATTACCCCATATACCTCACCAATATACTTTGCCCCAATACCAGTACCAGTTATTGCTCCTCCAACGGTAGGATTACTAGATGTTACAAAAGGATAGCTACCAAAATCAATATCTAATAACGCAGCCTGAGCTCCTTCACATAATATCTTCTCATCTTTCTTAATAGCTTTATGTAACATTGTAATAGTATCGCAAACATAAGGTTTAAGTATTTTAGCATATTCCTTATATTCCTTATATATTTCATTAAATTTTAATCTATCTTTTTTATATGCTCTTAATATAGTATTCTTGTTTTTAATATTTTCTTTTAAAATATTTTTAAAATTTTTACCAATAAAATCTTCCATTCTAATACCAGAACGTTCATACTTATCACAATAAGTAGGTCCTATACCTCTTTTTGTAGTACCTATCTTATTACCCTCAGTTCTATTTTCTTCTAAAACACCATCTAATATAATATGATATGGCATTATAACATGGGCCTTTTCACTAATATATAGATTATCTACCTTATAACCTTTTTCTTTTAAAGAATTAATTTCTTCAATCAATACTTTAGGATCAATTACTACACCATTCCCAAGTACTGCTTTAACATTATCATACAATATACCACTAGGTAATAAATGAAAGGCAAACTTATTACCATTTACTTCTACAGAATGACCAGCATTATTACCTCCAGAAAATCTAACTGCATACTGATTATCACCTGATAAATAGTCTATTACTTTTCCCTTTCCTTCATCTCCATAAAATCCCCCCAAAACCACTGTAACATTTTTCATAAAAACCTCCTACTTTATAAGTATATAAATATTCTATAAAGAATAATAGACTATTCTTTTTATATATGGTATAATATAATTGATTTTGTCCCTAAGGCCCTGAGGGATTTTTTTTATTATAAGAAAAGAGATAGATGCTAAATTATCTTTCTCTTCAGGGGGTGTTTACATATACCCTTTACCTATGATTACTTATTTTTATGAATCCTTATTTTATAAGACTTTATGATGAAACTTAAAAATAGCCTTTTGACTATTTTTTTACCTTTTGTCACCCAAATGTCACCTAGAAATTATCTTCATCAATTTTAACGCCAATTATATCTGGTATGCTTATTTTCTTATTATTTGATAAAACTATCACATCATTAACTAAATCAATTCGTCTTACGTTACCTGTAGTAGAAATATATGAACCACCATCTTTTCTCACATCTGGTACAAAATATGTTAAGGTAACTTGAGGTCTTTCTTTAATATGCAAGTTGATGATATTTAGTTTGTCATTTATAATTGCTTTCATTTCTTCACCCAATTCAATTCTACTTCCTGTAATTCGTGCTGTTTCTTCTACAGCATCACCATAGCCAGTTAAAGCTGCAAATGGAGCAAATTGTGCTGCTCTAGACTCTCTAGACATTTGCGGATGTTTCTTAGATACATGATGTGGTAGATTAATTATATCTTCATATATTTTCATTCCTTATGTCCCCCAATCTGTTTGTTTCTTTCTATAGTTCTACCACCCTGTATATAATTCATACCCTTTAGTATAGAATTCTTACCGTATTTACTTTTTATACCTATAATAACTCTTTGTAGTTCGAGGTCCTTTTTTTCTTCTTCTTTTTGCTTTCGCTTTTGCTTCTCTACTTCATTATAATTTGTAAAAATATCATATTGCTCATATACCACCTTATTATTAGCTTTATCTTCACTAACTAAATTGTTAAATGCTATATTGATTCTTCTTACTAACAAATGCTTATTAGTAATCTTTTCATACAATTCTATTATTTTATTGATAATAATTTTTGATGATGAGGTTTGATGATCAATATTAATTGTTCCATGTGATGGTTTAGGTACTCTTCTTCCATAATAATCAAGCGTTATTTCGCCTATATAATTATCTCTTATATTTGGATTATTTAAATTATTAACATCATAATTTATCGATAATACTATCTGATCGGTTACTAATTTTTTGGCTACTAAATCAAGTGTTAATAAATCAGTCATTTCTTTAACAATTAATTCAGTTTGTTCATAATCGTATGGTTCAGGTAATACCTGTCCAGATGAAATGCTATTGGAACTGGGCTTATATGCTTTTACTTCAGCAATTGTTGCTGGTTCCCATCCCCATGCATGATCTATTAACAATTCTGCATTTATGCCAAATAATTTATATAACAAATCTTCATTATCTATTGAACATCTTGCTATATCACCCATAGTAAACATATTATATTTTTTCAATTTATTAGAATAACCATTTCCTATTCTCCAAAAATCTGTTAGCGGTGTATGATTCCATAATAATTTCCTATACATCATTTCATCCAGACATGCTATTCTTACACCTTTCTCATTTGGCTTTTTATGTTTTGCAACTATATCCATAGCAACCTTGGCTAAATACATATTTGTTCCTATTCCAGCAGTTGCCGTTATTCCTGTAGTATCACAAACGTCATGTATTATTTTAGTAATAAACTCAACTGGTTTTATTTTATTAAACGATAAATATGGCGTTATGTCACAGAATACTTCATCTATTGAATATACATGTATATCGTTAGGTGATAAATATTTTAAATAAATGTCATATACCTTTGTACTATATTCTATATATTTGCCCATTCGTGGTGGTGCTACTATATAATCTAAACTTAACTCGTTACAACTTTTTAATTCTGAATCAATATATGATTTGCCAGTAAATTTCCTGTTATTTATCATTTTTTTGCGTTGATTATTGATTTCTTTTACCTTCTGTATTACTTCATATAGTCTTGCCCTACCTGATATACCATATTGCTTTAAAGAAGGACTTACAGCTAAACAAATTGTCTTTTCTGTTCTCGAATTATCTGCAACTACAAGATTAGTATTTAATGGATCTAAATGCCTTTCGACGCATTCAACTGAAGCATAAAAACTTTTTAAATCAATGCATGCATATATCTTATCCATTTTTATCGCCTTCTTTAATTGAACACTTGTTCGTTCATTATAAGTATATCAAGATTATACCTTTAAGTCAATATTATTTAAATAATTAAACTCATAATGCTGATGAAACAGTACTATGAGTTTAATTTATTAATTGTATTAACTATATCATCTAGTTTGTTTTTAAACATGTGTGAATAAGTATTTAATGTTTCATCAATTTTAGCATGTCCCAAATATTTAGCAACTAGAATTATACTAGCACCATTATTAATAAGTAAACTTGCACAACTATGTCTGAAATCGTGGAGACGAATTTGTTTTACTCCAGCATTGGCTGCATTTTGATTTTTACGACATCTTAGTAGTCCTGAATCTAGTGGTGACACATCTCCAAATACAAACCAATTTTCATTAAATCCGTAATATTTATTACACTCTTTTTTTAATAATTTTAAATCATCAAATAGTGCTTCAGGTATTGGAATTTGTCTTCTACTTGTTTTAGTTTTTGGAGTAGTAATACTCCAGTGCCCATACTCACCTTTTACATTAACAACATTCTGGACTATATTAATTTCTTTTCGAGAAAAGTCTACATTGCGCCAGGTCAAGCCTAAAAGTTCCCCACGTCTTAAGCCGCAAAAATACAACGTTTCAAATGCCGTTTTATATTTCAAATCATCCTCTACACTTATAAAAGCCTTAAATTCTTCAAATGTATAAAATAACATCTCTTTTGGCATTTCATTTGGGTTTGTAAAGTTTTCTATTTTGCTGTAAATAGAGCTAAAATTGAAATCAAACCACCTTGTACCAAAGTTAAGCGCACTTTTAAGATATTTCATTAAGTCATTTTTTGTTCTAGTAGCTAAATTTCTAGCATTCATTTCTTGTTTCCATTTTTCAATATCTTGTATTTTTAACTTATCCAATTTTATATCTCTAATAGAATCAAAGTTCTTGTTCTTTCTACCATAATTAACAAGGGTGGTTTGTTTTAATTTATCCTGTTGATATTTATAATGTTCATTAAACAAATCACCCAATGTCATCAGTGTTTGATCTCCTACTTTTTCTTTTTCTATAAAGAATTCTCTCTCAGCAGTTAACGCTTCTTTTTTGGTATAATATTTCCTTGACTTATATCTTTTCCCACCATAACGAACCTCATAAACCCATTTGCGTCCATCTCTAGTTTGTTCTGATTTTGATACTTCACGAACTGCCATAATATTTCCTCCTACTATGAAGTTTTCGCTGCCATTTGCAGAATATAGTTCTCATCTAGGCCAATATAGTCTAGTACAAGTTTTGTTGGAACATATTTTGTCATTGATGGTGGCACGAACTTTCCACTATCAGTAATTGTCCTCTCCACATCTTGCCTAATTTTTGTTGCAGTATTTTTTCCGCAATTACATATTTTCTGAATGTCGTTAATATTAACCCATACCTTTGATACTAGATCTGCCATTTCCTTATAACTCATAACTATTCCCCCCCCTCCTCATAATTATACATGGTTTGATAACTTAAGCTACTGATTATGAATTAAGTATTAATACATGTATTATCAACAAAAATCTTCTCTTTAACAAGATTACGCCCACATTATTACAATTCACTAATTGTATAACGACATGTAATCATATCCCTATCAAGAACCTCAAACAATCTTTCAATATCGTATATTATCCAATTTTCAATTTGATATTGACTTCTACCCAATATATCACTTTCTTCCTCTGACCATGGAGACGTATCCTTTTCTTCGAATTCTTTAACAGTATAGTAATCTTTACTAATGTTACATGTCATCAATGAAAGAAGATTTCGATAATATTTAGTACGTTTTTCATAAGCTAATAATTTTTCTTTTTTTGATATTTTTTCGTCTGCCATTACCAACTCAAATTCTTTCCTATACATATCATCTAAATTTGTTAGTTCTACACATATATCTTCATAAAATCCATCTTGGTCATCTTCATTATAATATTTACTTTCATAAATCATTTTATTTCCTCCATTTTTTCATTCTTAACTTACTTCTGTTAATTACTTCTTTTTAATTTCAAAAAATGTTCAATTTCTTTACATTGTTCTCTCGACTCTTTCAATACTTTTTTTAATATTCCCAAATCTTCCTTTATCTGTTGATTTGATTCTTCATAAGTATTATTCCCCTTGCAATTTTTATTCATTATATCAATCCTTTCTAATACGATTATTTCATTTCAACAACTATCACTAATTTTGAGTCACAATGAAGTTTTTTAAGTATTTAAAATCACCTACACCTATCCATGGTGAATTTACTATTACAGATATTATACTATGCATAATACCAAAAATCTTTTCATCAGTTTTTTCATCTATATCTATTGATACCCCATAACCATTTTTACGATATTCCTTAATATTTTTGGTTAATTCTGCATATTCAAATATTAAAACCATATAATTTCCCATACATTTCATCAGAATAGGGAAAAATACTTCAGATTCAATCAATTCATTATAGTTGTATAAATCAATCGCCATAATAATAGTATCGTATAAATGTGATGTAATTGTAATATAATCCTCAATAAATTCATTACCTTCAATATTGTTACTTAATAATAATGGAATATAAAAATATGGGTCATTTTCGTCTATATCGTTACTGTAATAATGTTTCAAAATAATACATTTTGATTGAAGTTTTATTATTTTTCTATTTATTGTTTTAAATTCTGCTAATTTACAACTAATAGAATCATTTTTAAAAACTTTGTCTTTTTTATTATCCATTTGTTTCTACTGTCCTTTCACTATTTTTTATAATACTTGGCTGCCAATAAATTTTTTCTTTTACATTATTATTCATTATTTTTCTCCTTTTCTTTTTTCAATATCTTTTAATTTTATCTTAATTTGTGTTATATCTTTTGACAACAAATCAACTTTTTCTAGTAAAAATCTTACATTTACATTTAAATAACTATCACTATTTAATAAATAAAGAATATTTTCATCTAATTCACTTAAACAGTCATTTTCATAATCTTTCATTTTTTTCCTCCTAATTTAATTCATTATTAGTTCTATATTTGATATTACATAACCTTCCCGTTCTGTTTCTTCTCCTATATAACTTTCATCTAGTACATAACCAGCTAACCTTCTGTAAGTGTTACACCTAGCTTTGTTATCATAACAATTATTCTCTTTAAACTTTTTGTTCTCATAGATGGCTAACTCTTCAAGCGATAGTTCAACCACCTTTTTCATTGTGGAGGAAATATCAACCTCCCACTTATTAACTATTAGCCGAACTTGTTCTGCTCTCAGTCTTCCAAGAACTCGATAAATATCTACCTTTGTTGGTCCTAGTTGGAACAAACTTAGAACTACAAGGGTATCTTCACTTGTTAATTTGCCAAGATATATTTCTAGGAAACTTTTAAATGCTTGATTTGTTGGTTTAGACTTATAATCGTAAAAGAACTTATCTAGCACATAATTGTTCTTAAAATAATCCTTGGCTTCAACTATGAGTTCCATAACTGAAATCCATTTTATGTTTGGATTTTTGTATGATTTAACATATAAATATCCGTACATTATAATCACCTCTCTTCGGCATAGATGCCCACTACCGGTTAAGTATAATTAATTACCTAACCGGTAATAGGAAAGCATACTCTTACTCTTTTTTTAATTTTATTTTTTATGTTTTTGGTAAGTAAGAATCATTTTTGCTTTTTTTACTATTAATTCAAGATTTGTGGCTGCTAAGTGTTACTTGAGGAACACGACAATAAATTGCCCAGCACTTTAATTACTCATCTTCAGCTATAAATAGTGCATTATTTTCTACATCAAATGGCTCATCTTCTTTTTCATCTTCTTCAGCATTATCTATAAAGTTTGAACCATATTTCTCTATATCTACATTATTTTCAGACTCATTATGATTTTTTTCACAATAATAATTATGGAATTTTTTTCTTTCTGTATATATGGTATTTATCAAGTTTTCAAATCCGTCAATTTTTTTATTATTATATAATATATAATACTTACCACTTTTCGTTATTTCACCAGTTCTTATTAGTGATTGGATATAATCTATAAAGTGATCTATTCCATATCCATATTTAATATAAGATTCAACAGTAGTGCCTGTTAATAATTTGTTACTTTTATCTAGTAATAAAATAATTTTATTGTGTGTATACGGTAACTCACTTTTTGAAACCAACATCCCATTTTCATCTATTCTATATCCAGTCTTATCCTTTTTTATTATTATTTTAATATCGCTATCATAATGAACAATTTTATTGCCATATGCCTTTAATATTGTCCCTTTTTGCATATCAATTTTATTTCTAAACTGATTAACATACAAAATCGCAAAATCATATTTTTTGGCTAAGGTTGAATATTTATTTATAAATAGATTCAAAGGCCTTGATTCATAATTTGTATTATTGTTGGTAACTTCTTTTACACCTTTTGTAGAATCGATATTTGTATAACATTTATTTACCAAGCTTGCTAAAGAATCTATTACAACTAATTTAAACCTATTGAGGCAAATAAAATCATCAAGCCTTTTACTGACAACATCAAATTCACTTTCTTTGATTAAAATTAAATTACCTTCAGACATTCCACCTTTTTTATTACAAAAAAATTTACATCCTGTTGAATCAAGTAATTCTTCACTAACAGAATTTTCAGTATCTACATATAAAACATCATATCCTTTTTGGCAAAAAGTCTTACACACTTGCAATGCGATTGTAGTTTTACCTGTTGATGGCTCAGCAACTATTTGTATTTTAGATCCAAGTTCAATTCCTCCCCCAAGTATATAATCTAAACTTGGTATATCGGTTTTTATTACCTTGTGTAATTTGCTTTCTTGTTCATTTAATTCACTTATTAAATCACCTAATTTTTTTTCTTTATTAGACATATTATTTCCCCCTATTAAATATTGATACTCCTTGCAAATATACATAGATTCAGATTCAGTTAACTAAAGACACACCACATTACAATTTACAAAACAAATGAATACAACAAATTGAAATTCTTTTTTGTTAAGTTACATACATTATTTTAATTAAAGGTAGGCAACGAAAGGAGTTTAAAATTGCCAGGAATAATACGTTATAAAAAATTATTATTGTGTTTTATAGACAATATGTTACATTTCGAAAATGCAAGGAGTATCACGAAAGGAAAATTTTTCTCCTTTCATTTGCTAATATACTACATTTGTGATATAATACCTATCTGTACATTTTTTGTAAGCATTTTGTAAGCAATGAAGGAGAATATTATATGGAATTATATTCAAGAGATACAATTAAATATTGTAATAAAAGAGTTTTTGGAAGAACTTATTTTTATCAATCTTATGAATTCAAATATTGTGAAAATAATATAGATTATACCCTAGAGGAATTTAACAAATTAGAAGGAATTGGCACTATTTATTTGGAAGGTAAAAATAGGATTAAAAATAATCAATTATATTTAACAGTTAATGAATATGATTTTTTTGATGAATGCAAACGTATAGGTAAAAGAATATTTGATATATTACTAACAGATATTAAACAACTTACTATTTTTGACCAATTTGGTATATTTCATATTGATTATCGTCTTTATAACAGAGCTATTTTTTTAAATATTAATTTATTATTTGAAATTATAAAACCATTTATTAAAAAATATGGAATACCAATTAATCATGATTTAATTATTAAATCAATTAAATATGAAACTAATTTCATTGATTTTAATTCACTTTGTATATATTTTATATTAATTCATATTATTTCTGATTTAGCAAGTCATCACAATAAGGAAGAAAAAATAAAATACTACTACACTATACTTAATATTCCAATTGACACAGATAAAAATGATTTAATACTAAAATTATTAAATCTTGACTATTCAAATGATAATATTGAAAAATTTAAAATTGAATATATTAATAATGAAAAATTCATAAATTGCACCAAAAATATTTTTTCATTTGCTTTTGAACGTTTAAAAATGAATATAATTCAGAAAAATAACGATTTCAAAAACATAATAAGAACTAACGACAATGGGATACCACTTATAAAAGAAAACAAAAAAGGGAAAAATGCTAGAAAAATTGATAGAAAAGTACCAACTGATGAAATTGAATTAAAAAAATATAATGCTGCAAAACAACAAAGAAGTCATGATAAACTTATTAAAGAATATGACAAAATAATGAAATGGTCCTCTTATATAGAAAAGCATGACAAAGCAGGAACATATTATAAACTTGTTGAAACAGCATATTCAATAAAATATAAAACTAGATATAAAAGAAGTCTATATCCTCATTTATATGATGATATTCGATTGGCACACAAAAATATTAAAATAATAAATAACAAAAACGACAATTAATTATTTTGTCGTTTTTGTTCAACTATATCTATATATTTGTAAATACTACTTCTTGATAATCCAGCAAGTCTACTAAATTCAACCTTATTAATTTGATGATTTCTATACATTGCGTAATATTTAAAAAACACTTCTGGTATGGCATTTAAATCCGTTTTAGGCCTTCCTCCAGGATTTACCCCACCATTTTTCTCTCTTGCAGCAGCAAGTCCTTCATTTACAGATTCAACTATCATTAGTCTTTGCATCTCATTAAGTAAACCTAGCATCATTATTTGTCCTTGAGTAAGAACAGATATTTGTCCCCTGCAATCTAATACAAAATCTGCAAGAACTAATTTAATTTTTTTCTCTTTGGCTAAGTCGAGAATCTCTAATAGGTGTTTCATGCTTCTTGTTAATCTTGCAGCATCCGCTACATATATTTCATCATTCTCTTTAACCATAGATAATAATCTATTTAATTCTACACGATCACTCCTTGCACCACTTGCATATTCTCTAAACCAATTTGACTCTGGTATATTATTATCTCTACCAAACTTGTCCTGCCGTTGAAGCGACTGTTTCTCTAAACTGGTCGATATGCGTTCATACAAATATTTCATTTTTCTATTCCTCCTACAATGTATAAGAAAACCTAGTTTTAATTTCTTACACATTTTCAACCATTTAGGCCAATGATTTTATCATTGTTTAATGGTTTATTCTATGTACACATTAACAATTGTTTTCACTTACACCTATATTTAACCATATTAATGCCTATGTAATAAACTGATTCAGAATTAGCTTAAAATAAAACACACCATTAAGGTGTGTTTGAACAATCGTAATATCTTAATCTTCCGATTATTTATTCTTTTCTACATCTTGCCAATTTTTATTATTTAATAGTTCGGCATCTTCTCCAATAAATACCTTACTTGCTTCTTCATCATCTTTTAATTGATATAACATCCATGCTGTCATGTAAGAAT
>JAEEGL016173000.1_pt1 | contig 13304 bp, 11 predicted proteins | sample 9134231 | NCBI WGS metagenome assembly JAEEGL01 (sample SAMN16246548, study PRJNA631951) | gut metagenome | biome: gut microbiome; feature: rumen; material: fiber-attached | host: Bos | place: Iran: Karaj | collected 2018-10 | reverse complement strand
CTGCATGAAGACCGCCTGGCGGTAAAAGTTCTTTGCTCTCGACTCGGCGGACTCCCTGCCGTACTCGTAGAGACGCCGCATCTTCCGAAGGCGCTCCGGAGGCTGGTCCTTCGCGGGCGGCCGGTCCTTTCCGCCAAACGGCAGGGCGGTCTCCTGATAGACGTTTTTATCGGCCGCCGGCCGATCGTCAAGAACGAGGGTATACCCGTGGGGCTTTCCGGCGCGGATCGCCTGATCAAAGAGCCCGAAGATGATCTCCGGCTCGGTTCTCTCATCGAAGGAGATCCCGATCCAGCTGCTCCCGTGCATCCGGACCGGAGCCGTTATGAAGGACTTCCGGGGCCCGGATAGGGGTTCGCTCCCGCATTTCATATCGCAGCGCTCGATCAGTGTCCCGGTCTCGCCGTCCCACTGCCGCATGAGGAGGGCGACCCACTTTCCGGTGTCGGGGTGGCAAAGGACAGAGAAACCCGGGAAGTCCGCCCATTTGTGCTCTTCCTTTATCCGGTATTGTTCATCGGCGTATGCGGTCAGGTCTTTCAGCTCCACGGATCTCACCTCCTTCCTCCTCGGTTACAGTATATTTATGATACCATATCTCATTTTGAAATCAAGTACGAAGATATCCGATACATGGTACGGGCTGTGATACCGTCTTTATTTCCATTTTATTTCCTTTTTGCTGTTTTATTGCATATATATTGATTTTTAATTAATATTCATATTGTCATACACTCATTCTTATGCTACAATATAAGCAGATCACACCGTTCCCGACTCAACCAAGGAGGCCGCCATGACAACAGATGAAATGAAAGACAGAAAGACCGCGCTGGGACTCACCAACGAAATGATCGCGGAAGCCGCGGACATCCCCTTAAGCACCGTGCAGAAGATCATGAGCGGCGCCACAAAGGCGCCGAGGAAGACCACACTCGTGGCCATCGAGGCCGTGCTCAGAGAGGAGGAGCGCCGAAGACGCGAAACTCCGGAGCCGGCTCCCGGCAGAAACTATACCTACGACTATGTGCCTGAGAAAAACGGCACTGCGGAGGAATCCGCTCCGGCCTACGCAGCTTCGCCCGCGGCGGAGAAAAAAGACGGGGACTACACCCTGGACGACTACTACGCCCTTCCGGACGAGCGCCGCGTCGAGCTGATCGACGGCGTGTTCTACGACATGTCCGCCCCTGCGGTCATCCACCAGAAGATCCTGGGAGAACTTCATATTCTCTTCCGGGAGTGTGCCGACGCCCACGAAGGTCAGTGCGAGGTCTACCTTGCGCCCTGCGACGTCAGGCTGGACATGGACAACAAGACCATGGTGCAGCCGGATCTGCTGATAATCTGCAAGTCCTACGACATCAACGCGAAACGCTTTGAGGGGGCTCCCGACCTGGTGCTCGAGATCCTCTCTCCCTCCACCCGTTCGAAGGATATGTTTCTCAAACTGTACAAGTACCACAACGCCGGCGTCCGGGAATACTGGATCGTGGACCCGGAGCACGAGACGGTCCTGGTCTACGATTTTCAGAGTGACACTTTCTATCCGGAGAAGTATGATTTTGACTCCGTCATCCCGATCCATATATCGGACGGACAGTGCTCGATCGACTTCTCAAGGGTCAACCGGGCGCTCAAGAGAGTCAGCTCAGCCAGATGACATCAAAAAAGCAGAGACGACTCACCATCGTCTCTGCTTTTTCGCACATTTCTCTATTCATCCCGTCCGGATGTATCCCTCTCAAAAATATAGGGCTTTCCCACCCTGTAGCGGATTCTGATTGTTTCTCCGCTGCGTAAGGCGCAGGATGAAAGCAAAAAAGTTCATAGAGCTGCCTCCCGATATCGTCCGCATTCCGGTTTACATTGCAAACACGCCATACGAGATCAGCGATATGATCGTCGAGGCGATCGCAATCCCGAGAAGGATCGCCAGCGAGGCCTTCTTGATATCGATCTTTAAGAGGGATGCCGCGAGCGAGCCGGTCCAGCCGCCGGTCCCCGGAAGCGGGATTCCGACAAAGAGCGCAAGGCCCCAGAACTCGGCCTTCTTGATGCCGTCCGACTTGGAGAGTGCCCTCTTCTCAAGCTTTTCAACAAGCGGCCCGAACAGCTTCGTCGGCCGAAGCCAGTCAAACACCTTCTCCACAAAGAGCAGGATGAACGGGATCGGCAGGATATTGCCGATCGCCGAGAAAACGATCGCCTGCCAGAGCGGCAGCATGAGGAGCCGCGCGAGCGGAATTCCTCCGCGCAGCTCAATAACCGGCAGCATCGAGACGATCACGACCAGCACCTGCGGCGGAAGAAATCCCAGGTGAGCCTGTACCCAGTCCACAACAACTGTCATTTATCCGATAACCTCCTTCAAAGCCTCAAAAAGTCTGTCCATCTCCGCGTCTGTTCCGATCGTGATGCGCAGATAATTGCTGATCCGCGGCTTGTCAAACCAGCGCACGAAGATATGCTTTTCTCTTAGATAATCAAAGATTTTCTTCGCCGGAACGCGCGGATGCGTCACAAAGACGAAGTTGGAGCTCGAGGGCTCGAAAATGAACCCAAGCTCGGCAAAGCGCCTCTCGCTCTCCTCCCGGGTCCGCATGATCTTTGCGCAGTTCTCCCGGAAGTGCTCCGTGTCCGAGACCTCCGCCGCGCCCAGGATGAGCGCCGGCCGGTTCATCGTGTAGGAGTTGAAACTGTACTTTACATCGTTTAAGTACTTGATGAGCTTTTCATTTCCCATCGCGAAGCCGACGCGGAGCCCCGCCATGGATCTCGACTTGGAGAAGGTCTGGGCAATGACCACATTGTCGTACTTACGGATGAGCGGCAGCGCGGAGACCCCGCCGAAATCGATGTAGGCCTCGTCCACGATCACCACCGAATCCGGGTTCGCCGCGACGATCTCCTCCACCGCGGAGAGCGGCAGGAGCGCACCGGTCGGTGCGTTCGGGTTCGGGAACACGATGCCGCCGTTCGGCCGCTTATAGTCCCCCGGCACGATCTTAAAATGCTCATCGAGCGGAATCGTCTCGTAGGGGATCCGCAGCATCTCCGCCCAGACGTCGTAGAAGCTGTAGGTGATGTCCGGGAAAATGACTTTCTCCTCGCTGTTGAAAAATGTCATAAAGAGCATCGCAAGCACATCGTCGGAGCCGACCCCGACGAAGACCTCACTCTCCTTAAGCCCGTAGGCTCTCGCGACCGCGGACACCAGCACTTCCGCCTTCGGGTCCGGGTAGAGCCGAAGGTCGTTCACGGAGAGCTCCTTCAGGGCCTCCGCGACCCGGGGTGAGGGCGGATAGGGGTTTTCATTTGTGTTTAATTTGACGATGTCCTTTACGCGCGGCTGCTCGCCGGGCGTGTAGGGGACAACTTTTCGGACATTATTCTCCCAGCCCATACTCTTTTGCGATCTCCATAAAGCCCGGAAGGGCATTTTTGACGGTCTCGTTCGAGACACAGTAAGCGATGCGGACCCAGCCGGCGCAGCCGAAGGAGGAACCCGGGACGATCAGGATCTGCCTCTCCTTCGCTTTCGCGACAAAGGCTTTCTCGTCCGGTTCCGGAGACTTCAGCCAGAGGTAGAAGGCGCCCTGCGGCTCGACAAATGTGTAGCCTGCAGCCTTAAGCCCCTCGGTGAGCATCTGACGGTTCTTCGCGTAGTAGGCGACATCGGTCTTCGCGTTCACGCACTTTGCCGCGACTCTCTGCATGAGGGACGGGGCGTTGACGAAGCCGAGGATACGGTTCGCGGTGTTGGCCGCTGCCGTCACATCGGCGAAATCGTCGATCTCCGACGGCATGACGAGGAAGCCGATGCGCTCGCCCGGAAGAGAGAGAGACTTCGAGTAGGAGTAGCCGACGACCGTGTTTCTGTAGATCGACGGGATCCACGGAACCTCGGTATCCCCGAAGACGATCTCCCTGTAGGGCTCGTCGGAGAAGAGGTAGATCGAGGTGTTAAATTCCTTCTCCTTCTTCTCAAGCACGGCAGCGAGGGCCTCAAGGCACTCCTTCGAGTAGACCGCACCCGTCGGGTTGTTCGGGGAGTTCACGATCACGATCTTCGTGAGCGGGGTAAGGGCGGCTTCGAGCGCTTTGACATCCGGCTCAAAGGTGACCGGATCGCACGGAACCTCGATGAGCTTTCCGTCGTAGTTTGCCGTGTAGGAGCGGTACTCTCCGAAATACGGCGTGAAGGTCACGACCTCGTCGCCCGGGTTCAGGATCGTCTTGAAAAATACATTCATACCGCCCGCCGCGCCAACAGTCATAAGGAGGTTCCCCGCGGCATACTTTGTGCCGTAGAGCCCGTTTAAATGCTCTGCAATCGTCTCGCGGACATCCTCGTAGCCGGAGTTGTTCATGTAGCCGTGCACGAGGACCGGATCCTCATTCGTGACGACGTCGATGATCGCCTGCTTAACCTCGTCCGGAGCCGCGACGTTCGGGTTTCCGAGGCTGAAATCATAGACATGGTCCTTGCCGTAGATGGCGGCCATCTTCTTGCCTTCCTCAAACATCGCACGGATCGCGGAGCTGTTCTTCACGTAACCTTTCATTTTTTCGGAAATCATAGCAATACCTCTTCCTTTTTGCGGGGCCCGAAGGCCCCGCCGTAAAACACTTCCGCCGGTTTATTCCACAACCAGCTTTCTGAAATTCTTCTTGCCGCGGCGGAGCACCGTGTCTCCCTTCGCGATCTCATCCTTCCTGATCTTGGCGAAAACGTCCGTCACCTTTGTGTCGCCGATGCTGACGCCGTTCTGCTGGATCGCGCGGCGGGCTTCGCCGTTCGAGCCGCAGAGACCGGCCATAACCAGCGCCTTGATGACGCCGATCTCATCGCCCTCGAAATCCTCATCGTGGAGCACGGTGGTCGGGATCTCCGCATCCGCGCCGCCGGCGAAAAGGGCTCTCGCGGCAGCCTGGGCCTTCTCGGCCTCCTCCTTGCCGTGGACGAGGGCGGTCAGCTCGTAGGCGAGGATCTCCTTGGCACGGTTCAGCTCGGCGCCTTCCCACTTGTCCATCGCATCGATCTCCTCGAGCGGGAGGAAGGTCAGCATGCGGATGCACTTGAGGACGTCCGCGTCGCCGACATTGCGCCAGTACTGGTAGAACTCGTACGGCGTGGTCTTCTTCGGATCGAGCCAGACGGCGCCCGAGGCGGTCTTGCCCATCTTCTTGCCCTCGGAGTTGAGGAGCAGCGTGATCGTCATCGCGTGCGCGTCCTTGCCGAGCTTCTTTCTGATCAGCTCGGTGCCGGCCAGCATGTTGGACCACTGGTCGTCGCCGCCGAACTCGAAGTTGCAGCCGTAATCCTGGTAGAGTCTCAGGAAATCATAGCCCTGCATCACCATGTAGTTGAACTCAAGGAAGGTGAGGCCCTTCTCCATGCGCTGCTTGTAGCACTCCGCTCTCAGCATGTTGTTGACCGAGAAGCAGGAACCGATCTCGCGCAGGAACTCGACATAGTTGAGGTCCAGCAGCCAGTCGGCATTGTTGACCATGAGGGCGGTTCCCTCGGAAAAGTGGATAAAGCGGCTCAGCTGCTCCTGGAAGCAGTCTATGTGGTGCTGGATCGTCTCCTTCGTCAGGACCTTGCGGAGGTCCGTGCGTCCGGACGGGTCACCGATCATGCCCGTGCCGCCGCCTAAGAGCGCGATCGGCTTGTTGCCTGCCATCTGCAGTCTCTTCATGAGGCAGAGCGCCATGAAATGTCCGACATGGAGGCTGTCCGCCGTCGGGTCAAACCCGATGTAGAAAACCGCCTTTCCGTTGTTCAGCATCTCCCGGACCTGGTCCTCGTCCGTCACCTGGGCGATGAGGCCGCGTGCCTTCAGTTCTTCATAGATACCCATAATTCTTTTCTCCTTACCGTTATTGACCGACTTCAAGGAGTCACCGGCACTGCCGGGTCACGGTCACATCTTCTTTGCGTGTCTTGGCACAGTATAAACCGTCCTGAAAAAAAATTCAAGGGGGAGTATTGTACTCCCCCCGACCGCTTTTTATGCGGCTTCCTTTACTTCTGCCGCGTCGGCGTATTCTGCCTGCTGTTCATCGTATTCTTTTATTTTCTCCGCAAAGTGTGCCTGCAGCTCATCATACCCGTAGAGGCCGTCCGCGTTTGCGGCAAGACCCTCAAAATGAAGCGGGAAAGCCATCGGCGGCACATCAAGAGAGAGCGGAAGCATATTGCGAAGCTCATCAAGAGACTGGTAAACCAGGTGGACCGAGACGAACTCTTCTCCGCCTGCATCTTCCCATTTGGAAAATACGATCTTGTTGCCGATCGGAGTCGTCCTCTCGATGACGCCGGGAAGTTCGTAGTCCTCCACGTCGAGAGCCGCAAGAACGCTCGTCACGTTGGAGTCATGTCCGCAGAGGAAGGAGAAGGTCCGGTCTTCATTTGCAAGCTCGGATGATATCTCCTGAAGGAGCGGATGAGCGAGGTTGACCGAGGTCAGCTCACCGGCAAAGAGGATCTCGTTGTAGGCTTCCTTGATGTCGTCAAGCTTCGCCCACTCCTCATCGGTCAGAGCCCTTCCGAATCCGGCAGTCACATCATCCGTCTCCTCGTAGTACTGGAGGACCATGGCGTCCGCGACCGAGTTGCAGTTCTTGAGTGTCCCCTTCATCTTCGGCTCGTCGCCGTTCTCGATGGTCAGCGCAAGGTCGTCCGTGACCAGCTCGCCGTAATCGCCGCTCTTATAGCCGGGAGAGTTCTTATAGTCGATCACCTCCGAGAGGAACTTGTATGCCTCCTCAAGGGATTCCCTGTGGGACTCAAAGCACTCGTTCATCTCCCTGCGCACCGCCTCGCGGTAGCTGTCCGTCATAAAGGTAAAACCGGGGGTAAAGACCGGATCCATCGCATTGAACTCGACGCGCCAGTCGACATCGGTCCCCGCGGTCGGGAGCATGCCTGAGAGGAAATATCTTGCCGTCGCGATCGTCCTCTGCTTGGCGTTCGCGTAGAAGCGGACCGCCTCGCCCTCAGGCAGGTAGTTCTCCGGGAAGAGCTCCTCGGATTCCAGCCATTTCCGGAAATACTGGCCCATCATGGTCTCAAGGATCCCGCCTTTGAGCGTGAGCTCGCTGGGATTGCCGGTCCAGCTGATCCAGCTGTGAGGCGTCATGTCGACAGAGGCCGAGCCGCCGCTCGAGAGCGGTGCCCGGATGTTGTGACGGCTTAAGACGACCACCTCTTTAAGCTTGTACGCATCGCCCGGATCGATCACCTCCCCGATAACCGGCTCCTTTGCCGTCTCAGGTTCCGCGGTCGGCTCGGCAGCCGCCTCCGTCGGCACCGCGGATTCTGCCGCGGAAGACGCATCCTTCACCTCCGCTGCGGACTCGGCTGCGGGCTTTGCCGCGCTGCCGCCGCCCCTCACATTGAACACCAAAGACACGCACAGTGCGGCTGCGAGTATCAGGGCGATGAGCCGCCATGTTTTCATTTTTCTTTCCATCTGCTTTCTCCTTTTATGTTTTATGCTTTTATCCTTGCTGCATGTAGGCAAACGGCTCCTTCTCCACCGCGAACCGCTCGATGTGGTACGCGCAGGGCGCCGCGACGCGCTCCTCCCGAAGGATCCTCACGGCCTCCTCTCGGTCGACCAGCAGCGGCACGATCTCCTCGGTCGCCTCCATATAGTCCGTCGAAAGCTCCCCGTCGATGTAGCCGTAGACGCATGCGCAGCACTCGTCCGTCATGCCGACGGTCATGTAGCGGGGTTTCTCATACATCGGATCCACGTCGATCGGCGTAAAATGAAGCCCCGTCTCCTCATGCACCTCTCTCACGGCCGCCGTCCGGTAATCCTCCCCCGGATCGACCAGCCCTGCCGGCAGCTCATAGACGTACGTGTCGATCGGGTAGCGGTACTGCTTCACGAGCAGTACTTTCTCGCGGTCCGATGTGACCGCGTAGATAATGACGCCGTCCGGCTTCACCGTGTGCCGGGCGCACTCGATACCCTCCGGCTTCTCCGCCCGGGAGGCAACGAAGTAGCTGCCCTCGCTGCCGTTCTTCCGGCGGACCTTCAGCTCAAACATATTTAAGAAGCGGTTGTGCGTCTGCTGCACTATTTCCTTAATGATTGCCATTCTTGTCTCCTCACAGTTCCCGCACAAGCCTTCCGTAGAAGCGCACGCATGTCAAAAGGTTATCGATCGAGATGGATTCGTTCGCCCCGTGGACCGTCTTCCGCTCCGCCGCGGTCATCTCCATCGGGGTGAACTTGTAGATATGATCCGCGATCTCCGAGTAGAAGCGGGAGTCCGTGCCCCCGTTCAGCATATAAGGTCCGAAGCCGGCATCCGGCCAGGTCTCCTTCGCGGCCCTCTTTAGCAGCTGCCACTCCTCGCAGTCGATATCCGACACCGGAGTCGGGTCCGTCCCGTCGATCAGCTCCACGCTCACCTTCGGGTCCGCGACGACCTTTTTAAGGTAAGCAAGCACACTCTCCTTCGTCTCCCCCGGCAGGATCCGCACGTTGACCCCCATCGCGGCCTTGTCCGGCAGCACGTTGAAGGCCGAGGCCCCCTCGAAGATCACGACCGCCGCCGTCGACCGCACCATCGCGTTGAAAGTCGGTCCCAGATGCGGCGCGAGGATCTTCACGCCCGGCTCAAAGAGCCCGATGTTGGAAAATGCAGCCCCGACAACCGGATTTGCCTCCGACGCGAGCTCCTTAAACATCTTCCTGACAGGCGCCGAGAGCCTCGCCGGGAACGGATGCTCCTCGATCCGCACCGCGGCCCGGGCCAGCCGGCCGACCGCCGTGTGCTTCGGAGGCGTCGCCGCGTGGCCGCCCGCGTCCCGGACCGTCAGCATGTAGTTGGCGGTGCCCTTCTCGGCGATGCCGACCATCGCAAGCTTCTTCTTGAGCCCCGGAACTCCTTCCGGGATCACTGCGCCGCCCTCGTCGAGGACAAAGGCGGGGCGGATGTTTTCATTTTTCAGAGTCTCGACGATCTCTGCGCAGGTGTCTCCGTGGGTCTCCTCCTCCGCGCCGAAGGAGAGGTAGAGATCATTTTTCGGGATCCAGCCCTCGGAGAGCGCCTGATCGACCGCGGTCACGATGGAGAGAAGCGTCCCCTTCGTATCCAGCGTGCCGCGCCCGTAGATGCGGCCGTCCTTCATCTCCGCGCCGAACGGATCGCATGTCCAGCCGTCCTGGTCCGCCGGCACCACGTCGTAGTGGGCCATTAGGACGGAGGGTTTTGCATCCGATCTGCCCTTTATCGCAAAGAGCATGCCGCCCCGGCCGATCTCCCGGTACTCTGCGGCCTCCCAAAGGTGCGGGAAGCGCTCCGGTATAAGCGCACGAAACGCGGCAAATTCCGCCGCGTCCGCACGATCCATATCCTCATAGGAGACTGTCTTTTTCCGGATCATTTCCCGGAAATTCTCTATGACAACAGATTTCTGAAGCTTCATTACATGTCACCGTTTCCGTACATTTTCTGCATCTTGTCCTGAAGAGCCGCGTAGAGCGCCGCGTTCGTCTCGGCCTGATACGGATTGACATAGAAGATAATGGAGAGGCCGAACGTAAAGAGCGCCGTGAAGTACCACGGAATAAAGCTGAGGTCAAGGATGAACGCATCCATCTTCTCGCCCATCATCATCTGCTTCGAGCGCTCCAGCGCCTCCTTGTAGGGCATGTCCGGGTAATCCGCAAGAAGGAAATCCACCATGCGGTACTCATAGGCCTTGATGATGCCCGGAACCACGAGAAGCAGCGTCCACAGGAAAACGAAGATGTCCCTGATGGCAAGTGTAAGCACGACATTCACATAGTTCGGCACAAAGCCCGCCTTGACAAACTCGACCTCGGCCGGCTTGTAGAGGTTCTCGACGAAGAAGCGTCTGCAGCCGACGCCGAGCGGGTTAAAGAGGAAAATGCGGAGAAGCAGCGAGATGGTTCCGCCGCCGGCCGCCGCTGTCGCCACGACTCCGTAGTTTATGTTCGTGTACACCTCATAGCCGTCTCTCACCGTCGTCACCGACCGGGATGCCCCGGGAAGCGCGAAGATAAATGCGACCAGCACCGTCAGCCAGAAGTTGCCCTTCAGGGCCGTCTTTGCCATGTTCTTGAGCCCAGTTCTGTTCCAGTTCATAATAATACCTCCATAAATTAATTTTCAATGATGTTTCTTAAAAAGCTCGGACGGGGCGATATCCACCGTCTCGGGAGCCGTCTTGGAAAAATGGATCTTCTGCGACCCGAACACCCCGTAGTAGCCCGACAGGCGGTAGGCCACCGCGACCGCGACCGCGTAGAAGCCCATGCCCTCCGCACCGAAGAGCTCCAGCGCGATGATGAGCGAGGTGAGCGGGCTGTTGGTGATCGCGCAGAAGAGGCTGCACATACCGCAGGCGCTCGCAAGATCCGCCGGCAGCCCCAGAATTCCCGAGAGCAGGCACCCGACGGATGCGCCGATCACGAAGGAGGGCACGATCTCGCCGCCCTTGAAGCCGCTCTCGAGCGTAAGGCACGTGAAGACGATCTTGAGGAGAAATGCGTACGGGGCTGCATTTCCCGCGAAGGAGTCGTGGATCACCTGCGAGCTTAAGCCGCAGTAGTCCTGAGTTCCGAGAAGGTAAGCCAGAGCCGCGACCGCCGCGCCGCCCACAATCACGCGGATGTAGGGCTTGCCCTTGAACCAGCGGTCAAAATACGAGTCCGTGATGTGCAGCGCGTTGATAAAAAGTATGCCCGCGAGGGCTGCCAGGGCGCCGATGAGGATCGCCTTCGGAAATGCGATCGAGTACAGCTTCGGCACCGACGCCACCGCGTAGGGAACCGACAGGGAAGCCGTTCCGACCGCCACCGCCACCGCGTGGGCCGTGAAGGACGCCAGCACGCAGGGCACCAGCGCCGGGTAGAACATCTCCCCGACCGAGACGAACTCCATCGGCAGGACCGAGGCCGCAAGGGGGGTCCCGAAAAGGGCCGCGAAGGCGGCGCTCATGCCCGCCATCAGGAATATTTTCTTGTCCTTCTCATCGAGCTTTATGACATCCCCGATCAGGGAAGCCGCACTGCCGCCCAGCTGCAGAGCCGCGCCTTCGCGCCCGGTCGAACCGCCGAACGCGTGGGTCATCACGGTTGCCGCAAGCACTAAAAGCCCCTGTTCATAGGGCATGGGCGCGTTTTCCCGGACGGCCTCAATGACCGTGTTGGTCCCGTGGTCCACCTCGTGCCCGAATCTGTGATACAGAAAGACGATCACGCAGCCGGCCGCCGGCAGAAGCAGCAGCATCCACATGTGGGCGAGCCGGAACGAAGTCACCACGGAGATCAGGAATGCAAAGCCGCTCATGATGAGACCGACCGCCGCTCCGATGATGAGCGTTAAGACGATCCATTTCAAAAATGAAAACAGCTCAGATTTAATTCCTTCCATTTTCTCCTCCAAAAGAGCATTCTCCATTACATTTTACCCCTTGTTTCCGGCAAAGTAAAGGCGCTGTATACATTATTTTCTTGCCATTTTCCCGATGAGCAGTTATGATAAAAAAAACAGGGCTGAATTCACTACTAAAGATAAGGAGAAAACCCATGAAAACAAAGCTGTTCGTATGTATGATGACTTTCGCGCTCATCTTTGCCGGCTGCGGAAGTCAAAACGGCGCGGGAGCCCAAAGCGCCGCCTCCTCCGCGGAGTCCCCGGGTAACTCCGCAGCAGCCGAAAGTGCGGCGGCCTCCGCCGCAGCGGAAAGCCCCGCAGCAGCCATCTCCGCTGCCGAAACGCCTGCGGCCGGCGAATCCGTTCCTTCCGAAGGCAGCTCCGATAGCAATGAAAGCTCACAGGGGATCCCCGGGGCTCCCGAAATCTCCCCGGACGCGATTCCCATTTCTCCCGAGAGCTTCAGCACGCTTGGTCCCGATGCCTTCATCACACTCTCAAAGTACAAGGAAGTCACCCAGATCTATCCGGACGACGCGGTGATCACCGAGGGCGTCATCGCCAACATCAACTTCTCCGGCGTCATCGAGGGTGAGACCGAGCCGAGGGACGGCATGGTCGGCGAGGGCTACGACTTAAAGGTCGGCTCAAACACCTTTATCCCCGGCTTCGAGGAGAACCTCATCGGCGCTACGAGGGGTGAGACCCTCGTCTTCGACTGCCTCTTCCCGGAGGATTACACCAATCCGGACCTGGCCGGAAAGAACACGACCTGGACCGTCCTTGTCAATCTCATCAAGACCGACTCGGACGAAATCTTCAACAGCATCGTCGCCGAATCCATCATCACCTCCTATCCCCAGGACATCTACAACGCGGTCGAGGCGATCGGAGCTTTCGAGGGCGAGGACCTGAAGAAAGCCTACACCCGCAGATGGCTGACGGCGAAGGCGATCCTCTACAAGGAAAACATCACCCCGGAAGACCCCGCCTACCAGTCAATCGAGGACATGATCCTGCTCTCGATGGGCGGCTATGAGAGCGAGGAGGCCGCCGTAAGCGCCGGCTACTCTTCCGACCTCATCCACTATTATGTGGAGTACTACATGGCCTGCCAGGTGATCGAGGACAATTTTGTATCGTAAAGCTCATAAGAAAAGAGGCGTGCCCGGCACGCCTCTTTTTATTTCGACTTTTCATAGGACACGATGAGGTCCACGACACGGTTGTAGCTCTCCTTCCCGTCCGCCTGCCCCTGCGCCTTCAGGTAGCTGTCATTGAAATTCTGGGCCGCATCCGCGACCTTTCCCCGGTAGCGGTCCCAGAAGGCGGTGTTTTCCGTAAGGTCGTAGTTCGCCTCCTCACACAGTGTGAGCGCGATCTCCCGCCAGCGCTCCGTGTCCCTCTTGTAGAGCTCGTTTCCGCAGTAGATCCAGCCGAGCAGGGCTCCGCTGTAGCGGATGTCCGCGTCCTTCGCGTTCATGCAGTTCAAATAGGCGATGAAGTTGGCTTCATTTTCCCGGAGGACTCCCTTTACATGGGAGAGCTCGTGGCTCATCGTAAACGGAAAATTGTACTCCGTCATGTCCCGGTTGTAATTGGCCTCGACCGTGAAGGCGAAATAGATGCCCGCAAGGTCGGTCATGCTCATGAGATAGGACCACCTGATCGGCTTTGCCTTCGGATACCAGCCGGCGAGCATCGGATAGGTCTCCCCGAGCTCCTCCATGGCGGCCGCGATGCGCACCTCAATATTCTCCCCGCAGACCATGCCGCCTTCCTTATCGCGCGAGACGAGCGGTGCCCACCGGTTGACCTCGGAAGCGAGCATCTCCGCGGTGTCCGCCAGCTCATCCGTCGTGTAGCTCCCGGTG
>JAEEGL015465810.1_pt1 | contig 13304 bp, 11 predicted proteins | sample 9134231 | NCBI WGS metagenome assembly JAEEGL01 (sample SAMN16246548, study PRJNA631951) | gut metagenome | biome: gut microbiome; feature: rumen; material: fiber-attached | host: Bos | place: Iran: Karaj | collected 2018-10 | reverse complement strand
AATTCCTTTAATCTTTTTACCTCAGGTAAATCATTAATCGATTCAATTAATTTATCAGTGCTATTCACAAAGCTCTCCTATCATAAACCATGTTTTAGCCTCAGTAATTTTAACCTTAACAGTTTTACCAATTAATGATAAATCGCTTGATTTAAAATGAGTAAGCTTTAGATTTGGTGAATAACCACACATCATTCCATCACCATTCTTAGATTCGCCATCAACTAGTACCTCTACTGTCTTACCTACAAATCTTTGATGACCCTTTAGGTAGCCTTCATTTATTATTTCATTTAATCTATTTAATCTTTCATGCTTTTCTGAATCAGATACATTATCCTCCATCTTAGCTGCAGGTGTACCCTCTCTCTTTGAATAAATAAATGTGAATGCACCCTCAAAGCCTACTTCCTTACATAGCTTTAGAGTATTTTCAAATTGCTCATTTGTTTCATTAGGGAAGCCTACGATTATATCTGTAGTTAAGCTGATTTCAGGGACAAGCTCCTTAAGCTTATTAACCTTAGTCATATATTCATCATATGTATATTTACGGTTCATCTTCTTTAGAATTTCATCATCGCCTGATTGAACTGGTAAATGTAGGTGTGGCATAACACTCTTACAGTCACGCATAGCCTCCATTGTTTTTAAATCTAAATCTCTTGGATGAGATGTAGTATATCTAATTCTTTCAATACCAGTTTTATCTAAATCATATAATAAATCACCGAATGTATAATCACCAGCTAAATCCTTACCATAGGCGTTAACATTTTGTCCTAAAAGTGTAACCTCTTTATAGCCTTCCTTAACTAGCTCCTTAACCTCATTGATGATATCATTCTTAGCTCTAGATCTTTCTCTACCTCTAGTGTAAGGAACTATACAATATGTACAAAATTCATCGCAACCAAACATAATATTAACCCAAGCCTTATGATGAGATGCTCTTACCTTTGGAGCGTCCTCTAGAATATTACCCTCATTTGATAATACCTCTACTACCTTAGCCTTTGTTAAATAGGCTTGATAAATAAGCTCAGGTAAATGGTCTCTATTATGTGTACCAAATACTAAATCGATAAAATCATATGATTCTAGTATCTTTTGAGTTGCGTTCTCCTCCTGTGGCATACATCCACAAATTCCAACTATCATATCTGGGTTTTCTCTTTTTCTACCCTTTAATTGACCTAATACACCCCAAATTCTTTGTTCTGCATTTTCTCTAATAGCGCATGTATTTAATAATACAACATCACTATTCATTGGGTCAGTAGATAATGTATAGCCAACTGACTCTAGTATACCAGCCATTACCTCACTATCAGCCTCATTACCTTGGCATCCATAGGTAAAAATATAATATGTCTTACCCTTACCTAAGCTATTATATTTATTATCTAGACGATATCTAATAGTTTCAATATTATTATTTTTTCTTGATCTAGCTTCCTTTAATGAAGGTAAAGCAATTTTAATATTCTTCATAATTACACCTTAACTCTCTCAGCAAATCTAATAATTTTATTATCCTTGCCTAAATCTAATATAACACCATTGATTTTATAATAATCATCCTCTTGAACCTTAAGCTTTTCATACATTCCGGTTCTAAATCTATCTATTACCATTTGTATGTCATCACCTAAAATTGATTCATAGGCTCCACACATTCCCATGTCTGATATAAAGCAGGTATTCTTATATACCTCCTCATCAGCTGTTTGAGTATGAGTATGTGATCCTACTATCGCAGAAACACGTCCTGCAAAATCATAAAAGAATGCCTTCTTTTCACTTGTAGCATCAGCGTGGAAATCTACAATTATATAATCTGCCTTAATATTCTCAAGCAATCTATCCATTGTTTTAAATGGACAATCAAGTGGAGTATTAGTATACACTCTACCTAGCATATTAACTAGAGCAATCTTTTGATCATTATAATTTATGTATAATACATCCTTACCATAGGTTGTATTTAAATTTGCAGGTCTTACAATTGAGGCATCATCAATATATGATTTAATCTCTGATTTGGAGAATGTATGATTACCCATCGAAATTGCTGATATGCCTAAAGCCTTAAGCTCCTTATAGTGCTTTTGGGTAAGTCCGCTACCAGCCGATACATTTTCAGCATTCGCAAATACTAAATTTATTTTGTTTTCCCTTTTAATTCTTTCTAGGTTATTCTTTAATACATCGATATTTTTTTCACCGACTATATCACCTAAATATAGTATTCTCATATACCCTCCTTTAAATTGCTAAAAAGAGTGAATGTAAATCCACTCTTTCCATTTTAATTATTTAGCTACATCAGTAGCACGAGTTTCTCTAATTACAGTAACCTTAATAGTACCTGGATATTGAAGCTTATTTTCAATCTCATTCTTAATTTGACGAGCAATTGTGATTGTTGTTAAATCATCAACCTCTTCAGGGTTAACGATAACTCTTACCTCACGACCTGCTTGAATTGCGAATGAAGATGAAACGCCCTTGATTCCATTAGAAATAGCCTCTAGGTTCTCTAAACGCTTTGTATAATTTTCTAATGAATCAGATCTAGCTCCTGGTCTTGCACTTGATAATGCATCAGCAGCAGCTACAAGTACCGCAATAATAGTTTTTGGTGCAACGTCCTCATGGTGAGATGCTATAGCATCGATAACCTCTCTAGGCTCATGATACTTTTGAGCAAGCTCAACACCGATTTCTACGTGGCTACCTTCAATTTCATGGTCTACTGCTTTACCGATATCATGAAGTAATCCAGCTCTTCTTGCTAAAACCTCGTTTTCACCGATTTCAGAAGCTAGCTTACCAGCTATCATAGCAGTTTCAATTGAATGCTTTAAAACATTCTGTCCGTAGCTTGTTCTGAAGTTTAGTCTACCGATTAATCTTACTAGATCTGGATGAATCTTACCGATACCTGTTTTGAATACGGCATCCTCACCCATCTCACGAATAACCATTTCAACCTCGCCTCTACAACGCTCTACAACTTCTTCAATTCTTCCTGGATGGATTCTACCATCTGTAACTAAGATTTCAAGTGAACGCTTAGCTATCTCACGTCTTACTGGGTCAAATCCAGATAAAACAACAGCCTCTGGAGTATCATCAATAATTAAATCAACACCAGTTAATGACTCAAACGCACGAATATTTCTACCCTCACGTCCGATAATTCTACCCTTCATTTCTTCAACAGGTAATGATACAGTTGATACTGTAGCCTCACCAGCAGTTTCACCAGCATACTTTTGGATTGCAAGAGCTAAAACATTCTTTGCCTTAGTTTGTACTATAGCCTTAGCCTTTTCCTCTTCATCCTTAATATACTGTGCAATTTCATCTCTCATAGATTCATGTACAGTTTCAAGGATGATTTCTCTTGCTTCCTCCTTGGTAAGATTAGCAACCTCACTTAATTTCTTTTCTTGTTCTTTGAGTAATGCTTCTACCTTATTATTTTGTTGTTCTAATTCTAATTTTTTCTCATCAATTTTTTGTTCTTTACCATTAAGAATTTCTTCACGTCTATCAAGATTAGAAGAACGTCTATCTAATGTGTCTTCACGCATATTTAGTTTGTTCTCTAATTCTACGACAACGCTCTTTCTTTCTCTAATGTCAGCCTCGGCCTCAGCCTTTAGCTCTTGAATTTCTTTTTTAGTTTCGTTAATTGATTCTTTTTTAGTCTTTTCAGCTGTTGCGTTAGCCTCAGCTATAATCTTATCAGCTTCATTCTTTGCATTATCTACTGATTTTCTGTGAGTAACCATTCTCACAACAAAACCACCAGCAAATCCTAAAGCCAACCCCAAAACAATAAGGAGAATACTTAACCAAATTTCCATTTGTATTTTCCTCCTATATTATTGTTAAAAGTCATAAAAACTCCCAAAACTATTATACTAATTTTAGGAGCTTTAGTCAATTTATATTAATTTTTTATATATAAATAACATTTATGAAATGTATTTTAACTATAAATATTAGTTATAACTAATCCTTTGACCTAACGGGTATAGGAAGTAGCTTTCTTGTTCTAGATTTATATTCCTCATAGCCTTCCTTATATCCTATAAGCTTCTTCTCGGCAAGAGGGATAGAAATAAATAAAAATAGCATGTTTACAAGTATTGCACCAAATATTACATACCAATAATTAAAATTATTGAATAAGAAAACAAATAATACTCCATACCAGAATAATATCTCACCTAAATAATTAGGATGCCTTGAATATTTCCATAAGCCAATATTAATTATTTCAGATCTAGATTGTCTAATTTTTTTAAATTTATGAATACTTATATCAGATGTAAATTCTAATGTAACTGCAATTAATATTACTGCATAGCCAATAATATTTAATGTCTCAAAATCACAGCCATTAATTACATATAATAAGGCAGGTATAGATGCTAAGAATACTAATAACGTTGGCATCATATGTATACCTAATAAATTAACTATTTGATATAGCTTACCTGTTTTATTCTTTAAATCAGTATATCTCCAATCACAATATTTAATATCATTAAATGTTATGATGAAATTAACTGTCAATCTAATTGCCCATAATAATATAAAGCCAAGGAATAATATTGTTCCTATATTATAATTATCATAATATATCATTAGGCTTAAATAGATTACTGGTGTTTGAACTGACCAATATGGATCATATATAGATGCTGTATTTAAGAATATTCCAAATACCCAAATAACTATAGTTGCTACAACATTTGCAACTAATAATCTTATTATTATATGCATTTCAGCTGGAAGTAAAATAAATATTCCAAAGCCAGCAAAATAAGAAACTACATATATTAATAATAATATTAATAAACCTACTGCCTTCTTATTCATTATCTTCTTCCTCTTCATTCTTCTTTATTTCTCTTGTGTTCTTTGATAATCTTACTACTATTCTATCCATTCTCCACTCAAGTGCGAATAATAATGAAACGACATAGCAGTATGTAATTATATATGGAAAATAATCCTCAAAGAATAAATTAACAGTCATCTCAACATGGAATATATCATGAGATGCTAGCATAAACAGGAAGAAAAATCCTGCAAGAACCAATAACCAAAGGCTTTTTCTAATAAATACTGATATACCATAATTTTCTTTTCTAACATATCTTTTATTTATTAAATAATAATCCTTATCATAATCCTCATATTCATAGAATATTCTATTATTTTTAACTAAATATAGTACTAATGTTACAGGGAATATTATTGTTAATACTAATGAAATAAAGAATGTAAATGCATTAGTGATTATATATGCCATAAATTTTAGGAATGCTGGTAAATCAATAATTAATATACCTGTAATTATAAGCATATTAGTTGGTGTTTTAAGGAAAATATCTTTAAAATTTTCCATGAATGTTCCAGCACCCTCCCATAGCTTATTTATTTCAATTATAGTGTAATAATTATAGATGTTCGCAATAATCATAATTATTAGATTTAATACTAAGAATATTTCCATAAGCTCGTAGGCAGCCATATGATTTAGCTTAAATAATGATTTTTTCATAAATACCATTACTACACTTATTATTCCCCTAGTAAATATGGCAAGTAGTGCTATTACAATCATTAGTGTATCAAGTGTAAGCTCATTTGATTCAGCTACACTTCTTTCTATTTTAGGTAGCTTTATGATTACGGATATAAGAGTGAATACTATAAATATAATAGAAAAAATAATACCAAATATTCTAGCCTTAGTACTTTTTATTTTTCTATCTTTTGCTTTTAAGCCTGATAATATAATATCAGAATATTTAATCTTCTCACTATATCTCATAATAATCTACCCGTTAAACTTCATCTTTTCTTTTTCATCATTTGAATCATTTGTAATAGCAGTATTATCAGCTTCTGCTACCTCTAGAGCTTCTGTATTAGTGCTATTACCACTATTGTTTTTATTTTCTTCCATTTCTATCATTCTTTTATTAAGCTTACTATCATTTTTGTAAACGATAATATTTTGGAAATGTCCAACTATAAAATTAACTAAGCCTATAATACCCAATACTATAATGTTATATTCTAGGAATGTTAATCTTTCGTTTACGATTGGTAACCATAATCCATTAATCATATTCGTAATAATACTTGTTAAAAAGCAGAATCCTAATCCAATTAAATATTGCTTATAAGGATTAAGCTTTGAATGGTGGAATTTTCTCATAAATACGAATGTGAATAAATGGCTTAAAATATTAGCCAAATAATATGAGAATGAATAACCAAGACCACCACCGATAATTGCCATTCCATCACGCCATCTTATTGAGAATCCAATAATTGACCAATCGAATGTTACTCCTGCAAGCTCCATATCGATATCAGGTAATAATAGCTCTATTTCTGCCATATTTTGACCAAACAGGTATGGCATAAAGCTACATACTATATATGTTATAGCAGCGCCAATAAAGCCACATACTGCAGAACCAATAATGTCTCTATGCTTTTTGTAAAACTCTGGATGCTTTCTTGCGAATCTATGTATTGGGCGAGCACAGAAATCCCAGAACCTATCAAATAAGCTTCTTTTCTTTTTTTCTTCCATAATTATCTCCTAAAGCTTGTTGTATTTTGTAGATACACCCTTAGCCTTTTCTATAGGATATTTTTTGGCATTCTTTTCCATCTTCTGATTAATTATTTCAATTGGATCAACCTTTAAAACTAAAGCCATTTGTAAGCAATAATTTAATACGTCCGCAAGCTCTTCCTTAACGTCATCTAAATTATAGCCTTCCTCATTCCATAGGAAGCATTCTAATAATTCATTAGCCTCTATGGAAATAGCCTTAGATAAATTAGCTGGAGAATGAAATCTATCCCAATCTCTATCCTTATTAAATTTGTCGATTTTATTTAATAATTCATCCAACTGCATAATTCTCACCCTAAAAAGTATTATAACAAATAATAATATAAAAATTAATATATAATTATTAATTTTAATTAAATTCTAGCTTTAAATCTACTAGCCCATCATAGAAGTCATCCTCATGGGTTACTAGTATTACTGAACCAGGGAAATTATCTATTGCTTCCCATAGCTCTGCCTTAGACAAAATATCTAAGTGATTAGTAGGCTCATCGAATACTAAGATATTACTTTTCTTCATAGTCATTAGTGCAAGCCTTACCTTTGTTTGCTGGCCACCTGATAGCTCAACCATTCTCTTAGTTGCGAGCTCTCCTTTTATTCCAACCGTTGCGAGTACTCCTCTTATTTCCTCATTTGTTTTTAAATGATAGAAATATCTGATATATTCTATCGGAGTAACGATATTATCGTAGGCTTCCTCCTGCTGAAAATAATTTAAATCAGCACTATTATTCCATTTAAATTCTCCACCAAGTGGTTCTATTATTCCCATAATAGTTTTAATTATTGTAGATTTACCTACACCATTTCTACCTAATATTACTACCTTTTGATTATGCTTAAGTAAGAAATCTAAATCCTCTAATACTACCTTATCGGGATAACCAACTGTTAGCTTATCAAGCTTTAATACCTCTTGACCAAGCTCCTTAGAAAATGGAAACTTAATATGCATAGGCTCATGATTTTTAGGCTTTTCTAAAACATCTAATCTTTCAAGCATCTTTCTTCTTGATTTAGCCTGCTTAGTAGTAGTTGCTCTAACGATATTCTTTTGAATGAATTCGTTAGTTCTTTTTATAAAAGCCTGTTGAGATACATAAGCCTTCTTATATTGCTCTTCTCTTATTTCCTTTTCCTTTAAGAACATTTCATAAGGCATATTATATCTAGTAAGCTTTTTATTAGATAAATCATATACTACCTTACCTATAGCCTTTAGAAATTCCTCATCATGGCTTATAACTACAAATGCCTTATCAAAATCATTTAAAAATTTCTTTAGCCATTCAATATGAGATGAATCTAGGAAGTTTGTTGGCTCATCCATCAGTAATACATCTGGTGAATCTAATAATAGCTTTGCTAAAAATACCTTAGCACGAGATCCACCACTTAAATTTTTAAGTGGCATATTCATATCATATTCATTTAAGCCTAAGCCATTTATCATATTTGATAATGTAGAATTAATCCAATAGAAATTATTCTTATCAAGCTCATCCTGAATTGATTGGGCATAATTTAGGTATTTTTCATATTCTGATTCAGGTACCTCACATAGCTTTTCATAATATGAATTCATAAGTTTTTCTTTATCAAATAATGGCTTAAATACATCTATGATGTAATCATATATAGAAACATCTGTTTTAACCTTTAAATGCTGATCTAAATAGCCATATTTGATATTATTCATCCAGGTAATTGTTCCACTATCAGGTATTAAATTTTTACACATTAAATTCATTAATGTAGATTTACCACATCCATTATCACCAACTAGAACTATATGATCATGTGGTAATATTCTAAAATCTACATCATTGAAAAGATTCTCAGTTGTGTATTTAAATCTTAATTTTTCAATATCTAATAGACCCATATATTATCTACCCTTAAATCTTTTTATTTTACCTCTTAATACTTTATATACTTCATCATTTAAATCCTCATTTAGAAAGAAAAATGACTGCATTCTGTTGATGTATAAATATGTAAAATGCTTTGATTTTACACCGCTTAAAACATCCTTATATTTTAATACCATATGCTGATTAAAGTTTTCTGAATTAACTATTACCTTAACCTCATCATCAAAAAATGTATATTTATAATCTGCAGGCTTATAATCTCTTTTGTTTATTTTTATATAAGTAAAAATATATACTCCCCAAATCATAAATACCATACAGGCTATAATTATACCTGATACAAGTATAGTAATATCATTATTGAATACAAATGATAATGCTATAAATAAAGCTCCTAGTGCTATGAATATTGAAGACATTATAATATAAAGCAGTAAAGCTCTACTTTTTAATAATTCTGTAGATGCTAGCTTAATATCATCACATGTATAGGTTCTTTCATTTTCTAAAATTACTTTATTTTCCATATAATACCTCAAAAATTGGTCTTGAAAACAAGACCAATTATTCTAATTAATTTAAATTATTATTGTGTTCAATTATCATATTGATGAATTCATCAATTGTTACAGTTACCTGCTCCTGATGACCATACTTTCTATAAGTGATAGTTCCGTTTTTAACCTCATTATCACCGATAACTAATTGATATGGAATTTTCTTCATTTGAGCTTCTCTTATCTTATAGCCTAATTTTTCATCTCTATAATCTACTTCAGCTCTAATCTTAGCTTTCTTGAAGCGTGCAAATAAATTATCAGTAAATTCCTTATGATATTCTAAATTAACTGGGATTAATTTAACTTGAACTGGAGCTAACCATACAGGGAAGATACCCTTTGTTTCTTCAAGTAGGAAAGCAACGAATCTATCCATTGAGCCTAGAATTGCTCTATGGATAACAACTGGTCTTGCCTTTTGACCCTTTTCATCAATATATTCAAGCTCAAAACGCTCTGGCAATTGATAATCTAATTGGATAGTTGAAAGTGTTACGTCATGACCGATTGCTGATCTAACCTGAACATCAAGCTTTGGTCCATAGAATGCAGCCTCACCGATTGCTTCATAATAATCAACACCTAATTGATTTAAAACCTCTCTTAGCTCTCTTTCAGATCTTTCCCATAGCTCATCATTACCGAAGTATTTTTCTACATCGTTAGGATCTCTTAGAGATAGACGGAATTTATAATTCTTAAAGCCAAAGTCCTTATATACATCAAGGATTAGCTTTGCAACCTCCTTAAATACATCACCAATTTGAGCTGGTGTACAGAAGATATGAGAGTCATTTTGGTAGAATGCTCTTGTTCTTTCAATACCAGTTAAAGCACCTGATGCCTCAAATCTGAAGTCAGCTGCTATTTCAGCGATACGTAGTGGAAGCTCTCTATATGAGTGTAATTGGCTTCTATACATAACCATATGGTGTGGACAGTTCATTGGACGTAAAACATATGATTCCTCATCAACATCCATCTTAGGGAACATATCATCCTTATAATGTGCCCAGTGACCTGAAGTCTTATATAATTCTACATTACCGATTGCTGGAGTCATAACATGCTTATAGCCAAGCTCATACTCCTTATCCATAATATAATCCTGAAGCTTTCTTCTTACGATAAAGCCATTAGGTAGCCACATAGGTAAGCCTCTACCTACAAGCTCATCAAACATAAATATACCTAATTCCTTACCAAGCCTTCTATGATCTCTTGCCTTTCTTTCCTCAAGGATAACTAGGAATTCATCTAATTCCTCCTTAGTATTCCAGCAAGTACCATAAATACGAGTCATAACATCGTTCTTAGCATCGCCTCTCCAGTAAGCACCAGCTACATTTAATAGCTTAAAGTTCTTTAATACACCTGTAGAGATAACATGTGGTCCTCTACAAACATCTGAATAATCAGCCTGCTCATAAATACCAACGATATCAGAGCCCTTAACTGCATCAATAAGCTCACACTTATATTTATCTGATGCGAACTTCTTCTTTGCTTCATCCTTTGTTAATGTATAGTGATTGATAGAAATATTTTCCTTTACAATCTTCTTCATTTCAGCCTCAATCTTTGGTAAATCCTCGATTGTTACTGGCTCATCAACACCAAAGTCATAATAGAATCCTTCCTCAATTGCAGGACCTACACCAAACTTACAATTTGGATATAATCTCTTCATTGCCTGAGCAAGTAAGTGAGCACATGAGTGATTAATAACCTCAAATGACTCCTCCTTGTTTTCTGGTGTAATAAATTCAAGCTTACAGTCAGCTACGATTGGTGTCTTTAAATCAACTAATACACCATCAATCTTAGCTACTATTGCCTTCTTAGCTAGACTTGGTGATAGCTCCTTAGCTACACTAATAGCTAAGCTATCCTTCTCAACTTCCTTAATACTTCCATCTGGTAATGTTACCTTTAACATAATAAAATCCCCCTTCTATAATAAAAAAAGTCCTTAAGTTTTAAACTCAAGGACGAATTAACCGTGGTACCACCTTTATTCTAAATAATAAAATATTTAGCACTCATTCAATAGTTAACGCCTAAATTACGTAATGGCATTTCCTCCATTAATCTCTAAAGGTAGTAACAATAATCTAAATTAAATACTTTCACCAGCCGTATTCTCTCTAAAAATTATCGATTATTATCTTGTCCTTCATCATCGATTTAATTTATTATACACTTATATTTCTATTTTTCAAATAGAATAATAAAATTATCTGTTATATTTTTTACTATCATCCATATCTATAGCTATAACTAAAGAAATAAGTCTACTGATAATTCTGTCAGCCTTCTGCTTACTATCAGGATCCTTTTCAATAGCGATATGCGCTTTTAAATCCTCAGGTAATACGTTAGATGTAATAAATACAGGTAGCTCCATACTCATTCTATAATTAACAAGTGGACCTAATACCTCATCCCTTAGCCATTCAGTCATATTCTCAGAACCGAAATCATCGATTAATAAAACCTTAGTATTCTTTAAATTATCGATTATTTCCTCATAGCTATTTTTGTCGCTATAATAATCATTTCTAAGCTTAGAAACTAAATCAGGGAAATAACAAATAGTATTTGGTATTTTATTCTCACTTAAATAATTAGCTATTACTGCTAGAGTATATGTTTTACCTATACTACAGCCACCATGGAAATATAATCCTGATACATATTTATCATTCTTAATACTAAATGTAAAATCAGTTATATATTTAAATATTTTAGTTCTCGATTCAGTATTTGTATGATATTCATCAAGTCTTGCCTTAAGTAGCTTTTCTGGTAAATAATAATTAGTTATTAGATCATTATTATCCTTCTTTAAAAATTTACATCTACTAAAGCCGAATTCACCATTAACATAATCAGTACAATATCCCTGTTGAATATTATTACAGTTATTGATACCCTTACATTTTGAGCAATTAGCTCTTTCTGTAAGTAATACGCTAAAATCATTAGCGTTATTGATATTTATTTCATATTCAGGAAGCTTTGATTGTAAATCCTTAATGTAATCATCCACAAGCTTACTATCAAAGCTATAATTATTATCTAGTTTTCTCATAGCTTACGGAATCCTCCATTATCATCTTTGTCTTTTTTATCACTATCTCTATCTGACTTCATCGTAGTTGTGTATTCAATCGCATCCTGAGTAGATAGGATATTATCACCAATCCATGTTTCCGCAACACTCTTAAAGTAATTTACCTTTGGTAATACTCCACCCTTACTCTTTAATACCTTTATAATCATACAATTTAATACTCCACGAGGAAGATTTATTTCAGAATATATTTGATTAATTGTATCTAAATACTCTGGTGGATAGCTATTTAAATTAGCATCTAATAAATCTACAGGTGATACGTTATCTAGATATGTAACAATATCATCAAAATCATCCTCTGATTTAGTAGTTAATATTGGTGCCTTTAAATTTCTATTAAATACGAATAGCTGATTAGCCTTCTTCTTTAATAGACGGTAATCAAATAATCCTTGCTTATTAATAGAATCATTATATAAGCCTATCATTTCATTTTCATTAAATTTATAAACAAATGCTAAATCCTCAATCTGCTTAGTAAATTCCTTAGTGATACCTAGCTCTAGAAAATCAGTATTAATTGCAGATTTGAATTTATTAAAATCAAATTTATTATTTGTAATAACTAATCCTTGGTTAGGATTTCTACCTAAAATATAACCAAACTTTTCATATGTAGAATCATTAGTAATACTTGAATCATATACCTCATCAAATGATTTAGTTATATTAGTGACCATCTTAGTATCTATTCTTTCTATTGCGAAATGATTATAGATAAAATCGAATGTTTCTCTTCTAATTTTAGAATATAAAAACAACCCTAGGGTTGCGTCCTTAATAAAGCTCTTAGCGGTAAGTGGTGGGCACAAGTAATACAAATACGATCCATCACCAGTAGCGTAAGAAATTAAAAGACCTATTCCCTCAAGCTTTAATCTTGCATTTAAGAAATCATTTGTCTTAAATGAGAATATTTCCAAAAAGTCCTGATGAATAATGGTCTCACTTTTCATATTATTTCTTTCAATTAATGAATAAAGCCCAAAGTAAAGCATAAAAGCATCACTTCCGATAAGTGGTGCATATAATAAAGACATAGTATT
>JAEEGL015243443.1_pt1 | contig 13304 bp, 11 predicted proteins | sample 9134231 | NCBI WGS metagenome assembly JAEEGL01 (sample SAMN16246548, study PRJNA631951) | gut metagenome | biome: gut microbiome; feature: rumen; material: fiber-attached | host: Bos | place: Iran: Karaj | collected 2018-10 | reverse complement strand
ACTCCGGATGTGTCTATCGTTAGTTCGGGTGCAGCATCGTAGTCGTCTGATATCTCAATGCCCTCCCTGTATCTGACAGGGTCTCCGATATAGACTTCAAGATCTCTTGCACCCACTATCACGGGCGGCGTGGAATCCCTGGTCACGCTGAAAGGAACGCCGATCTCAGTCTCATTTCCGCTTGCGTCGGCAAGCACTGCCGTGCATATAAAATCGCCTCCCATAGACATGTCCGGAACGTCTTTCCATGTTGCGGTACAGTCAGTCACGTCATCGATCCCGGTAAGGCAGGTCATCGCGCCGGGCATCTCTTCGCACGAGAAGATCTTCTGCTGAACGCCTTCGCCTTTGGGCGCCACGGTATCCTGAACGATCAGTCTGCACGGATAGTTCAGGCCGTACATCTTAATGTTGAATCTCACCGTCTGCGGGATATCGTATCTGACCTCATCGAAATTCAGATTGCACGACACGAACTGCGGATATGCCGGCATCTCCGTGAAAAACATGTTCACATCAGGCTTTACGGTCCCCGCTTCGATCGTGACCTCCTGCTTCAGGAGCTCTTTCTGTTCTTTGAAAAACTGATAAAATCTTACGCCCACTAGCACGACCATGAGACAAGCCACACCGGTCACGAGCGGCTTTAATATCTTCATCGGTTCTACCGGTTCTTTGGGCTCTTTCTGCTTTACGGGTTTTGCCTGTTTAACGGGCACGGGCTTGCGCTGCTGAACCGGCCTTTGCGCCTGCTTCTGAGGATTTTGGACAGGTCTTTTTACCTGCCCTTGCCTTTGCGGCTGCTGTACAGTTCTCTGCGCCTGCTGCACAGACCTCTGCCCTTGCTTCACAGGTCTTTGAGTTATTCTTTGGGGTTGCCTTGCTGAGGGATCATTTACCGCTCTTTTGACGGGAGCACCTTGCTTAACAGAGCCCCCGGCAGCGGGATTCGGATTCCGCGGTACCGGTTTTCTGTTGTTGCCGTCAATAGTCTGGTTCATATCAGTTCTTTATCTTGTGTCCGCTGTAATTGATCCTGCTCTGGACTGACTCCGTCGCCGATTCCGGATACTTATCCTCAGGGAAATTATACCCATTCCAGCCGTTATGCCAAAAATTCTTCAATTCCTTGGTCGTGTACATGAAGAAATAGCTGCTCCAGCCGATTCTCGGCGTCGAGTCGCAGTGGTACCACTGGCCGTCGATGTTGATATAGTTCCAATAATGCGGATTGTAGATATAGGGGTCTCTGACTATGATCATGTTTTCGATGCCGGCAACATCGAAAAGCGCTCTTGCGCACATCGCGAAAGTATAGCAGTTGCCGCTCCTCTTCATGAAGCCGTCGTAAGCCGCTCTCGTCCACGAAGAGTCATCGCAGTTGGAGACATAGTAGATGTTGTATCTTACCCACCAGGTGATCTGGATGGCCTTCTCCATATCGGTCATATCGTCATTGGTGATCTTGTTTAAGATCTTTCTTGCCTCCTCGTAGACGACCTCAGGCTCAACATAAGTCGAAGGCTTCTTATTGAGCTTTAAGTTGATCGTTACCTCCGATACATTGCCGGTGAAGTCAGTCGCTCTGTAGGTTACGACATATGTTCCGGGCTCCTCCGGATCGACTTCGCTGGTGTCGATCTCAAGCGTCGGATGAGGATCGATGTCGTCAGTTACGGTAACGTTCTCCCTGTACCTGATGGTATCGCCGATAAACACTTCAATATCCTCAGTGCCTTCAATGACAGGAGCAACAGAATCTCTCGTTACCGAGAAAGGAACATCGATGTATGTAACGTTGCCGGATGCATCCGTAACGGTCGCCCTTGCGGTAAGCTCACCGCCGGTCGTGATATCAGGGAGATATGCCCATTCAACCGTGCAGTCGTTAAGATCCGACACGTTAATAACGCATTCTTCTACAGGCGGGATCTCATCGACAGAGAACATTTTCTGCGGAACAGCTTCTGCCGTCGGAGGCGTGGTATCAACGATATTGAGCACGCACGGGAAGTTGGTTCCGTACATCCTCACGGTGAATCTTATCGTCTGAGGAATAGTATAATTTATTGTCGAGAAATCCAGATTGCAGGACACGTATTTCGGGAACTGCGGCTCGCCCGTAATGTACATTGAAACATCCGCAGTGGTTCCGGCTTCGATCGTGTGCTCAGACACGATCAGGTCTGTGTCCCTGTTATAAATGGTGATGCATTCCACAGCGAAGATTCCGAACAGCAAAACGATAAGAAGGACTATCAGATACGGAAGGTATCTGTGCTTCCTCTCGCGGTGAACGCTGAGTTCTTTCATCTCGCGTCTCTGTTGTCTTCTGGAAATGCGCTTTTTGCGCTCCTTGCGGGACTTTACTTCCTCTTCGTATTCTTCCTCTTCGTCGAAATCCTCAAACTCGGATTCCCCGTCCAGATACATCTCTGCCTGAGGTTCCTCATCTCCGAACTCAATGAACTCCGCGTCCCTCTGCTCATGCTCAACATGCAAAGGTGCAACGTGCTGAGGGGGAGTTATGTGCGGTATTTCTATCTGCTGCGGTACTTCCACATGACGCGGTGCTTCCACGTGTCTGGGAGCTTCAATATGGCGCGGCGCCTCAATGTGTTGAGGAGCATCTATATGCTGCGGTACATCATTGTGCTGAGGAACTTCGATCTGCTGCGGCACCTGTGACGGCTGTCTGACAGCCATCTGGCGCGGCTGCTGCATCTGCTGCGGAGCGTGTCTTTGCATCTGAGCAGGCTGTGCCTGAACGGGTCTCTGCACCTGCATGGGCTGCTGAGGATAACTTATCTGCTGAGATTGACCCAGTTGCTGAACCTGTGCGGGTCTTTGTATCTGAGCAGGCTGCGGCTGAACCGGTGCCTGACGAGTAAGCTGTGCCTGTGCGGGCGCCTGACGTGTAAGCTGTGCCTGCATAGGCGCCTGACGAGTAAGCTGTGCCTGTGCGGGCGCCTGACGTGTAAGCTGTGCCTGCATAGGCGCCTGACGAGTAAGCTGTGCCTGTGCGGGCGCCTGACGCGTGAGCCTTGCGGGTTCCGTTCTCTGAACAGGTCTTCTCGGAGCAGCCTGTCTTAAGGCAGCCTCATAAGCAGCCTTCATAGCCGCATCAGAAGGATTGACATTCTGCTGTCTCAGTTCCTGATCAGGAAACTCGAAATCTTGCATTGCTAAAGTCCTTTATCTCTCCGGATAGTTACCCGTAAAGCAGGCATCGCAATATCTGTAATCGTCGCCGCCAAGCATATCGTTCAGATCCTCAATATCCAGATAACCCAATGAATCCGCGCCTATTATGCCACAGATCTCCGGGATTGTGTGCTGGCATGCAATGAGGTGCTCCTCATCAGGAACATCCGTACCGTAATAACAGGGATGCATGAACGGCGGTGAACTGATCCTTACGTGAACTTCCGTAGCTCCCGCATTTCTCAGCATATTGACCTGATTTGCGATCGTATTTCCCCTTACGATCGAATCGTCGATAATTACGACTCTCTTGCCGTTTACGACAGACGCGATAGGGTTAAGCTTGATCTTAACTGCCTGCTTGCGCTGTTCCTGTGACGGCTTGATAAATGTTCTCCCCACATATGTGTTCTTGACGAATCCCTTCTCGTAAGGGATTCCCGACTCTGCTGCAAAACCGAGTGCAGCATCTATTCCCGATTCCGGAACACCGATTACGATGTCACAGTCACAGGGATGTTTCCTCGCAAGGATCCTGCCGGCTTCTCTTCTTGCCTGTGCAACGGAGATGCCGTCAATGACTGAGTCAGGTCTTGCGAAATAGATGTATTCGAAAACGCATTTCTTCATAGGGCGCTTATAGCCCGAATCAATAGATCTTATGGTGCCGTTCTCCACGACGATGATCTCGCCGGGTTTAACGTCCCTTATGAATTCTGCGCCTACAGCTTCAAGCGCGCATGTCTCTGAGCAGAAGATGACCGCGTCATCAAGCTTGCCCATGACAAGCGGCTTCAAGCCGAAAGGATCTCTTGCCGCGATAAGTTTTCGAGGGCTCATAACAAGGAGCGCATACCCTCCCTTGATCAGACCCATTACCTCTCTTACGGCTTCTTCAACCGAAGGAGTGGAAGTCCTCTTATGAGCTATCAGATATGCGATGACCTCCGAATCGGTCGTCGTGTGAAAGATAGCGCCCTTGTCCTGGAGCTCTTCCTTAAGACTGAACGCGTTAGTAAGATTTCCGTTGTGTGCGATGGAAAGTGTGCCTTTGGAATACTGTGTAACGATCGGCTGTGCATTTTCCGGAACACTGCCGCCGGCCGTTGAATATCTGACATGACCTATGGCGATATCGCCCTTGAGATTCCTGATCTTGTCGCTGCTCAATACATCACTGACAAGTCCCATCCCCTTGACGCACTCTATAGCGGCGTCATCATTTGTAGCGATACCACAACTCTCCTGTCCTCTGTGCTGAAGACTGAAGAGCCCGTAGTAAACATCGACAGCGCAGTCTTTAGCGCCGTGGATTCCAAATATTCCGCATTCCTCGTGTATGGCCATGAGTAGATTTTATCACCTCAAAGCCGTACAGACGTGCGGTAATTTGTCTGTATTTTACCGGGGCTGTATGCTTCCCGCTTGTATATAACAACAAGGAGCCCAAGGTGAACATCAGATCTTGCCCCTGCCCGCACCCGCCAAAGTTCCGGTAAAACTTCCGGCTTATGCCGAAAGTTCAATGCGGAAAAACACCCCTCACGTAGTAGAATAACCTTGTTATGGAGAACTTATTTCAACATTGTATGCTCTGTCCTCGAAAATGCGGTGCTGACAGGACCGCCGGAAAGACCGGCTTTTGCGGCATGCCTGATGTGCCTGTCGTTAACCTCTATAAGCTGCACTTCGGCGAGGAGCCTATTGTGTCAGGCACCAGTGGCAGCGGAACGGTCTTCTTCGAAGGATGCAGCCTGGGCTGCGTTTTCTGCCAGAACCATCTGATCTCAAGAGGCGCAACCGGACGCGGCACGAAGACAGACGCCGGAAAGCTCTCCGGCATATATCTTGAACTCCAGGATAAGAATGCCCACAACATCAATCTCGTTACTCCAATGCACTTCGCGCCGGTGGTTGCTGAATCAGTCAGAATAGCGAAAAACAACGGACTTAAGATACCTGTTGCGGTCAACTGTTCAGGATACGATCTTGTATCCACATTAAGACTTTTCGATGGACTCGTGGACATATACATGCCCGACATGAAATACTTCTCGGGCAAGTTCGCCGGCAGCTATTCGCACGCTCCGGATTATTTCTCCGTAGCGGCATGCGCAATAGATGAGATGGTAAGGCAGACAGGCGATGCGGTCTTAGGAGAAGACGGGCTGCTAAAGAAAGGCGTTATCGTAAGACACCTTATACTTCCGGGCGCGGTTTTTGATTCAAAACATGTAATAGATTATCTGACTTCAAGATATGGCAACAGGATATTCATCAGCCTCATGAGCCAGTACACGCCGATGCCGGGCGCTGAGGGAAAGCTTGCTGGAAGACCTTCAAAGAGCAATTGCGACAGTCTCGCCGAATACCTTGCATCCAAAGGCCAGGTGAATGCTTTCGTGCAGGAATACGCATCTTCCGGGAAAGAAATGATCCCGGACTTCTTAAGCTGAAGCCGGGATCAGGAAAAGTCCAATTAATTTACAGATCAGAGCACACCGTCTATGAGGGATTCAAGTTCAGGCTGCTGAACAAATCCCATGAGTTCGGCTGCAACATTGCCGTCCTTAAAGATCTTAACGGCAGGGATGTTCTCGATACCGTATTTGTCGGCAAATTCAGTATATTCGGAACAATCGTATTTGCAGACCTTGAGCCTGCCATCGTACTTTTCGGCAATGGCGGTGATAATGGGACCTAACATCTTGCAGGGACCGCACCAGGGAGCCCAGAAATCAACAAGGACCGGGATGTCGTTCATCAAAACTTCGGATTCGAAATTGCTGTCGTCTAATAAAACTTCTGCCATTGTTATTCTCCTTTCAGTTCAGTTTTTGCACTCTTCGTTATTACCGGTTCTGCTTTTAGTCCTGCAGCGTTCGCTGACTTCGCAGACTCTGTAATTTCCTCCTTCGATACACAGGACCTTGCCGTTGATCAGGCTGTCTGCGATCTTGTATCTTGCCGATTCGTAGATCTCGGTAACGGTCGTTCTCGAGATATCCATCTGCAGCGCGCACTCCTCATGGGTCATCTTCTGATAGTCCACATGACGGATAACTTCATACTCTTCAATGGTGAGGATCTGGGGCTCAAGCTTTTCCGCTCCTGCGGGCACGAACCTCGTGTATCTGGGCTCCTCGCAAACTCTTCTGACTCTTACCGGTCTCGGCATTTCATCTCTCCTAAAAAATGACATATGCCGCGTTAACGACATATGTCAATTATACCATTATGTTATCCGTAAACCAAAACCGCGTCTGAGAGCGCTGTTTCCGGCCTCAAACAAAAGCCGGGTCTCAGATCTCTTCGCCGAGCGACTCAAGATACTGGCCGTAATTTGTCTTGGACATTGAATGAGCGATCTCAAGGAACTGCTCTTTCTCCATCCATCTGTTGTGCCATGCGATCTCCTCAAGACAGCCGATCATGCGGCCTGATCTCTGTGCTGCCCTGATCTGGCCTGCAGCCTCGTAAAGGCTGTCCGGATTTCCTGCGTCAAACCATGAGAATTCCTTGCCCAAAGGTATTACATGAAGCTGGCCCTTCTTAAGGTATTCCTCGTTGACGGATGTTATCTCCAGCTCGCCTCTTGCGGAAGGCTGGATCTTGCTTGCGATCTCTACTACCTGGTTGTCGTAGAAATACAGACCCGGAACGATGTAATTTGACTTTGGATGTCTGGGCTTCTCCTCGATGGATACGGCCTTGCCATCAGCATCGAACTCAACCACGCCGAAAGCTCTGGGATCGGCTACATAGTAACCGAAGATGACAGCGCCCTCTTCGTTCCTGCCTGCAGTTCTGAGCTTTCTTCTGAAGAATGGTCCGTAGAAGATGTTGTCTCCAAGAGCAAGACAAACTGAATCTTTGCCGATAAAATCCTTAGCGATTATGAATGCGTCAGCGATACCCCTCTGAACTTTCTGCTCCATATACTGAATGGAGATGCCGAGCTGGGAGCCGTCACCGAGAAGGTCCACAAAAGGCTTTGTGTCGTCCGGCGGTGTGATTACAAGGATATCTTTTATGCCTGCTTCCATAAGCACGGAGAGCGGGTAATAGATCATGGGTTTGTCGTAGACGGGAAGAAGCGGCTTACATACCGGTTTGGTAATCGGATAAAGGCGTGTGCCCTTTCCTGCTGCAAGAATAATTCCTTTCAAGATGAGTATCCTCCATAGTTTTCAAAAACTGTTGACAATATAAATATACAACACTTGTTCATATTGTGCGACAATATGAAAGCCAATAAATCAACTCGGGGGAAGTGTTATGCAGCTATTCCTGAATGGTCTGACCGTCACAAAGGTCCTGGATCAGATCATCTGCTACCTGTTCCTGATTCTTTTTATCTGGGGTGCGAACATAAAGTTCGGTAAAAAGGATCAATTCAATGATGACCATGCAAGTCTTGATGCGATGAAGTCACTGCGCGGTTTTGCCGCGATCGGCGTCATTTTGCATCACATCTCGCAGGAGGATATATTCCAGCAGAAGGCTGTCTTTTCAGCGTTCGTAAATGCCGGAGCATACTTCGTTGCGATCTTCTTTTTCTGCTCGGGCTTCGGTCTTATCAAGAGCCTCAACACCAAAGAGAATTATCTCAAGGGCTTCATAAAGAACAGGATCGTTAAGGCGATCGTCCTTCCTTTCTACGTAAACGTTATCGTCTACGGGATCCTTATGGCCGCAACAGGCTATGAGCTCCCTAAAGAGCGCTGGATATTCAACTTCTTGGGTCTCACCATGATGAACACCTACGCGTGGTTCCCTATCGTCCTCGCGCTGTTATATCTCGTGTTCTTCCTGTGCTTCCGCTTCATAAAGAAGCGCCCCGTCTGCTTTGCAGTGATATTCCTGTTCATAATCGGACTGGGCGGCCTTTTCAGCTGGAACGGACATTTTGCGCCATGGCACGGACCTGAGAACTGGTGGCTCAATCCTTTCTACAACCAGCGCGAATGGTGGCAGTATGACATGACACTCTGGTTCTCCGGAGAATGGTGGGTCAATTCGGCGCCCGCATTCCTTGCAGGACTTGTTTTCGCGAACTACGAGAAACAGATCACGGGCTTCTTCAAGAAGGCTTATGTGCTCAAGTTCCACGTGCTTCTCATAATCACCATGATCTTCTACAAGCTTTCCGCGTTCGGCCAGATGAAGTTCGGCTACTGGACGGAATACAACGGCAACGGCGCAGGCATGGTCGAGAAGTTCAAGACCTACCTCTGCCAGGTTCCGCTTTTCCTGATCCTCGGCTTCACGATCATCATCTTCATGATGAAATATCATGTATCCAACCCCGTAAGCCGCTTCTTCGGCAAATATTCGCTCCACACATACCTCATGAACCTCGCCTGCATCCAGGGCTGCGGGTTCATACAGAAGATCAAGTTCCCCGCAAAGGCAGGCAATCTGAATCTACTGCTCTACGGCGCTGCGGTAATTGCCTTGACAGTTGCACTCGGTGTCGGCGAATACTGGCTTACCGAAGGCATAAAGAAGCTTCTGTTCAGAAAAAAGAAAGCCGCCTGATAAAGCGGCTCCGGTTCCGGAAAATGATAAAGGCTGCACTTCATTGTGCAGCCTTTTTGGTGGAGCGGGATACGAGATTCGGACTCGCGACTTTCACCTTGGCAAGGTGACACTCTACCACTGAGTTAATCCCGCGTGCCTGATTATTATATGGTCGAGTCCCTGATTTGTCAACTTAAATTTTTGAACGATTATTGATCACTTATATCGCTGTCGAGCGCGACGACGACTTCGTAGTCCGGCAGAACCTTCCTTACATCCTCTTTTATGTGCTCGAAAAGCCCTTCCCTGTCCTTCTCCTCGAAGTCTATAACAACGTCAAAAGTCACTCTTTTACGGGTTTCATCAATATAAAAACCATGGAGCTGGAGCACGTGATCGTGGTCGACGACAAGCTTCGTGATCTCATTTCTGATCCTCATCTGCTCATCATTGGTCGTATTTCGAGAATAAATACCGACCGCCGTGAGGATAACACCTGTCTCCTCATAGACCTTGTTATTGATCTCCCTGGTAAGCGAATCGATCTCATTAGCGGTCACAGTGTCCTCAAGCTCGATGTGGAGCGAGCCCAGATATCTGTCAGGACCGTAGTTATGGAGCACGATGTCGTAAACCCCGTGAACGCCGGGGAACCCTGCCACAATGCTCTTCACCTTCCTTGTATACTCGCCCTCGACCCTGTGCCCGAGCATGTCATCTATCGCCTCTTTTATGATCTCTATGCCCGCCTTAAGGATAAATATCGAGATGGCAACGCTAACATATGCTTCGATATTGACCTTGAATACCATGAAGATCACGGCCGAGATAAGCACTGCTGTCGATAATATGGCGTCGAAAAGCGCGTCCGTGCCGGACGAGATAAGAAGGTTCGACTTGACCTTCCTGCCCTGCTTCTTTACATAGATCCCCAAAAAGATCTTAACGGCGATCGCTACCGAGATAACCGCAAGAGACACTGCCGAGTGCTCCGCATCGACCGGAGTGATTATCTTCTTGATAGACTCCCAGAGCGCCGTGATACCGGCATAGATAATGAGCGCCGCAACGATCATCTGGCTCAGATATTCAACTCTTCCATGCCCGAGAGGATGCTTCTTGTCAGGCTTCTTGGAAGCAATCTTGGTGCCGATTATCGTGACCACAGAAGACAAAACGTCACTGAAGTTATTGACCGCATCAAGAACCATCGCCGTAGAATGAGCAGCAACGCCGACCAGCGCCTTAAAAGACGCAAGCAATACATTTGCCGCGATTCCTAAGATTCCGGTCCTTACTATGGTTTTTTCTCTCGTCAGTGTCTTCTCCAGATCAGGCATGGTTCTCTCCAATTTATAAAGCGGAGCCATGCCTCATCAGCGGCTCCGCGATCGTTTAATGTCCTAATTCTGATAACAAGCAGTCCGTGGATTATCTTCCCCTGTGCTTCTTATCTATTTCTCTTGTTGCTGTTACGCGGGCTGGAAATTCTCCTTGCCTACACCGCAAACAGGGCAAACCCAATCCTCAGGGATGTCCTCGAAAGCTGTGCCGGGAGCGATTCCGCTATCGGGATCACCGACTTCGGGGTCATACTCGTAGCCGCACAAAGCGCATACATACTTCTGCATAAATTTTCCTCCTTGGATTTGGTATGAATTCATTCTACTTCTTTTTATGTCGATTTTAAATCAGTTTCAGGAGTATATTTTCTTGTCGGTTATTTCATGGGTTTTCAGAGCTTTTCTGCCGGTTCTTTGCAGGTTTTTGTAACATCCTGTCGGTTTGAAAGCGTTTTCAGACATATCTTGCCGCTTATCCTGTCGTTTTTTATGTAGACATTGTCGCAATGTAAACCGGAAATCTCCGGATTATCAAGCGGAATAAACCACTCTTTTAAAGTCAGGCATCGTAAGATGCAGGACGGGGCTTGCCCCGTCTTGAACACCAAACAGCACCTGCAAAGTCCGTGCAGTCAATGGGGCCTTTGGCCAGGCTTGCCGTCCATTGACGGCGGGGACTGCAGGTGCTACCTGGCACACTCATTTTGAATTCGTACCAACAAACAAAAACTCTCTCCGGATGTTTCCGCAGGGGCATGTAGTGCCCGGGGACTTAGTCCGGAGAGAGAGCTTTTGTTTTTGGAGCGGGTTACGAGGCTCGAACTCGCGACATTCAGCTTGGGAAGCTGACACTCTACCAACTGAGTTAAACCCGCAAATGGTCTGAAACAAGGAAATCTTATCAGACCTTACAATTGAAATCAAACCTGAGAGTTAAAGGTCGAACACCGGCGCCATCTTGATTCCGGGGTCTTCCGCGAACTTCAGGAAGTCATCGCACATCTCGTGTCTGAAATCCTCAGTTGCAAAAGGAAGCCAGAACTGGGTGTCGGAGAAGTTGGCCCAGACGAGCATGTAGGCAAGGCGCCTGCCGCCTTCAGTGGATCTGATGGCATCGAGAGTCGCCGTAAACCAGTCGGGCACGGTGTTGTCCATGGGTGCGAGACCTTCGAAATAGCCGTTGTCTGTCTCGAGAGAACGGTAGCCGGTCTCAGTCAGGGCGGTTATCTTTTCGCGCTCGTGGGCAAGCTCAAAGATAATGTCCAGGGATGAGGACAGCTTATGATAGAAGCCGTCATTCCTGTGGGGCTTATCGTGGTAATAATCGAGGCCCAGGATATCGACATATTCATCGCCCGGATAACGCGCGAGGTAGTCTGCAGCGCTTGAGATATCGCCATTCGGCGAATAAGCTACGGCAAAATTGTCTACGCCTTTGTCGCCCATCAGGTAATCGATCGTATAGCGGAACAGAGCGACATAGTCCTCATCAGAAAGGAATTCCCTGCCCCACCAGAACCAGTTGCCGTTGTCCTCGTGGAAGGGACGGAATATCATGGGGATCTTCTCGCCTTCAACATCGACGCAGGCTGAGGCGAACTCGGCGATCAGGTCAAGATAGCGGCGGTATTTTTCGTTGAGGTCGCCGCCGGGCATGATGCGCTTTCCGCAGTCGCCTTCGGTGATGTTGGGCGAATAATCGTAGAACTCATCGCCGCCTAAAGAGAAGTTCGGCATGTGCGAAGACAACGTAATGATGACGCCCTGGCGTCTTAAATTCTTTACGACCATTACGAGGTCGTTCATCTTGCCTTCGTAGCCGAGAAAACTCAAGGTGTCGACGCCGACGACCGCAGGGTGGCTTCCGCAGAGGTTCTTGCAGTCGGATTCGGTTCCGTCGGCAACGGATATGGATACGCCGATGTGGCCGGCGTTCTGCTGGCCGAATAAGATACTGTCGCTGTCAGAAGCGGCTTTTAAAAGCCCCAAAAGATTTTCGAGCTTGTCAGATCTTTGATATTTAAAGTCCATTAATTGCTGCCCTGCTTCTTCTGAAAATCTCCGAAAGGATCCTGGATGTCAGAAATGTCTCCGCCCAGGTTCTGGATCGCGGACATCATCTCGTAGAAAAGATCCCTGTCGATCGTCTTCTGGTTGCGGTTGATGGTGTTCTTGAACATGGAGACCGCCCTGTCATCGCCGTAATCGGCAAGACAGATGACGGCATAGATCTTGTTCGTCATGTATCTGAATGCGTGTCTCAATGTCTGGTAGATCTCTTCGGTCTTATGCTCTTTGCCGATCTCGGTGAGCATGATGACAACGTCCTCGCAAGGTCCCTCAAGACCTGAATCAACGTTGCTCTCGAGGATATCGATAAGGAAAGGCTCTGATATCTCAGGGAATGCCTCGACATAGCGCGCGATCGACTCAGCGACAAATTCCCTGGTCTGGCCGTAGCTCATGTAGCGGTCGAGGACTGCCTTGACATAGCAGGGCTCCTTCATCAGGATGAGCACGTCGAAGCACGCGATCGCTTTCTGGAACTGCATCTCGAAAATAACGTCCTCATCGGTCATCTCTTCCTCGGTCCATGCGCACTCGCCGATGATCCTTCCGCAGTAATCCCTTACAATATCAGCGTCATCAGTCGCGATACTCGCTGCAAGAGCACCGGGAACGCCCCTGTCGAGGTTGAGCGCGGCATACACCAGAGCTTCAGTCTTTTCTTCGAAGTCCATCTCATCGAAAACCTGTCTCATGGACTTGCCGCCGAGCTTCTCGTCAGGCTCATTCTCGAGCTTGACCGTAGCCGTGTCGGTCTCTTCTTTCGCAAGGCGCTGGATATATTCCTCATATGTCGCCTCGTCAACGCCTTCAGGCTTCTGATCGAGCTTGTCGCCGAATTCATCGAGCTTCTGCTCAAGTATCAAAGCGCCTATCTTGTCATATCTATCAAGTAATTCTTTAATATCGTCTCTCATGTAAACCTCTGTTATTCAGGTATTCCTGATTCCTATTTTAATAGCAACTATTGTACTCTGATTGCCCTGTCAAAAAAAGCGTCGCTTTGTAAGAAAACAAAGCGACGCATTTTGGAGGTACCACCCAGATTTGAACTGGGGATCAGGGTTTTGCAGACCCATGCCTTACCACTTGGCTATGGTACCATTGGTGACCCGTACGAGAGTTGAACTCGTTACTCCGCCGTGAAAGGGCGACGTCTTAGCCGGT
>JAEEGL014397272.1_pt1 | contig 13304 bp, 13 predicted proteins | sample 9134231 | NCBI WGS metagenome assembly JAEEGL01 (sample SAMN16246548, study PRJNA631951) | gut metagenome | biome: gut microbiome; feature: rumen; material: fiber-attached | host: Bos | place: Iran: Karaj | collected 2018-10 | reverse complement strand
TTATCTATCAATAGTTGTGTAACTCTTGCTGCATTTACTTTTCCTATTCCACAAAGAACAATTACAAACCTCCTATTGCCAATATCTCCTATATAAAATTTATTATTATATTTTTCTTCCACCAATGTACCAGTTAAATGCTTCTTTATTGCATTTAATTCCTCTGGCTCTGCACAAATAATACCGACCATATATACCTCTTTTCTTCTTTATATCCTTAAAAATCCTTATATATAAAGACAATTTATTATACCACTATACAAAATATATGAAAAGAAGCCCTTAAATTATTATTAAAATTACAAATTCTACAAAATCTTTTGTTTTAGTCAAACACTTTAGTAAAAAATTAACGATTTTTAACATTTTCTTAATGTATTCTTAACCTTAGCTTTTTAGTCTATATGCTATACTGAATTTAGTTAAGAAATATTAGAAAGGCAAATACTAATGAAAAAAATAAAATTATTAATAAAATTTTCAGTTGCAATGTTTACAATAATTGCTATCACGTATCCAATAGCAGCATTTTCAGATATTCCATTTGTAAAAAAATATAGGGACTTATATATAGAAACTGCAATGACAACAAATTCGCATCAATGGTTAGCAACTGCATTTTTACCAGAATACATTGTAAATGATGTTGTTGAAAGAAATAAAAAAGATCAAGAGTCAATGCAAAATTTTACAGTAAGTTGGGAAAATGTCTCTTATGCAAGTACATTTGAAGAGCCAGTTGTTGAAGAAAAACCAGATTATGAAGCACTATTTTTTGAAAAATATTGGGAATTAGATACAGAAGATTTTAGAAATTTTCTTAAAGAAAATCCTGATTTATTAGAAAATGGATATGACAAATTATTTATAAATAATTCGAAACATGAATATGACATTAAATCTGTCTTTGATGAAAGAATATATTTGTTAGATGCAGAAAATAATACAATTATATTTGAAGTTACTGGAAGTGGATTTGTTGGAAAATTAGCTACAATTAAAGATCCATCTCAAGTAAGACTTGCAAAGTCCAAAACATTAGGTAGTTATGGTACTATTTTAAGAGATTTTTACAATGATGAAGAGCCAGTTTTAGCAATCAATTGTAGCGGTTTCAAAGATGTTGAAGATAAAGGAAATGGCGGCGTAGTTGTAGGTTCTTTAATAATAGATGGCGTTGAATATGGTAATCCGAAATCTAAATATTTTTTATTCGGTCAAAAATTTGATGATAAATTTTATATAGAAAAATATGATGAAAGCTTAACTAAAGATTATAGATGGGCTGCACAATTCTTACCTGCTCTAATAATAAATGGTGAGAAAAAAGTTGAAGGCTCATTTGGTTTTGGAATTCAGCCAAGAACAGCCATTGGCCAATCAACAAAAGGTGAAATGTTACTTTTAATAATTGATGGTCGTCAAGTTGGTTATAGTATCGGAGCAACTGTTTCTGATGAAGCAGATATTATGCTTAAGCACGATGCTTATCAAGCTGTTAATGCCGATGGTGGTAGTTCTTCACTTATGTGGTATGATGGAAAAAATATAACAAAACCATCTAGCAAAAACAATTTAGGTAGATATTTACCAGATGCTCTCGTAGTTGATAAAGCAGTTAAAGAATAAAAAATAATTCCGTACTTTTAAAAGTACGGAATTTTTATTTTTAAACCCAATCTTCTATTTGTTTTTTAGCATCATTTACTGTATGACCTAATATAGCAATTCCCGAAAGAACCTTTGCTCCTTTACAAATATTTTCTATATCTTTCTTACTAGAAGCTATTCCACTTCCCTCATGAGTGCAAAAACACTTTACGCTCTTTCCTTCCCAATTTAATTTTTCTAATTGAGTAAACATTGGCATAGGCATCGTTCCCCAATAAATTGGATAACCTATATATACTTTTGCATATTTTTCTATACCATTTAATTCTTCTTTTAGTTCTGGTCTAGCATTTGCTTTTTTCTCATCTAATGATTCATCACAACATGCCTTATAGCCTATTGGATAAGGATCTTTTCTTTCAACTTTAAAAAGATCTGCTCCCGTCAATTGTTGAATATATTCTGCAATTATTTCTGTATTTCCCTTTTCAGTTGTTTTTAATTCTCCGTCAAAGTAATTCTCATCTGCTCTAGAAAAATAAATTACTAAACTTCTTCCTTCATTTTCGCTCATATAAAAACCACCTTTTTATTGATTCACCTTTATAATTTAATTATAACATTAAATATGAAAAAGAAAAGCTCTGATTGTGAATCTCACAATCAGAGCCGTTAACCTAGGTATATGTCTCCATTTGCAGTATTTGTCAAAATCTTTTTCCGTCCTTTTTATTTTTTATAATCTTACAATAGTAGTGTCCGAAACAAGAAAGGAAAACAATCAAGTGTGCCAAAACAACCAGAAAGGACAGTACGAGTAATTGGAGGTCTCAATGTACGAGTAGGGCGTCCGAGCGATAGTGTTTGACCTAGGTATAACATTCATAAATAAAAGAAATCTATCATCAAATGTTAATAAAAGTATACCTAAAAAACAACTATAAAGAGCTCTCTATAAAGAAAAATACTTTGCCCTTCCCCTAAAAGGCATAGAAAAAAACCGACAAACCACTTACAATAAATACTTCATAAAAATAAAGTAAATCTGATTACAGTAACAAAAAAGTTATTGTAAAAGTATAAGCACTATCTGCTCAATTGAAATGGTATCACAACAAAAAAATAAAATCAACTATTTCACAAATTGTTTACAAATACATTTTACTTATATATATCAATACATATTGGCACAAAATAATCATTTTTCATAAGATTTAAATCTAATGTTCCAGAAATTCCATCAAGACTAGCTGCCGTTTCTGTAAACTGCCAAGCAACAACTTTATCTAAATACTTATCTGAATACCATATTGTTTCTGTATCGCCTTTATTTACTTTTGTATTTAAAATACTATCTATAATACTATTTTCATCTTCTCTATTCTTTTGTTGCTCTATTTTTATAAATTCATCATAAAACACTATAGGAATTTTATCATCTAAAGTATATGCAGCAGTCCAATATGGACAATTAACATCTTTTAAGTATGTTTCAATTCTAGCACCATTTGCATATAGCATACAGTCAATATTTGCATTTTTAAAATCATCTATTAATGAATTAACAAGTGTTACTCTTTCATTCCAAATATTATCTGCTCTTCCATCACCATGTTGATTTTCCATATCTATAGATAATGGTAATAAGTGAAATTTGCCATCATATTTTTTGTATTTTTCTAAAGCAAATTCAAACTCAGCATGAACCTCTTCTTCATTTAAGGCTTCATCTAAGAAATAAAATCCATATGGAACTCCTAAGTATTCACAGGCATCTACAAATATATCTACTTTTTCATCATAGTACATATTTCCTGCTTTACCATACCCTCTTCCACCAAGCCTTATGATTGCATAATTAAAATCATATTCTAATAAATATTTTTCAAAATCTTCTTTTTTAAAAAACTCTCTTTTAAAATTAAACCCTGAAACATCGCATGCTAAAGTATACTTGTCTTTTGCATTATAAATAAAATACTTAATGTCACTTTTGTTTACAAAGCCTTTATTTCCATTCACTTCTATTTCATACATATTATCTAATTTAGCATTTAATATATTTACATTGGTTTTTTCTTTAATTGTTGTAATCGGTTCATCGTTATTTAAAGTCTTGTACAAAATAGTATCCTTCATAGTAATACCATGAATTATATTATTTTCAAAATAATATGGACTACTTAAATCTTCTTTATCTATCTCAACAATTGGAATTAGTTCTCCTGACTCTTCACTATTAATTGGTATTTTATTTTCATCTTCACAACCTATAAAACAAATAATAACAAGTATTAATAATAAACTTAAAACTATATTTTTCATAATCTCTCCTACCTTTAGCAAAATTATAGCATAAAAAAGCATGAAGAATAAACTTCATGCTTTTATAATTATTTATTATACTTCGATAATCATCTAGATATTACATCTTTAAATATCTTACTTTACGAATATAAGAATCATCTAAAATATATGAAAAAATCGTAGGAACTTTTTTCCTAGCTTGATTAACCAAATACTCTGGAATTCCATAAATTGCCTCGGCCATGCTACCTACAATTGCAGCGTTTGTGTCTGTATCTCCGCCATATGATAAAACTTTTCGAATAGCATCTTCAAAATTCATGCTTTCAAAAAGAGCGTATAAGCAGTTATTCAGAGTATCATAGCAAGTCTTGTTAAACTGATAAAAAGGTTTATATTCAATCACACCAAGATCCAGTTTTTCGCGAATTTCTTCCTTTTTCAGTCCTTTTCTAGCATAAAAAATAATGAGTGCAACTGTCCTAGCACAATCAATAGCTTCGGTAGAATGATGCGAAGGTATAGTTGCAAGCATAGCATTTTTTATAACTTCTTCTTCAGTATCAAACATCTTGCCAACGCCAGAAATTCGCATCATAGCACCATTTCCAATGCTATTACCTGCAGCTTCTCTCTTTATCCATCTTACAAAGTTGCCACCAAAGTAACCATGAAAATGATTTTGAAAAGAGGTTTCAGGAGAACTATCAATATAGCGTTCTCCATATTGTCTCAATACCTTTTCATAATCGGGATCTTTTCCTTCTCTAATTGCATCATAAATAGCAACTGTCAAAATAGTATCATCAGTAAAAAAACTATCATCAGAAATTAAATCACTCACTAAAACAGGTTCAATTTTTTTCGTTTGAGAGTATTCATATGTGGAACCAGCCAAGTCACCAATCACAGCACCCCACATTTGATTCTTTCCTCCTTTTAGTCTAAAAGTAGTTTGTTTAGCAAAATCCTTATTTAACGCCCTCAATATAACATGGATTAACATAAAATGCAATAATGAAATTGACAAAAAAGCCCTTAAATTGTATAATTAGCCAGATTTAAGGTTTTCAAGGTATTCCAACTATTTAAGGAGGTTTAATGATGAGCAAAATTAAGCAACTTCTTATGGAAAAAGACAATGTAATCGTGATGGATGTTGACGGAGTACTTGCTCTTCAAGAATGGGGTGAGTACAATCACTTCGACTTGTCTGATGAAGAATGGTCTGTAATGGCAAATGAGCAAGAACATTTTTATGGTGAAGAACTTGTTTCTAAAAAAATGCAAGCTTATTTGGCTGACAAAGACCCTGACTTACTATTTGTTATTTCTAAAGCTTATACAAAGAATGAAGATGAATCTAAAGTTTATTATTGTAGCACATATTATCCTATTCCTAGAGACCACATCTTCTTTGTTAGAAGCGATAAAGAAAAAGTTGAAGTCTTTAAGAAAATTATTGCTATGTTTCCAAATGTTCCTAATCATAAAAAGATTATGATTGAAGATACTGTTTCTATATTAAATGACATTAAAGAACAAACTGGATGCGCCACTGTGCATATTAGCTCATTTTTGGATTTATAAAAAATAAAAAACACTGCTTTTATAGCAGTGTTTTTATTTATATAATTTCTTAAAATCTTCAAAGTTTCCAAATTCTGATTTTATTTCCTTACACATATTCTTATATACTTTATTAGTTAAGTCACAATCATTTAAAGCCCTATGCTTGTTACGTGCTTTAATACCATAATAATCTGTCAAATCATCTAATCTATGATGATCTAATTTAGGTAAAAGTTTTCTAGATATTTTAAGAGTATCTACAAAATCATTTGTAAGTGGTTCATCTAAAACTTCACAAAAATTATCATACAAAAAATTGACATCGAAATTAACATTGTGGCCTAAAATAATATCATCTTGTAAAAAATCTTTAAACCCAATTAATACATCTTCTAATTCCTCTCCCTCATCTAACGCCATCTTCGTTGTAATTCCTGTAAGGTTACTTATAAAATAAGGTATATTTTCATGAAGATTTATAAGCTTAGAAAAAGTATCAACTTCTTTTCCGCCACGTACTTTTATAGCACTTATTTCTAATATTTTGTTATAGTTAGGGCTCATACCAGTAGTCTCAATATCTACAACTGTATAGTCTTTTAACTGTTCAACTATGTTATTGCCTTTTAAGCTTCTATCATTATTTGCCATTTATATAATCACCTATTTAGTAATAAAATCTATGAATCTTGCTACTGCTTTTCCTCTATGACTAACAGCATTTTTCTCTTCTGGAGAATACTCAGCAAAGCTTCTATTATCTCCTTCGTAATGAAAAATTGGATCAAAGCCAAAACCATTTGTACCTTTAGGTTCATAGCCTATTATTCCTTCTGCTTTTTCTTCAAAAAAATGCTTTTCGCCATTTTCATCAATATAGCAAACACAGCATTTAAATCTTGCTGTTCTTTTTTCTTTTGGAACATCTTTTAGTTTTTCTAAAACCATGTTAATTCTATCTGCATCAGTTGCTTCTTCACCAGCAAATCTATGAGAATGAACACCTGGTGCACCATCCAAAGCATCTATACAAAGACCACTATCATCAGCAATAACAGGTTTTTTAAGCATCTCATAAATTGCATCCGCTTTTATTTCTGCATTTTCTTTAAAAGTTTCACCTGTTTCTTCTACATCAACATCAATACCTGCCTCTTTAAGTGAAAGCACCTTAATATCAAAGCTAGATAATTTTTGTTTCATTTCTCTAACCTTATTTTGGTTATTTGTTGCTAAGATAATTTCTTTCATATTTTAGCTCCTTTCTTTACACAAAAACTACAGGGACATAATAACTTATGTCCCTGCAAAAATCAATATTAACCGTAATATTCTGCCTTATCATTTTCCCATAAATTTGGTTCATAAACAGTACCTACAAACCATATTTCGCCTGTTTTCTTATCTCTAATAATGAATAAGAATGGATGGTCAAAGTTAATTCTAATATATTCTGTTTCTCTAGGAATAGCTACAGCTGAATCCTTCATAGCAAATATAGTAACAGCCGCTGCTTTTATTCCATCTTCTGAAAATTCAATCATAGCCTTGTGTTTTGCTTTATCTACATAGAATTGAGTTTTTTCAGATATATTATTAAAGTTTGCAACATTTGGATCAAAAGCATATTCCATTCCTAATTTCTTTAACTCATCTTCAAATTTAATATCATATTCAAATTTAAATTTTGGTATATTTAAAATAATCTCTGTTAGAACATCATCTTTATATGTTCTCTTGCTTATATCTATTGATTTGTTACGAATTTCATTAATTTGAGCTGTAGTAATATTATTTGTAAAATCAATTAATGATTGTTTTTTAGGCATTATAGCAACAAACTCTAACTGATTTCCATCATATTCTTTTAAGTCTTTATTAATTACTTGTATATCATCATCAAAATAATATCCAAAAACATTGAAATCTGTCTTTTTATTAACACTGCATGATTGATTCAAAGTAGTAGCTAAAATCTTTGTTCCATCTTGTTTGATAAACTCTTTTCCTCTTGTATTATCGTCAGAGAATTTAACATCCCATTCCATATCAATAGCAAGTGCATTTAATAGTAGTAATTTAACTCCTGCAACGTCACCATCTTTTAGCATATTTTTAATTAATCCAAGAGTTTTATCCTCTATCCACTTATTAATATTTCCTGCACTTGTTAAAGCATCATACATTACTTCAGCATTATATTTAGTTTTCAAAGTATTTGAAAATGAGTCTTTAACCATCTCTTTATAATCGTTTCTAATATAAAGACCATTTGCTAGAGAAATGTTTTTAGATGATTCATATTTTGTTAAATCATATGCACCAACTAAATGATCTATTTGTTGTTTTGTATTTTCTAAAGCACCTTCTGAAAGCATCTTCAAAGCATACTTTATAGATAATGGGCTATATATAACGTTTGCTTTTGCATTTTCTAGTTTTAAAAATGCAACATCTAAATCAACATCTTCTATTGCAGGGTCGTCAGCACCTGTACTCTTTAAAAATCTAGTAATCAAAGTTGATGCTTCTGCTCTTGTTAAAGATTTTTTAGGACTAAATTCTTTATTTTCGTTGCCAATCATTAAACCAGAAGCAGCTACATTATTTACAGCATCAGTATATTTTTCAGATATTTCTATTTTATCAATAAATTCTACAGGTTTTTCTTCACCAGTTAAATCAAAGGCTTCACTTAAAATAACTGCAACTTCTTCTCTTAAAATTGGTCTTTCTGGATAAAAATATGAATAGCCATCTGAAGTCTCTTTTAATGAAGATCCAAAATATTGAATTGGATTATAAGACCATCTTGATTCTGAAACATCATAGTAATTAACTATTATTTTTGTTTCAACTTTAGGAGAATTAACTGCTTTATATAGTATTTGTACAAATTCTTCTCTTGTAACTTCTTTATCTGGTTTAAATGTGCCATCTTCGTAACCATTTAAAATTCCTTTTTCTTTCATATTATTAATTGTGTCGTATGCCCAATGCTCTTTGGATACGTCGCTAAAGCCAGCTGCGTAGCATACATTTAAAGCAAAAATAGAAATAATAAGTGTTAAAACAAGTAACTTTTTCATAAAAATCTCCTTTAAATAATTATTAAAAACACATAAATAATATACAACAAAAACAAGTAATTATCAAATAATTACTTGTTTTATTTTTTAAAATTATTATTAATCTTTTTATTATAATTTTACGCTTTATTTTGAGTATCTTTGACTCTTAAAAGTTCATATTTTCTTTTTAGATTATTGTATTCAATAAAATAATTGTTGGCTTCTTTTATAAGTTTATTTCGTAAAGCAACTACTTGCTCCTTAGTCATATTTTCTTCTTTTATTAAGCCTAAATTATAATCTCTTTTTAGTTTATATATTTCAAACTCACTCATATTATCCTCCTATTAATCGTATATACTCTTTTTAGGATCTTGATTTCTACTCATATATCTCATGGCCTCTATTGCTTTACGTTGTTCTTCAACTATTTTAGCTAGATTTGAAACCATTTCAGAAAGCTGATCTAAAGTCATCTCTTGAGGATTTCTTTTTTGTGCTTCTGGTAACTTTTCATATTGCTCTGGCTCTAAACTTTTTTCAAAATCGATTCCACCATGTTTTGCAATTATTTTTACAATTAAATCCTCTTCTATTCCTGGAAATACAGTTTTAGTTGTATTTGGCTCTTCGCCCCTACCATCTAGTTCTTCAAATAATGAAGTAGGAAAACCTATTTCATAATACTCATATCTATCTAAACCATTAATTCTTGGAATACAATAATGATACTCCGAAGCTTGAACTGACATTGCTTCTCCATCTTTCATCACAATTGGTTTTCTTACTTGTCTATATGGTAATTCAGGAATAGTAGCTTTAAAGAAAGTTATAAATTCTTTTTGAGCATTTTCTAGTTGTTCTTTTGTTAACTCATTATCTTTTTGTTTTTTTATTTCTACTTGATCTATAACATTTGATTTAGCTTTATTAACTTCTTTTTGGTAATCAATTTCAACAAATGCATCATCATTAACTTTATAATAACCGTAAGGATACCAAGCATCTCCTCCGATTGGTTCCCATGAAAAAATAGGAGTTTTAAATGTTATACCTCCTCCAAAAATAGAGTCGTTAACATCAATTATATTGTCACCACATCTTATGCCTAAGTGTTCATCGCTCATATCTGATAAAATTTCGTTAGATATTCTTACAATTGTTGGCTTCTTAATTTTATGTGTTAATTTTCCAAAATCTTTTACTTCTCTAATCTCCATAATACTCCAACTTGCAGGTACCCATCCACTTGCGCATTCACCATATTCTGTATGCATAGCAATTTCATATTTTTTTCCTTCACTTTCAATACAAATTGTATCTTTTGTTAAAGTCACTTTCTTACGCTCAAAGTCACAGTTAAATCCTTCACTAACTTCGCCTTCGTATTCTTCTCTTTTTTCTCCAATTATCCTAATCTCTTTTTCTACTAAAGAATTAAAAATCTCTAATGATAAATCATCCATATTTATTATCTCCTTTCATTTATTCGTCTTTTTCAAAACTAACTATTATAGCTTCATGTTCTCCATAAATTCTTTCTTTTATGTCTTTTAAGCTAAAATGGTATTTTCTTCCAACAATTATCATATCTTCTGTAATTGTTTCTGGAAGTATAGGACTTTGATCTGTCTCATACTTAGTACAATTACTTCCATTTGCTAGCATAGATGATAAGTAGGATTTTCCTAGCGCGCTTTCACCCTCAAATATCCATACCGGCCTTTTTTCTTTTATTCTATTTGTTGGAATCAAATTTTCGAATTTGATTTGAACTTCATTTTCATTAACTTTGAATAAGCAATTATCATATTCTTTTTGATTTGGTTCAAATTCAATTTCTACTCTTTCTTTTGTAAAATAACTAATGCCTGAAAACATCTTTACTTCTTTTAAAATTATTTGATTAGAACTTTCAGTATCGCAAACTATTTCTAATTCATACTTTTTGTCATTAACTCTACAATTAAAAATAAACGTCGAAACTTCTTCTTGCTTTTCGCCTATTCTTTTGATATGTTTTTCTACTCTCATACTTTTTACTAAAAGTAACATGTTCTCACCGCCTTTATGTTTTTATGTTAACACGATTTTAAGTATATGTAAAATTAATGATTGTTATATTATAGATAAATTTTACTTATGTATATAAAATTAAAAAACCGACCAATAAATGGTCGGTCTAAAAATTATTCTTCATCTTCTGGAATAATATCATCTAAGATGAAATATTTAATCATATTATCAAGAATTATATTTGCAACAATCATGCATGTAGTAATAAGTGAGATATGATCTGTATCAATAGATGCAAAGTTAGTAACAGAACTTTCGTGGAACTCTTGCACTTCTCTCATAGCATTATTGAATGTATCGATATTATCTTTATTATTAAAGCGCCGCGGCTCCAAATAAAGAGTAGAAATATAGTCTCGCTGGATAGAAATCATAGAGTCAGCCGTTAGCACAATTAGTGTATTAATCCATTCTTTTGAAAACTTGCTATATGTTTCGGCAGCATTTGAAAATTCTTCCATAGTAAGGTCATCACTATTTAAACGAATGTAGTTCCAAATCTGCCTATCATTAATGCCTCTATCAATTAAAACAATATCGAAGTCACCTTGGACCGCTTCTTTTAACTGATCAAAAGCTGTATTTAGAATAAGCAGATTATACTCTCCCAAACTCATCGTTTCTTTTAATGGAAGAATGCTATTTTTATAAAACTTTGAAGTAGTAAGTTCTTCAATCACATGGACTTTAAACCCTGCTTTTTCAAAGAACCTTTTTAAGTTATGAATTGTAGTACTTTTACCAGAACGAGGTGTTCCTGTAAATTCTACCACAAAAGGCAGTTTAGTTTTTACATGTCCATTTCTTAAAAGTGTTAAAAGCAAATACTTTCTTCTATGGAGAAGGTCAGCCATTTCGAATTGATGACTATTATTTGCTCCCTTCGCATTAAATATAGCTTTAATATCTTTGGGATTATAATCTTTTAGAGAATCTTTAAGAAAGCTAGATAAATCATCATCTTCTTTTACTACCCGTCCCATAAGCTTCCATAGTTTTTCATTTTTAGAATCAACACGATACATTTCTTTAACTTTATCGCTTAACATCTTTTTCTCCTCCCTACAGATTGGAATTTACAAACTTATATAAGATCTCGCCTACTATACTATAAAAATATATAAATATCAATAAAAAAAGTACCATTTACTGGTACTTTTATAATTATTATACTTCAATTAATTCATATTCTTTACTACCAAATCCACACATTGGATGTCCTTTAAAATGCGAAAGTACAAGCATAGAATCATAATTAACTGTGTTCTTACCTTTATAATTACTTTAATTTATTTACCATTCTTGTGGCAATAATAATTGCTTGTTCTCTTGTAGCATTTGCATAAGAAATTGCTTCTTCGGCTTTAGTAGTATTCTTTGGTGCAAATTTATTATCTCCTACTCCATTTATTATTCCTTTTGCATTCATAAAATACACGCTATCTTTTGCCCAATCAGAAATATCTTTATCATCTGCAAAAGTATTTGACTTTGTGTATTCCAATTTAAAGTTACTATCAGTATATAATGTCCATCCACTCATTGTTGCTTTTTTATACGTTCTTGCAAGCATAGTAGCAGCTTGTTCTCTATTTAAAAGAGCGTTTGGATCAAACTTTGTATTAGATACACCAGCAGTTATACCTAAGTTATATGCTTTTAATACTTCTTCATTTTTTGTATCAATAAATGGATTTGTTGCAACTGGGGTTGCTTTAATTCCTGTTAAAGCTTCAAAAGCTTTTACAGATACTGCAGCAAATTCTTCCCTAGTAATTGACTTTGTTAAATCAGAGTTTTTCAATATTTCTGGTATTAAACCTAATTTATCCGCTTCTGCTAGTTCTTTTTTTGCCCAATCAGATGCTTCAAAATCGACTTTTTCATTTAACACTAATTCATTAGACCAATTACTATATCTTAAATTTCCATCTTTATCTGCACCAGTATAACGTGCTTTAACTACAACAGATGAATCTACATGTAGTTCATTTAAATACTCAGTTTCAAATATGCCATTCCAATTATCATCATCTTGATCATAATTAGGAGAATAATTTAAACTAGTTATTTCAGATTGTTTTCCATCAATTGAATAGTTTAATTCTATTCCTCCTATATAGCCTGCCTGATTATATCCATCTTCATGATTTTCATAATATGAAATTGCACTTTTAACATTTGATGGTGTCTTTACAGTAACTTCTAACCATATATTATTTGATTCATCATCATGAATTTCTAATTTAGCTATAACAGGTGCTGTTTTTAAATCACTTTCCGTAGGTGCAAGACTAGGTGTGTCATATTCAGGAAAAATAACATCTGCAAATGCAACTGACATAGAAATTGCTAAACAAACAACTAATAAACTCACAATTATTTTTTTCATAAAATTTTAACTCCTTTTAAAAATTTTGTATTTAATTTCAAGTTAAAAATATCATATCAAATATGATTAGTATATACAACAACACATTACAAAAAAGCTGACACCAAATGGTGTCAGCTTTTAATTAATCTCTCGCCTTTTACTAAGGGATTGATTATCCGTCTCTTTATTCCATGTAATTCTACAGGAACAATCTCATGCTTTTTGACATTTCTAAATGTATGCATTAAAGATTTTATTTCATTATCTTCGCTTCTATCTAACAGACTCAAAAT